>Ga0154004_1000058_pt1 | contig 26844 bp, 20 predicted proteins | sample TSFL088MetaG_FD_104727 | JGI IMG/M metagenome (GOLD analysis project Ga0154004, IMG submission 104727) | Attine ant fungus gardens microbial communities from Florida, USA - TSFL088 MetaG | ecosystem: Host-associated > Fungi > Mycelium > Unclassified | place: USA: Florida, Lake Talquin State... | reverse complement strand
TTTACATTCTACAACAAATATGTGCATACTTACAATCTGGTATTTAGGTAGTTACTCTGTATCCCTGAGATTCAGTCTTCGTCTCTGGATCTCAGATCTCAGCTGCATAGCATCTTGAGTGATACACTGTGCTATATATATTCTCCTATAAACCCTACACCTAATTAAATATTACATAGTAATATTTAATTGTCTCTAGCTTGACTTGGTAACTCCTGACCCTGGCTGATAGAACAATAGGATCAGGGATGGACAGACTATAATAGTATATATTGTAGAGTATATCCCCAGGAGCCTTATCCTAAACTCTAAGAATTCTCCTGGAGGTGAGTTGTAACATGACTTAGGAGTATAATATTACTAAGGATTCTCCTGGAGTCCACTCTGCTCCAGTTGCCCTTATAGCAGTTTAGGATCTCCTAAACAGAGCCTTGGAAGAACACAGTGGACAGCTTCTCTCAGGTTGCCCTCCTTTGCCCTCAGCCAACCCTCTATACACTCTGCTCTGTGCAAATGTTGCATGTAGACACCCTCCAGAGCATAGTTGATGCCCTGGTCTATCTACAATACTATTTGCACAAAGTCACCAAGCAACAGAATAACTCTAAGGCAAATATAAACAATACCCTTTCTGCCCTGACCACCTATAGCGACTTAGCCTGAGATGACTTAATCACACTCCAAGTCTGAGTTGACAAGGAGAACTCAATAGAGTTTCTATTAGATTCTGTATACTACTTATACAACTACTACATGGTCTGTGTACTACTCTCCTACACTCATCATATGACTCCATCATGTGATGTGACCCTGTGACATTCTGACATATGACTGTAATATGTGACATTTGTTATATAACACTTTCTCACACTCCTTTCTTGTGTAGTAAGTCCAAATAAGAAGAGAAAAGAAAAAGAAAAGAAAAAAATATAAATAATGACTTAGCCATTTTGCCAAGTTATGATACTACCCCTCTCTTAAGTTTCCTCATCCCAAGGATTTACAGCTCATAGTAAGGGTCCACTATATTGTCCATTTTATCTTTATCTTCTTCTGTCTATTCTCTAATTTCTGACCTTTTTTGCTTGATTTTTTCTTTTTCCTCCTAGATTGTTTCTAAGGTTCTTTTTCCCTTTGCTTGTTCTTCTTTCTATTATCTCCAATTTCTTTCCAGTCTTCTCCAATATCTCTTATCATACTGTTTATCTGACCATTCAAATAATTTCTTTGCCATAAATTATTCTGGCAACTCTCCTTTCCTAAACATTTCTTCTTTTTCTTGCTATCTTATATCTTCCATATCTCATTGGTATTCCTTCTTATACTTTTCAATTGCTTCTTTAGTATTTTTTAGATTTTTTCTTCCTTCCCAAGTATCTGACTCTGCCATAAATCCCTTCTATTATACTAAGTACTTGTCTTTTCCTTATATCTATCACTTATTCAGAATCCTCTTCACTTTCTACTCTTCCTCCCTTTTAATTATAACTAGAGCTAGTTGCTTCTTTCTCTGTCCCTCTACTTGCCCTATATATCTTTGTATTCTACTAACATTAACTACTGAATGTATTTTTACTGTACTAGATAGTTCTAATTTCACTATATTTAATAATACAATTTTCTTTATCTTAAAAGGTCCTACAAACCTCTCTGTCAACTTTTCTGTCCTTCTTCCAACTATTTGATATTTCAGATCTTTAGTACTTAGCATTACTAAGTCTTCTACTTTATACTCGTCAACTTCTACCCTCTTTTTATCTACATACTTTTTTATTTCTTCTTGTACTTTCCCTAGTACTATTTTTGCCTCTTTCTGAATCTTCTTCATCTTTGTCACAAATTTCTCTGCTCCTTCATATTTTTCCTTTCTCCTTGTTTCAAATCCTATTCTGGGATTTTGTCTATAATTTGCCTTGAAAAACAACACTTTGGTACTTGAGTATGCTTTATTGTTGTAGGCAAACTCTGCTATTCCTAACCAATCTGGCTACTGTTCCTGTCTATGGTCAATAAACATCCTTAAGTACTGCTCTAGTTCCTAATTAACCCTCTCTATTTGTCTATCTATTTAAGGGTAGAATGCTGTTGACAATTTACTTTCAATCCTCAACATCCTGTTCAACTCCAGTATTATTCCTGCCATGAACTGAGGCCGCCTGTCTGAAATGATACTCTCAGGTAATCCATGTAACTTCTACATGTTGTCTTTAAACAACCTAGCTATTTCTTTTGCCAATATCTTTTCTATAGTAGGAATAAAATATACTATTTTTGTCAATCTATCAACTACTACTAAAATTAAGTTGTATCCTTGTGTTAGCATCAACTTAGTGATGAAATCCACTGAAATATATGCCTAAGATTTTTTTGGAATTGAATTTGGCATTAATTTTCCTATTGGTAGTTCTATGCAGTTTTTATTATGCTGGCAAGCATTATATATCTCCATATATTGCTTTACTTCTTTTATAACTCCTAGCCACCAAAAGTTCCTAGTAACCAACTCTACTGTCTTCCACTATCCTTTATACTCTTCTATTGGTATATCATAATATAACCTAATAATCTCCACTCTTAACTTATTATCTTTTAGCACATATACCTTTCCTTCTTTGTATATTATACCATCAACCTCTCTTTATTCTTTGTCTCTTAATATCTTTACTCCTGTCCACTTCATTTCTTCAATAGCTTTTATTATCTTGTCATCTTTCACTTTTGACTGTCTTACTTTTTCTAGTAGATCTACTTCTTCCACAATGATTTCTACTTTCTCTGTTCTTCTTACTACTAGCCACTCAGGCTTCACCAATGTCTTATTTTCATTGTCTCTTTTCACCTCTACCTTCTAGTCCAGTCTTCTACTCAGACTATTTGCCTTCTCTATCCTACTTCCTAGAACATGTTTCAGTATAAAGTCAAATCTTAACAAATATAGGGTCTATCTTGCTTGTCTTCTATTTAACTTTTGCATCTTCATAAAGTATTCAAGGTTTTTATAATCTGTCCAGATCTCAAATTTGGTAGTTGTTTCTTCTAGGAAGTGTCTCCATGCCTCTAAGCATCTAACTACTACTAGCATCTTCTTATTGTATATTTTGTAATTTTGTTCTGTATCACTTAACAACTCAGAAATAAAAGCAACTGGTCTCCATAGTTTATTAGAGCATTTCATTAATAAAACTCCTCCAGTAGTGTAATTTGAAGCATTTACTTCTACCCTGAATTCTTTGTCTAGATCTGGGGCTGCTTGTCATAACTTGGCAAAATAGCTGAGTTATTATTTATATTTCTTTTCTTTTCATTTAATTAGGAAATTAGCAGATGTATGAGAGAGAATGACTCAAAAGAGATGTACAGGACTTTATAAATAGAAGTAAATACAGAATATATATAAGTAGTGTACAGCAATCAAATGGAAACTCTATTGAGTTTTTCTTATCAACTTGGACTAGAAGTGGTTCTAAGGCATCTCAGTCTAAGTCTAAGTTCTTATACTAGAACTTGATTCTCTTATTGGTACTGCTCATCACAGAGCCCTACTACCTTTTACTCTCTTATCTTTCTTGGTACCTAGATGACATAACTCAGGACCACTATGATATAGCCGGGCCCTAGTATAAGGGGATTATACCAAACTTCACTCCTAATACACTAGTAGTAGTGCACCAGAGTGACCCTGCAACTAATTAAATAATAACTACCTTACATTTAATTAGTTGCTCTCCTCTGCATTCCTGTCCCTGACTGCTAAGACATTCTATTACTAGAGGAGTTATATATATAGTATAGATTATTCTCTAGGAGCCTTATTCTATTTTCTGAGATTTCTTCTAGAGGTGAGTTATAGATACATCCTGGAGTCTATTTATATACTAAGGTTTCTCCTGGAGCTCTGTTCTAGTCACTCTCATAGAAGAATAGGATCTCCCAAAAGAGCCTCAAGTAGTCATAACAGATAGCTACCTACCAGTCACTCTCTATCACTCAACTTAACCCTCTGTACACTCTACTCCTATTATGTTGATGCTGTCAGAAAGCCCCAAGGGCATAGTTGATGTCCTGGGCTATTTCCACAACCACCTATAGTAGCTTTCAGAAAGGTAGAACAACACCAAAACTAATATCAATACTGCTTTCACCACCTTAACTGCCTAACTACAACAACTCACATAACTTGTGGGAAACCTATCTCTAACCCCAGTAGCTAATGCTCCCTGGACACCATCCCTGCCACTGATACCCCATCCTGTCATAACTGTCTCTTAATCTCAGGTTTAGCCCAAACTTCCTTTGTCTCTAGACTTCAGTAGAGACTAGAGTTTTGGTTAAACATTCTTCAACTCCTGCTCCCTATATATGTGCTTAGCCCTGGAGCAGTTTGACTTGGACCTAGAAAGGATCTTCTGGATACTCACATTCTTCAAGAGTGGACAGATAGCTAAGTAGTCTAAAAATCTCTTTTGCATAGAGGCGGACACCAGTATTTTCTCCATCTCATCTTGTTTAGCCTTTGAATAGCAGTTCTAGGCACAGTTCTATCCTATCAATGCAGAGATAGATGCCACTAATGTTTTAGAGGGATCCTCCTATTACCAAAGCAACTAGACAGTAGAAGACTATCTAGACTTCTTTCAGACCCTGGTCTCCAATACTAGATACATGGACCCTTTGACTCTTGTTATCAAGTTCCGTAGAGGACTATGGACTGGAATCCAAAACCAGATCACAACCATACTGTCACAAACTTCATTTGGACCATAACTCTGGAAATACTTAACTGATTTTAACAATATCAATGGCTACCAAAAGCCCTTAAGAAGACCTTTCTAATGGTACCAAAAATGTCTCAAAGCAATCAGTATTCACTGAGTTATCAGCAGATCAGTCAGTGATCACCAAGTTACCAGACACTAAATTACTGATATCTCAGGAACTGCTTAACATAATCATTCACTTCAATGACCATCTCATTCACTTCAATAACCATCGTAAAGCTCTCTTCAATGCACTTCTTTAGGCTATAAATAGATCCAGAGGCAATAAGATCCCATAGAGATACAAGGTTCTCAATATTTGTATATAACACTGATCTTTACTTATAGATTATCATCTGTCCTTGAATAGAACAAAGGACTGCCCTAAGATGGTTAGGTTATCTCTATTTCAAGAACAATAGTACTCTTATACATAGAACAATAGGTAGTGATCATGTGGTAGGCTGTCCTTGTACACAGACCACTACAATTATGTATTTAAGGACTGTATGTCTGAGGATAAACCTTAGACTTAACAACATCTTTTGCTACTGTCTAAACTTTACTTTTTTGAGCCTTTTGATTATCAAATCATCAACTCACAAATCAGTAAGTGGCCATTTGTGATACATACCAGTGGGATGTCCTAGAGACATAGACCTAGAAGCCTGGTATAAGACAGCCCAAAGGATTAACCAAGTTCAACTGGCAAATGAAGCCTTTTAGTTGAACCAAAGGCAGCTACCCCTTCAGTTCACACCCATGTGCTCTCTGCCCCTCTTAGTTATTCACTTTGCCCCTCTGGTAATCCACTCTCTGCCTATATCTGTACCACCTCTGTTTGTCAAACCCACTCCTATTTCTCTTGCTCAGTCAATGACCATGGACATAGATGTCACTTGAAAGACCTGGCTGCTACTGCTGTAGAGACACCAACCACTTAGTCAAGGACTGTTCCTATCACTTAGATGTAAGATAATTGATGATAGAACAGTAGAAGGAGCTGATAGAAGATTTGTTAGCTTTAAAGGATTCTATTTCTGAGGAAGAGGACTCTTTGGTAGAGGAGGATTTTGTGTAGAGTATGCCCCAGTTGCTTTTAGTAAATAGGTTCAGTATACTTGCCATAGAGAAAAGTAATACAAGTATAGATGAACTTATAGACATACCCCTCTCTCCCTCCAATCCTAATACCAAAGTCCCTGTCTGGAGACCAAAATGGGAAAAAAAACTACCTAAGTGACTCTCTACTAGTGTATTGGATGCTTGTGGAGTATTTCTCATCCTGTTCATAGAAGCCCTCACAACAGACACTGCCAAGACCTACTCTATCAAAGCCTTACTCAACTGTGGAGTAACTGGCAGCTTCATCAACAAAGACTTTGTCTGGGCTAAAGGGATCAACATACAGAGCATCTCTCATCCCATACCTGTGTTCAATATAGACAGATCTTTTAACAAAGCAGGCCAGATATCCAAGGTGGCAGACATTGTTCTCTGGTACAATTCCCACTTGGAATGGATACTCCTTGCAGTCTCTAGCCTAGAAAGGCAGAACCTCATACTTGGTTACTCCTGGCTCAAAGACCACAACCCGGAGATTAACTGGCAGAAAGGAGAGGTACTCATAACTTAGTGCCTGTTACAATATAAAGAATGTCAAGCATTGCAAAAAGAGTGTATCTTGAGAAAAAAACAGCAAGTCTGAGCTATGAACACCTGTTGGAGTGGCTTCATGCCAGAACTCATAGAAGAGGAAGAAGAGGTATCTAGCAGAATAGACAAAAGAGATTGGGAACTAGAAGATTGCCTGTTCATAACCCAACTCCTGCTGGTTCTAGAAAGGGAAGAACTTTGAGCCACCACTACCTGTCACAGTTGTACTATAGACCAGTCCTATTTACATATGGAGACCACATGCCCTAGAAGTGGAGGTGATGTCACAAAAAGTGACTACTAAATAGTAATATAGAGGTATAACAAAATACCTATTCAAAGAACTACATAAATAACTGGACCCTCATTAGCAAGTAGCCTTGCTAATGTTGCTCTTTTGGTATAGTAGTAAACCATATAGTATGTGACTACTGGTCTATAGTACAACTGTGACAGTAACTATCACAAATGGCCACTTACTAATTTGTGAGTTGATGATTTAATAATTAAAATGCTCAAAAAAGTAAAGTTTAGACAGTAGCAAAAGATGTTGTTAAGTCTGAGATTTATCCTCAGACATACAATCCTTAAATACATAATTGTGGTGGTCTGTGCACCAGAACAGCCTACCACATGATTACTACCTATTGTTCTACATATAGGAGTGCTATTGTTCTTGAAATAGAGATAACCTAACTATTTTAGGGCAGTCCTTTGTTCTATTCAAGGACAGATAATAATCTATAGATAAAGATTAGTATTATGTACAAATATTGAGGACCTTGTATCTCCATGGGATCTTACTGCCTTGGGATCTATTTATAGCCTAAAGAAGTGCATTGAAGAGAGCTTCACAATGGTTATTGAAGCAAACAATTATGTTAAGCGGTTCCAGAGATATTGGCAATTTAGTGTCTAGTAACTTGGTAATCACCAACTGATCTGCTGATAACTCGGTGAATACTGATCACTTTGAGACATTTTTGGTATCATTTGAAAGGTCTTCTTAAGGGCTTTTGGTGGCCATTTAGATCATTGAAATTAGTTAAGTATTCCCAGAATTATGGTCTGAATGAAGTTTGTAACATTACCTCTTCTCTTGGTTCAAGCTCCATTGAGAAGTTATCTCGTTTTTGGTAAACTCTGAAGATATTCCTGCAGCTTTTTGCCTACATTATGTAGATTTTCTTCAGGTTCCCATGTGTCATCTCCTTAACTGTATCCTTTCCATCTAACAAGGAATTTGTTTTTTTTATATTTTTGTTGCAAATCTAGGATCTTCTCTACCTCCTATTCTTTCTGGCCCTGTATCAAGATCAGTGGTGGGGGTGTGGATTTCTGTCCATGGATGGTAGATTCAGAGTACTGTGCTAACTTGCTAGCATGAAAGACTGGGTACAGTGTTCAGTAGTGAGATGGCATTCTAAGCTGGAACATAACTAAGGACAACTTTTCTATTATTTCAAATAGTCCTTCATACCAAGGTCATAATGCTCACTCCATAGTCTGGTAATCCTTCAGATTGAGTAGCACCTTGTTACTAACTTTGAATGGGACACTTTGGACTTTTTGGTCATAGTACCACTTCATTTTTTCTGCTACAAGAGTAAGAGCTGCTTTTGTCTACTCCAAGGCTTCTTGTTGTTTATATGTCAGGTCATTCAAGTCCCTTTGCAGTGACTCTTTGACTAAAATTGGGCCTGCTCTTGGATGTCTGCCATATTCAAGGAAGAATGGACTTTCTTTGATGCCTTTATGTACTTGATTGTTATATGCAAACTCTGCACTGGAGAGTAGATCTGACTAATTACTAAGATTATAATCCACATAGCACCAAAGATATTGCTCTAATGCTTGGTTTACTTGTTCTGTTTATCTATCTGTTTGTGGATGATATGCTGTCAACATTATAGATTCTATTCCTAAAATCTTGTACCATTCTTGGAATAGCTCAGCTGAGTATTTTACTCCTCTATCCAAAATGATTTGTAGCAGCAGTCCATGCAATAGATAGACCTTATCATATAGTAACTATGCCATATCTTTGGATGAGAACCAATTGTTGATAGAAATAAAATAGGCCCTTTTGGTAAGCCTGTTGACAATAACACAGATAGCATCATAACCATTTGATTCTAGCAATTGTGTGATTAAGTCTGTTGAGATTATTTTCCAAGGCCTGTTAGGCACCTTGTTAGGCACAAGTAGTCCAAAAGGTTACTATAGGTGATTTTTCATTCACTGACACATATCACAACCTGTAATGTATTTCTTAACAAATGTTGTCATCCCAGGCCACTAGTAATTTCTGGAGACCAACTCATAGATCTTTTACTGTCCTGGATGTCTGGCGGATAACAAATCATGGTGCATCTTAACAATCTGTTATCACAAGGTGTCTTCCACACTGTGGGGAATATAAACCTTCCCTCTATACAGGAGTAGTCCATTTTTATAGTTCCAGTCTTGCAAGGATTTTCCAAATTCTCTTGGACCAGACTTGAGTAATATCTTATAGTCTTTAGTGATTTCATCCAATAAGAGTGCTGCTTTGACCTCCTTTAGGATTATCTCATCATTTATTGGCATCTTATAAGTAGCCTCTAGTGTATTAATAGCAAAGAACTCAGGTTTTAGCAACACCTGGTTTGTATTGTCAAGGTCTGTCCCCATCTCATGGTCTACTTGTCTGGACAAGGGATCTTCTACCTATATTGTCTTTCCTAGTTTATGATAGAGTACAAAGTCAAAACGAGTTATAAAAAGTGCCCATCTTGCTTGCCTCCTGGTCAGCTTTTGAGCTATCCTAAAAAATGTAAGGTTCTGATAATCTAACTAGATCTCAACTTTATATAGATGTCTCTCCAAATGGTGTTTGTATTCCTCTAGTCCCTGAATTACTGCAAGTAGTTCCTTGTCATAGATTTTGTAGTTCCTTTCATGGATATCTAATAACTTGGAGAAGAAAGCTACTAGATGCCATAGGTTAGTTTGCATGTCCTTTTGTGATAAGACAGCTCCTGTTGCAAAGTCACTGGCATTGGTGGATAACTTAAAGGAATATTCATCATTTGGTATTCTTAGGACTGAAGCCATAGTAAAGGCCTTTTTCAGCATCTCAAAAGTATTTTGTTACTCTTTATTCCAAGTCTAGATACTATTCTTCTTGGTCAAGTCAGAGAGTGGCTTTGACATCTTAGCAAAGTTCTCAATGAACCTATGATAGAAATTCACAAAGCCTAAGAATGCTTGTACTTACTTGACTTTTGTTGGTACTAGTTACTCTAGAACTCCTGAAAGTTTCTCCTCATCCATTTGTACTTTATTTTTTGAAATAATTATGCCCAAATACTTGATACTACTTTGCTCAAAGAAACACTTTTCTGCTTTAGTATAGAGGTCATTAAATTGGAGCCTTTTTAGCACTTTCTTGACCAATCACCTGTGTTTCTTCAAACATGTCCCAAATATTAGAATATCATCTAAATATACCATTACTAGCCGTATACAAATCAAATCTCCCAATATGTTATTCATTATACTTTGGAAGGTCACTGGTGCATTGGAAAAACCAAAATATATGACAGTTGCCTCAAAAAGGCCTTGTTTTGTAATAAACACTATTTTCCATTTATCCTTTTCTTTGATGCGAATATTGTTGTATCTCCATCTCAAGTCAATTTTAGTAAAGATTGAGGCTTTGCTAAGTGATTCAATCAAGTCAGCTACTCTAGGGATTAGATAGTAATTTTTGATAGTAATTCCATTGAGGGCTCTATAGTCTATGACAGGTTGTAAGCTTCCATTATGCTTCTTTACAAAGAAGAATGGAGCTGGTATTGGGCTAGTAGATGGTCAGATATAACCTTTTCTGAGTTTCTCATTAATCCATATATCAAGAGAGTTTCTTTCTGCTAGAGAGAGCAGATAGACCTTGGCTGGCTTGGGAAGTGTTGTGCCTTCTACAAAGTCAATTGCATGGTCATACAGTTTCCGTATTGGCATTCTCTCTGACTTATTCTTTGAAAACACATTCCTATACTCATGTAGTCATTCTGGCACATAAGCCTTCTAGGTTTTTGTGTCTTTACAATCTGAGTCTCTATATTGGTCTCAATTGTTGAGTATAGCTGCAATCATTATCACCTGCTGATGACTACCTGGGTCAGTTGTGTCTATCCAGCTAAGAATATGGTTGTTGGGGTCCTCATCTCCTATGTCATCCAATAAGGGGAATTCACTAACATCCAGCTCAAGATGAAGTTCATTAGCTCCTACTTCTATATCTTTTATTTTATAGGCTTTACTAGTACATGTATCTAGACATCTAGTGAGCTCCCATTGATCTTTTCACCAATTGATATTTGGATTATGCTTATACAAGTACAGATACCCAATCATTATCTTCTTATTTCCTAAGTTAGTGACAAAGAGATACTAGGTCATCTTGTGCAATCCAATTTCTACATAAGCTCAGATATACTCAGTTATCTGTCTTGCCTTGTTGGGAGTACCATCTGCATTGATTACATAATATAGATTTGCCAGTTTATAAGTTACCAGGTTATTATTTTCCACAACAACTCTGTCAATGAAGTTTGTGGTAGTTTCCAAATCAACTAAAGCCTTGGTCTGTACTTTTTTTCTGTATATCCAAAGTATAACTGAAATTTTAAAGAAGGTAGTCTTGTTACATACTATATTATTACAAGATTCCAGTACTACTTCCAACTTTTGCAAGCTAATAGAGGGTACACTTTCCTCTGACTGTAGATCACAGACATTATACTCTACAGTCCCAAGGGAAAATTCAATTTGGATGTCCCCTTTTTCTTCCCACTTGGGGGAACAGGATCAGGGATTTCCTCAATTGACACACTATTAATTTTGATGTCCTCAGGAGGGGAATCTAAGTCATCACTGTTTTTCTCCAACATCTTTATCAGTTATGCTCTGAACAACTAATTTTTGTTCTTGCTTGAACCTGGTGGAGATGGTTTCTAGGAAGAGATCTTATGAGGACACTTGTTCTCATTACTGGGCTTGTCATAACAGTCTACTGTATTGTATGTCTTTGACTTATTCTTAAAGCCTTTTCCAGTACATATCTGACAGTATTGTGAGCTCTTGCCTTCCTTTCTCTGAATCTCATCTATTTCCATTGTGTCTGGGTTCTTCTTTCCTCTACTCTTCTCTCCAATTACCTCTAGACCAAATATTGTGGCTTGGGTCTTGTCCAGATGTAAGGCCTTATATGCTTGCATTAACAATTTGAGGTGGTCATCCCATGTTTTTGGAGATTAATTTGTTATTTTATAGATGACAAGTGTATTTTGTAGCTCGTCAGAGATAACCTTCTTTATTTTGTCAATATAAACTTTGTTGCTATAGTTGACAATTCTTGCCAACATCCTGTATTGTTCTACATACTTGACAAAGTTCTTCCTTGCTAAGTCCTTGTTGACCCAAAGTACCATTAATTCCTTTTTTGCTCCCTCTTTGTCATCTTGTTGTCCATAAATATTTTTGAGTTCTTGGGCAAAGTCACCCCAAGAACTAACACTCAACCCTGTCTGAACCTTGTTATAATACAATTTCATATATATGCTGGTGGGAGTACATAAACAGGTAAGGGCACATACAATTTTTTAATTATCTGACATTATGCCGGATACCAAGCAATACAGAGCAATCTGACTTAACCAATCATATAAGTATATCTTGTTCTCTAAGCCTGCAAATGTTGGTGGCTCTGGCACCTTGGTTTTGGAGGCAATGTTTCCTCTAGGGAGCCTTGTCAGCTCTCCCCAAAGGCAGATGACCTCTATCTCCAAAGTCGTAATTCTGTTGTATATAGTGGTCAAGATACCATTATAATGGTTAATTGCTCTATTGAGCACCTAGTCAATGTAGTTCTTGAGAAGGAAAGAAGTTCCTTAATATATATTTTGCAGTATCTGTATCTCTATCTCATCCTAAGATATATACTCAGCACTTATGCCATTTTTGACAAGTACATCCCAATTCTTAGCACTGAAATCAGAAAAGGAAATAGTGATGGTAAAGAAAGTTGTTGAAAGTCAATATATCTATTTAAGTAATTAATTACAGTTCTTGAGTATGTTTTCAAGGGGGTAAAAGGAAAAAATATTCAAATTTAGCCTCTTAATACTATTATGTTACACCAAATACCATTCCAATTATATTATGTTTATGGAATAGTGATATTGAGCTCTAGAAGAGCTTTACAAATTTCTGGTACTCTAGTGGCTAGTTTGGAAAAATCTATATCCTTCAGATACTTACAAGTGCCTTTTAGCATTCTCTACTCCTTGGCTGTGAGCTTGTGACCAATTTTGTCCAGCTCTATAATCACATCCTGCAGTCAGTTAAACCATTTCCATAGTAAGTTATACTATGGATCCTTAGCCCAGGTCTTGTTTTTGCTCATCTTAGTAAAGAATAGCAATATACAATCCAAGATGGGTTTTACGAGTTCTTTGTACTCCTTTATACATAGTAACTTCTTGGTTTTGCAAAAATGTAATTCTGGGGAACAGGATGCAAAGTAGAAATTATCTACTTTATACTAGCAGAGGTCTGCTTTAACGAGTCTATTGTAGAGTTTAGTGGATAGAGTGGGTTCCATTTTTATCCTTTCTAGCAATAACTTCTCTGTTATACTCTCCTTTTTCAGTGAGAGGCATTCAGCAAGAGTCTTGGTGTTTCTGATAGCAGGTATGGCTTGGGAACAAAAGTAAGCACAACATCCCTAGTTCAGTAGATGAAGTATGGTGGGTAGAAACTATACTATAACTATACTAAAAGTGTTCTTCCAATGACATAGGTCCTGTCTTAAGGGGAGAGTTTGATATTATGTCCAGTTTCTCACACTAGCTCATGGAGGAGGAATAGGGGTCTCAGAGTGGTTCCAGCTATCTGCAAGGGTTTTTTGGAAATGTTTACACAAATCTAAAGTCTTTCAGGACCAGCTGTGATATATAAGCTAGCCTGCTCTCAATAGTTTGAGAAACAGAGACACCTTCAGAAAAATCATCTTGTTCTGTAACAGAGATAAAGAGACTCTCTTATAGCCTTCTAGACCTATATCTGGAATGAACACAACTCCATGTTCTTTACAGAGACAATAGAGACAGAAAATAGTAGACTTAATAAACTATTACAAATGGCTACTTACTGATTTGTGATTTGCTGATTTGGTAATTAAAAGACTCAAAAAAGCAAAGTTAGACAAGTAACAAAAGATATTGTTAAGTCTGAGGTTTATCCTCAGATATACAGTCCTTAAATATATAATTGTGGTGGTTTATGCACCAGGACAGTCTACTATATGATCATTATCTATTGTTCTATATATAGAAGTACTATTGTTCTTGAAATAGAGATAACCTAACCATCTTAGGGCAGTCCTTTGTTCTATTCAAGGACAAATGATAATCTATAGGTAAAGATCAGTGTTATATACAAATATTGAGAACCTTGTATCTCCTTGGGATCTTATTACCTTGTGTTCTATTTATGGCCAAAAGAAGTACATTAAAAAGAGCTTCACAATAGTTATTGAAGCAAACAATTATATCAAGCAGTTCCTAAAATATTAGTGATTTAGTATCTAGTAACTTGGTGATTGCTGACTAATCTACTGATAACTTGGTAAATACTAATTGCCTTGAGACATTTTTGGTACTATTTGAAAGGTCTTCTTAAGGGCTTTTGGTAGCCATTTAGATCATTGAAATCAGTTGAGTATTCCTAGAGTTATAGTCTAGATGAAGTTTGTGACAGAGTAGTCTATACTATATATATTGCCTTCTTAGTTACAGATGTCTTGGCTGTCAGGGATAGGAGTCTAAAATCAGGCAACTAATTAAACCTGGAGTAATGCTTATTTAATTAGTTGTTAGAGTTACTCTAGCTTGTTATCACTGGTATGTCCAGAGTAGAGTTTGGTGCAGTTCCCTTATATACCATATATATTCCCAAGCTTTTCCAATTTTGGGGACCACTTATCAAGTTGAGTGAATTTCCATATGAAAGGTACAATAGTCTTCTTTAAAATATCAAAACAAATAAGCATCTTTGTGAGTGTATATTTTCTTTACTATATCAACCTTTAGAAATGATATTCTACTCTAGAGGAGTTAGACTTTACAATGCTATGACAAATTTGCTGTCAAGGTCAGCTCTTAGGTCATTTAGAAGGTAATAGGCCACTACATTATGTCTTAGAGACCTCAAAAGTAGCACTTGAAGTACTACATTCTATATAAGAATTACATAACTTTGATGTTCCCATTATAAGACAAAAGTGTCAATGTCTTCTATTAAATGATTATGATTATCTTCTTGATTACATTTGTACTCAATATCTATATTTCCAGCATTATAAAGACCTTTCCTATTTCCTAGATACCTATATACTTTTACCTTGGGTTTCACTGAAGAGCCATGTTATCCACAAGATGCAGTTATTATCTACCTTCAGTGAACATGGTGGAAATAGTTCTATTGGATATTACAATAATGTTGGAACAATTGAGTATAGCTATATCTACTCTATTTGGGTTCAATCTTTGGGTAATAGGAACACTACATACCATATATTTCTTCTTATCTCTTCTCATGAACACTTGTTTGATACAGACAGGTTGATTAGCTTATACACTAATTTTCTAGGTTTTCAGTACATAGTAGTCTATATGTACCCATCTTCCATGGTTGAAACCACCAACATGATTATTATGTCTTAAGTAGGTCATCGGTCAAGTAGTATCTTATAATCAAACTCCTGGAACATTTGGTATCAAACATACAATTACAATACTTGTAGATGGTCTATACCATAATCATAATTCTAAAGAACTGTAATTACAAACAACAAAGTCCTTTCATCTCATTCATTTACTCTACAGTTGATTTCAAGATGATGGCTCTATTTATGAAGAGTACAGGGATCATCTGAGCATCAAATATCAGTTAAAAGATATATGCAACAAAACATACCTTAATGCTTATAGGTAGTATAGTTCTCAATGCCTTCAAGAGTGAAACAAACCTACAAGCCAATATTCATAGCAGCAATGAGAGCAGTCATACTTGATAGAGAAGAGTTGGACCATATATAGCAATGCATAAAGTTCTTGGTCCTAAAAAGAAAAGCAGCTTGTTAGCATTGATGACTTAACAGTGCTTTTCAAAAGTATATACTAATAATCAATATATCTCAACTCTGGAAATATTGTAGATGTAACAATAGCTATAGTATATTTAGACTTGAGAGTAAAGTCAACTAACTTGAAGTAAGTGTTATAATAATTAGGACCAATATGCTAAACTACTTTCTATTAGCAGATGTCAGGGCTGAAACTTCAATCTTACTAACCTTAATCATTTCTATTAATATAAAGGCATCAAATGCTTTTTGAAGTTCTTTAGGTATTTTTTTGTAATTGAGAAGGTATATATGACAGTGAAAACAAGACTTTATTGTTGTTGGCTTCCTAACTATTAGCTTTTCTGCTATGAGTGGTCTTAAGACCCAATTGTACCTGGCTAAAGAATTGGTGGAAAGCTGTGCACTGGGTGATATAGAGAAAAGTCCAAGGACATTATACAATAGAACTCTTGCCAAAGACAGGATACCATAATATTGGAAATTGGTGGGCAAGATAGAGATTTGAGAGACAGAATAAAATATAATGATAGGCTGAGATACATTTGTTTCTATCTCTGGGTCAAATAGTAATGGAAAGGGCAATATAGAAAGTTCAGTAGGATTAGGGATTGGAGAAACATTGATAATGGCAATGGCATTCTGCTATGGTATCTGACAGTTTTTCTAGACCTTGGTCTATTTGAGGTGGGAGAGAGAATTGATATGGGATGGCACATTAGTCATGGTGGTAATGGTAGTAGACCAAGGGTAGCATGAAGCATTAAGGGTGTTAGGTAGATTAAGAGCAGTGAAACATCAGATAAAAGACTTTGCTTGGTCAGAAACCAACTTTAAAATTCAATTTTGGAGTTAGTATACTGGGCAAAGGTAGTAAAGTCATCAGTACAAAAAGGGAAATAACTGTAAAGGCAAACATAAATGGTAATGGCTATACAGAGAGGTAGCAAATAGAGTGAGTGGAAATGGAAATATGACAATGAGAATGTCACTGTTGGGATCATTGAAGCAATAGAGGATGTTCCCAGGTCTGTCAAGTAAGTGAGTAAAAGAGGGATGAGAGAAAGGAAAGCAAATGTACTTGCAGTCTCTGGACAATTCTATGGTGGTGAGAGAAGGGACCCCTTTTTACCACTACTATTGGTACTCAAGTAAGATAGCATGGTAATAGAGAACTCCATAAAGCACTCCATCTCTCTGCTTGAAGTTTATACCAAGCTAACCTTTCTATCATGTGTACCATCTGATCCCCTATCTGATCTCAACTCCTCAGTTATGTGCATAGAAATAAAGTTAGAAGGGTTACAAACATTATTGAATATTGAAACTGCTCAACTTCTGCTTGTGTAGCTTTTCTGATTAACAAAGTCTTTGCAACACTGCTGATGCATATTGAAATATCACTTGCAGTGGCATCTAGTAGACTGACAGACAACATTCTAGAGCTCATTGTATATGCTTTGGATACAGCCATAAGATTGCTCATTATCATATTAATGTATTCCCAAAGGGCTTGAAGTGCTTCAATATGTTAATGTCTGTGCAATTACATATAGGACAATGTTCAAATGCTCACATATTATAAGTGTTACAAGGATATATTCTTTTTGTGGGGGTTAGATACATACATAAATCTATGTATTTTGAATGAGAACAGCCCAACTAGATTGACATTCAAACTCCTCTACTGCTATACTGGTGATATAGATAGCATATTTATTGAAGAGGAAAGTATCAAGGGGTTCAGAGGGATCAATGGGAATTATTGTCAATTGTGTGCCAAACAAGATCTATACTAATGTTCAATATCTAAACCTTTATTTAGAAGACAATTTTATATCTGTATCATACTTAGGGTTCTCTTGTAGATCAAGGACAAGAACATCATGGTCTACAATTTCAACATCCTGAGTAATATAAACTACAGTAGAGAGTTGTCCCTAGTAATCATAATGTACTGATAATTTCAATGAACTCAATGTATCAAAGTAAAAATACTCACATAATGAGATGAATTAGCCAACATCTTAAGTATATCAACAACACTAGCAGACAATGGAAAACAAGAAACTCCACAAACTACAAATAACTCTTGATCTTAGCTGTATAAGAGTAACTGGAGCAAAGTGAACTCCAGAAGAATCCTTAGTAATATTATACTTCTAAGTTATATTACAACTCACCTCCAGGAGAATTCTTAGAGTTTAGAATAAGGCTTCTAGGGGTGTACTCTACACTATATATACTACTATAGCCTGTCTATCCCTGATCCTACAGTTCTATCAGTCAGGGTCAGGAGTTGCCAAGTCAAGCTAGAGACAATTAAATATTGCTATGTAATATTTAATTAGGCACAGGGTTGCTCTGGGAGGTTGATCTAGTATTCCAGGGGTGGCATTGGTAGAATCCTCTTACAAGCTATATACAACTTATTAATCTAGCTATTCAATCAGCCAATCACTTTTTCAACTGAATTACAACATATCTTATTCATATTCATTGGATCTCTGTAAGAGGATGGTACAGTCCCTAATCTACTCTAAGTATTATAATGAGAATGGACTAAAGTTAAAACAGTAAATAGCCCAGAAGTTCCAATCAATGTTGGGGTAAGGTATTTTACTATACATTCACTAGTATATATAGTTATACTAGGTGGTCTGTGCATTGCTATGCAATCAGGTACACTATACATTTAAAACTAAATTACTATAAAAGGTAACCTAGTACTGATGGAAAGATAAGAACCAAAGAGAAGGGTTATAAAGAAGACAACTGGACAAATCACAGGACAAATTAGGTAATACTCACCCATACTGTGCATACTAAGCCCTCCTAGATACAACTATTGAAGTGTCTTCTTATAATCTCCCTCTTTCATTGCCAAGGCCAATACTTGGCTGTCTTTTCTCAATATCTTAAATTAATCCAGATTATCTATGAGCTTTTTGTTAATGGTTGAAGCTTGTTGTGAAACCCTTGACCATTGGTCAGCCAGCTACAGCCACAGAAGGAGAACAAGGAAGAACATGCCAAGAATAAGTATGATTTTTTGTATCTCTAGAACTTGTTCTTATAGTCAGTTTTAGATTGTTCTGTCTGTAGTGTAGCTATCCATTGTTACAACCTCCAAGTCTACTCAGGTTACAATTCTTTTTTATTTGTGAAAGAAAATATGAGAACCTTGTTGTATGAGTTAGACCTTGTTATAATAGAAGAAAAATAGTAATTGGTTTTGAGTATACAGAAGGAGTTTAGTATAAGCTACCTCTTATATACTATCTACTAGAACCCTCTTTCTAGATTAATAAGGCTATTGACTTCAAGAGTATATGGCTGGGAAGTGAAGAAGAGAAGATGGTCTATATAAAAAAGAAGATGATGAACACAAAGAAAAAGAAGAATAGTATGATATATGATATCAGTCATATAAAGAAGAAAGAAGGTTTTAAACTCTTTGACAAACTTTTCTAAAAATAGAAAAAGAGGTTGTAACATCCATCCCAGTAGAGCACTACTAGCTACTAGAGTAGACAATTATAAAATAAAAGTATGGGGCAAGCCAAATTACTAGATTATTTGAGATGTAAAACATCAGACATCCAACTACCATTTTGTGTAAAATTGTGTAAAAGATCTAGTACTGAATATCCTCTATGTTATGGGAGCCCTGAGTAGGAAAAAGTCTCCCATGCATTTGAACACTTAGTCCAAAACCTCAAAGCATACAATGGGGTTGAAATATAAATAGCAGGGGAACTTAGAAAGCTAAGTTATGTGATAAGGTCACAAGGTTGTAGAACATTCTGGAGGAATATGTGATCATGGACTAGTAGCAGTACAGCCACTGTAAAAGTAGTATAAGTAGTAGTCCAATCCAAGGAAGAACTCTATTGAGTTCTTCTTGAACATCCACCTAGAGTGATCACTAAGGACATTCACTGTTCATTGCTAACACTCTATCTCATCAAAGTCCTTCTCATCTGCTGAGAATTCCTCAGCCTCAATATCAGATAGGTCATCTACTTTGTATCTAGCCAATATCTCTTCACTATACTTGTGCATGAATGCTACATCATCTAGCTATTCATCTTGGCTATATATAAATATTTCTTCTATATCTGGAAGTAGCACAATAGACTTGGTGGCAATTTTACTGTATAGTTAGGGCTAAAGTTGATTGAAGAAAATGGGATCATAGTAGTCAATTGGAACTTCTTGTAGAAGTATAGAAAAGGCTATATCTTGTGATTTACTAGACATGCAGCAAAGTCAGTCTTGATGTAATCTTCTTCTTGTAGAATCATACAGTATATCTTCTTCCTGCTTCTTGTCAAGTAACTGGATAAACCTCTCCATGCTGGCAGAGCATTCAGGACAATGTTTAATCCAGTAAATCAACTATCTACTCTCTTTTTAACTATCTGCATCTACTTCATCTTCTGATGTTCTCTTAGGTGTAATGAGATCAATATATCTTTGAGGATATCCATTCTGAACAAGAAAACCATACCAAAAATCTGTAAACTAATATGGCATAAGCATAATGGTAAAATAGAAATAGCTGGAAGAAACTCACTTGTTTTTTGTTTTTGTATTGAAGATTGATTTCAGATATTATCTAAATACTTCCAAGATTGCAGGACTCTCTCTTGAATAGCTTAAACATATAGTAATGCACAAAATGATTATATAAATGGATGAGGAATGCCATATTATATATATACTTTAGAGCTGGCTCTTAATAGTCATAAGCATGACTAATAATTGCCTACTGGAATGTATCTAGAGCTATAATCTGATAGGTACTATTATATACTAAGTATAGTATTTTGTTGAGGTTAGAACACCATTATATGAGACCAAATTTAGAGATTGAAACCTGGATGAATTTGAGAATAAATTCTTTGACAGCTTTAACTTCTAATGCAATCTTCTTTGATATTATAACAGAGATCTTTGTTCCGATCTAAATAAGATCTGGCTGAATCAGTGCAAGTCTCTTAGAAACTTGATGTAGATTATTATTAGTCATTCTATCAGAAAAATGGACTTCAAATTGAGAGATAAGAATAGTATCTGATGTTAGTGGAACAGAGTTAGTATTGATTAAACTTCATAAAATACAAATATAGAACTAAGAATAGTATCTGGTATTGGTGGAACAGAGTTGGTATTGATTAAACTTCATAAAATGCAAACATAGAGCTCAGAAGCTTTCTAGATTATCTAGGCTTAGTTTTGTAGGTTTTTATTTTGAAGATTAATATATACCTTTATGCCCTTGGTATCCTTAGGTACTTTGCTCTCTAGGAGCCAGTATATCTGGGTAGCAGGTTTGTGAAAGGTTATAGATTTATTGATTTGGGTCTTAGTAGCCATATCAGTTGATTCTAGAGCTAGTACTATAGTGCAATCAGGAGTCAAAACTAGACTTATAGTAGGAGGCTTGGGTACTTTTTTTGGTTGGCTTTGAGGTAGTATGCTCTTGGGGGTTTTTGTAAAGGGATGAGAATAATCTCTAATCTACTCTAAGTACTATGATGAGAGCAGACTTAAGTTAGAACAGTGAATAGTCCAGGAGTTCCAATTAATGTTAGGGTAAGGCATTCTACCATATATCTACTAGTATATATATCTACACTAGCCAGTCTGTGTACATTGCCAAGCAATCACATGACTTGTACATTAATAACTATGTTATCTTATAAGGCTATCTAGTACTGATAGGACAATGAGAATAAGAGAGAAGAGTTTATAAGGAAGATAGCTGAATAGATCACAGGGTGAATTAGGTAATACTTACTCATACTGTTCATGCTAAGCCCTCCTAGATGCAACTACTAAAGTATCCTCTTATAGTTTCACTCATAGATCTTGTTGAGTAATGAGACATTGCATGTAGAGATCTATACTGTGTACTATACTCAAAGTCAGATATCATTATTAGTAGACTTAATACATATGTATACCTTTGCTAGAGACCTAAGTGTATTTGTGCATTAGCTAACTATTGTTGTAACTTCTTAACCTAGTTCTCAAGTGCTGCTTCTTGAGCCTTGTTTTCTTGAGCCCAGCTTGCCTTCTCAATAGCTAACTGCTGTTGAATAGCTTTCTCTATTTCTGACATCTAGACTTGGAGCAAATTCTCCAGCATTGCTAGTTGGTTTGTATTGATAGATGTATAACTAGATTGATATATATATGTGTTGTTGTTATCCATAATATAGTTAAGGCACAAGTATTTATAGCAATAAGAAAGCTTCAAATCATTTATCTGATGTCATAAATGCTGTGATATGAAATATAGTACAGAAACCTGGTCTTAATCATTCAGCCATATTTACAAAAAATCTATGTATATTAAACATAGGATGTAATTATAGCTAAGTCTAACATGGTAAATCAGTGGTAAAATAGGTTCTTTTCAATGTCTATCAGTATAGCTGAAAGAGTATAACTATATGACAAGCCCAGATAACTTGACAGGTGAGGTGATATAATACTGATATGATAGTAACAGGTTACTTGACATCTTAATTGATAGGGTGACTTAACATCAAAATGTATGCTGTATGAAAGTAAGATAAATTAATTTATGCTATTTATAAAGTCTATATCTCAAATTAAATTATAAGACATTACTGTCCTATGTCATACCAATAAGCACTAGTTCTTCCAACAATAATTGCAAAGATTTGATATAAATATTGAATGTACAATAAATCTTCTTCATTTATGCAACTTATCTGATAATTGTAAGGGCAATGACTAGTGATTGGCTGGAAGTTACACCAGAGAGCTAAGTAAGGGTCCTAAAAGCTGGAATAATATTCAAGTAAGAGTAAATCTACTAGTACAAGCCCTTATATATACTATAAAGAATGGTCTGTGTGCAGTTATGTGAGCTACAGTCCAATAATAGCACTTCCTAATTTAGATAAATAGAATGATTGAGGCAACATACAGACTGAGAGACAAGAGAATAGATGAATGAGTATCATAAGATAAGATAAACTAGATAAGTGCAAACCTGGTACTTAGCTAAGCCCTATCCTAGGATAACAGCTCTCCCCTTACAATAATTTCCATTTCCAACCATTTCTCAATCATATTCTAGACATTTTCATATTCTTCCTTCCACTCTTTATTTTTTTTCTCAATATATGCAAAACAAAGTCTATGCTTAACCTAGTCCAAACCTCCAATTCGTTCTAGTGTTTCTATTAGCCTATACACTCTACCAGATTTAGTGGCAAATAAAATGACACAAGCCATCCAAGTATATACAAATACATTAGTACAGCCCATATGAGAAGTGGTAGCGGGAGTAAAGAGCATTAGAGTGAAGTGATCAATAACTCTTGTTATTAGGCTCTTATACAATCTGACATTACATTTAATCAACTAGGGTCCTATCTATTACAAATGGCTACTTACTGATTTGTGATTGAGTGATTTGGTAATCAAAGGGCTCAAAAAAGTGAAGTTAGACAAGTAGCAAAAGATGTTGTTAAGTTTGAGATGTTATGAGATGACTTCTAAGAAGAAAACTATTTTTTATACATTTATCAACTTGATGGGAAACATCCAAGAATACAATGCAGAAAAGATATAAATAGCATGGGAAGGATTATGTAAGATATAGATAGTTTTTAGTAAGAGTCATGTGATTGCAGGAGACAGGTATACAGACTATTCAATATTTGTATAAGTATCTAGTAGAATTTAATAGGGAACTCTATTGAGTTCTTTCTGAACAACCACCTTGGTTGAGCCTTAAGTCTTTATGACTCTGCACTAACATGAGGTTTATTCTCAGACATAGTTCTTAAATATATGATTGTGGTGGTCTATACACCAGAACAGCCTACTATATGATCATTATCTATTGTTCTATATATAGGAGTGCTATTGTTCTTGAAATAGAGATAACCTAACCATCTTAGGGCAGTCCTTTGTTCTATTCAAGAACAGATGATAATCTATAGATAAAGATCAGTGTCATGTACAAACATTGAGGACCTTGTATCTCCTTGGGATCTTATTACCTTGGGTTTTATTTATAGCTGAAAGAAGCACATTGAAGAGAGCTTCATGATGGTCATTGAAGTGAACAATTACATCAAGTGGTTTCCAAGATATCAGTAATTTAGTGTCTGGCAACTTGGTAATTGCTGACTGATTTGCTGATAACTCAGTGAATACTGATTGCCTTGAGATGTATTTGGTACTGTTTGAAAGGTCTTCTTAAGGGCTTTCTGTGGCCATTTAGATCATTGAAATCAGTTGAGTATTCCTGAAGTTATAGTCTGAATGAAGTTTGTGACACTGTTTCTATACCAGAAGTAGAGAACATTAGCTGATGATAAATGGGAAATCATGGTTAAGATATATTTACATGACTCAGAAAGAACTGCAGACTGATAGGTCATTTACGGCCATGTTATCTCTGAGATTGAAATCTACTGCAACCATGGAATAATACAGTGCAATTTTGAGCACCTATTGTAGACAACAAGATTAGGATATTCCTCAGATGTTATAAGATAGAACAGCTGCTTATTATTTACCTATAGACAATGAGATTAGGATATTCTACAAGGTAAATGTTGAATATGTCCTCTGAGGACTGTTATTTCATCTCTTATTTCTCTCATCATTATTTTCTGATTGATTAGTAAGCAATAAGTGTGTCTGCTAGTGCAGACTTTTCTTACACCTCAGTTCTGCACACTTCAGACTGAGGTAAATCCTTTTGTTATTCTATTTTATACATTGTGCTGATGTAGTTAGACATTGTGTTCTAATAGGTACATCAATGGAGTTCAGTTCTGTACACTTCAGACTGAGATATTGTGTTCTAATAGGTTGCTTACTCATCTTCCTGTAATAAAAGTAAAGAGTAAGTAAAATAATAAGAAAGAAGTATGTAAAAGATGCTCACCCTCAGATATTATAAAATAGAATGGCTGAGGGGGCAACGAGCAACGGTGAAGTTTTTATATCAATCAGAAAAGAAAAAGAAAATATATGTAAACACTCAATCATGTTTCACCTAAAGTTATTCTGGCGTGCGTCACATCAAGGTCAAAGCTAGCGATCCCCAACACCTATGCCCGATTGTGTTCCCTCTGAACAGTCTATAGAGGGAGGAAAAGCATATCAACAGAATTCGGAATTTTCTAGCAATTGCAACTACTTCAAAGAGATTGACAGATGGGACCTTAGATGGACCCATACTGCTGAAAAATAGCATCAACATGTTCTTTGCATGAACGTGAATGGTCGGCATGTCGAACTGCTGAGGACCAGTGGAGCGTAGCACGGCGAAAATACGTTGAAATGGTGAATCAGATGATGAGGGGCTTCAAAAAAGAAGTTTGAGGTGAACATGAGAACCACAAATGCAATTAGCCAGCTGACTTACATGTCATCGTATAAGTGTTCTGGGAGAGCCTCGACATCCCTTGATCTGAAACCTCGATCGATCCCACAAAATATGACTTGCGAGGTGCAGCTGGAGATGGAGTTGGTTGGGCAAGATGGAATGAAGGGCTCTGTCGACGCAGAATGACACTGAAAACGGGAATGGTGAACCCGAAACTGAATATCTTGAACGGGGACCGTCATCGAACCAATAAATTGGATGTTTCTGCATCGACTGGCAATGAACTCTTTTTTTGATCTTGCTTTCTTCTTTGGAGGCTCATTGGTGTCGCCACGCAACTCCGTTGAATTGGCCTCATGATCAGTGGATTGGGCTCTCCTCTTGCCTTTGATAGTTGTTGCTCTTTTTGTCTGGAGCTTGTAGCTGTTGCAATTGCAGAATTCGAGTACCGCTGCGTTTGTTTGCGAGCAGGAAGGCAAACAATCGCTCGTATGGAATGTCGCTTCTTGCCAGACAGCCGAAATTTCTGCTTAAAGTTGGGCATGACTGGGCTTAAGTCGGGCATAGAGAAAGAAACTGACCAGCACTGTCGCGGGATATAGATGTCACGTCACAGTCTCCGCCCTCTTCAAGCTTTGTTGTCCACCAGTGCAATTATGCGTCACATGATTAAACTTATCTAGATACCTTATTCGGGATCCATCGCTGCCTCCTTGCTAAAGACCGGAATCCATGGATTACTTTCATGGCATCCATCGCTACTTCTTCTTCACATGAGTCCTCCCAGACTGCCGAAAGGAAGCATAAATCTCTATGCCAAACGCGAAATCAGTGGTTCTACGCACTTAAAAAATTCTCAGTACCAACTTTGAAAGTCCAGCGACCCAAGGAGCATTACAAACACTTTCAGATCTCTATGCACCCCCAATAAAAGGGAAAGAACCTATAAAACGCGATGACGATTTGTATGATGACGATGATATTGAGTGCTTGACGCAGGATGGCTCCAGAATACAAGGTCAACCGTCCATTGAGCTTATTTCTGGAGATATCGCAGCACAGGCACGGAAACATCTGCGGAGGGACATGGAAAAGAAATTAGCTGACAGCAGCCGTCGGTTCCTTAAAGCATTAGGCGAAGTCGATCATGTGCGTGGCTTGTGTTAATGCTTATATCCTTAGTCCTCTTTCGTCTTGGTGCCTAGAAACTGAACGAACTACAAGTTCATCTTACCGCTATGCATGTATGCTGCGATGAGGCTGAAGATCAGTTGAATATGATGGGAGGGTCAAGTCAAACATTATTGGAACGTGCGGGGTTCCTTAGAGATCAGAGGTAAGAGGTATTCTACTCAGAAACTGGGTGGAAGCACTCAGCCGCAGTGGTTAGGAAGGACGTCGATGACAGGAAATCAATCATTGACCTCTTCTTAAACAAATCCACCCTGACGGAGGAAGAGGCAGGAACTGTCAAATCTGGGGATGCACCCATCGATGCCCGTTTCTTCCAAATAATGGACAAGACAAACAAGATCAGAGACGATTGCCGTGTGCTCATGGCAGGTGAAGACAGACCAACACAATCAGGGTGCGCATCTCATCCCTTATTCTTTCAATTTTTGTCGAGGTACACATGATGCAGGATAGATATCATGTCCACCGCTTCATTACTCCTAGAACACAGCTATGAGAAGCTCTTCCATTGGATATGCCATAAATTTCGGCAAATTGGGGGAGAATTACAAGTGGAGGTTGACCCAACGCTGTGTGAGGCTGTTCACAGGCTCAAGAAGAGGCCTGAACTCCTAACGTATGCCTTCTCTGGACTGCTATTCATCTAGGCTTAC
>Ga0154004_1000057_pt1 | contig 27005 bp, 28 predicted proteins | sample TSFL088MetaG_FD_104727 | JGI IMG/M metagenome (GOLD analysis project Ga0154004, IMG submission 104727) | Attine ant fungus gardens microbial communities from Florida, USA - TSFL088 MetaG | ecosystem: Host-associated > Fungi > Mycelium > Unclassified | place: USA: Florida, Lake Talquin State... | reverse complement strand
GGCCCTATACCTGTCAAGATTTAATTTTATGCTGAAGCATGTTCTAGGAAGTAAGATAGAGAAAGCAGATAGTCTAAGTAGAAGACTGGACTAGAAAGTAGAAGTAGAGAAAGACAATGAGAACCAGAGGTTGGTAAAACCAGAGTAGCTGGAAGTAAGAAAAACAGAAACAGTAGAAATAATAGTGGATGGAGTGGATCTATTAGAGGAAGTTAGGAAGTCAAAAGTAAAAGACAATAAGATAGTAAAAGCAGTGGAGGAAATGAAGAGAGCAGGGGTAAAAATGTTAAGAGATAAAGAATGGAGAGAGGTAGACGGCATTATGTATAAAGAAGAGAAAGTGTATGTGCTAAAAGATAATAAATTGAGGGCAGAAATTATCAGGCTACATCACAATATACTAGTAGGAGGACATAGAGGACAGTAGAAGACAGTAGAGCTGGTCACTCAAAACTTTTGGTGGCCAGGGGTTACTAAAGAGGTGAAACAATATGTAGAGGAGTGCAATACTTGCCAGCATAATAAAAACTGCATAGAACAACTGGCAGGAAAATTAATGCCAAACTCAATTCCAGAAAAACCATAGATGTATATATCAGCAGACTTTATCACTAAGTTGCCTTTGGCACAGGGATATGACAGCATTCTAGTAGTAGTGGATCAGTTAACTAAAATGGTCCATTTTATACTAACTACAGAGAAAACATTGGTAGAGGGATTAGCAAGGTTGTTTAGAAATAATGTGTGGAAACTGCATAGGCTACTGGAAAGCATCATTTTGGATAAAGGACCCCAATTTGCAGCAGGGTTAATGAGAGAGTTAAATGGGATATTGGGGATTAAGAGTAAATTGTCAATGGCATTTTACCCACAGATAGATGGGCAAATGGAAAGGGTGAACTAGGAGTTAGAGCAATACTTGAGAATGTTTATTGATTATAGGCAAGAACAATGGCCTGAATGGTTGGGAACAGCAGAATTTGCATATAACAATAAAGTGCACTCGAGTACTCAAACAACACCTTTTAAGGCAAATTACAGGCAAGATCCTAGAATGGAGTTTGAAGGAAGAAAGAAGGAGAAATATGAGGGAGCAAAGAAATTTATTGAGAAGATGAAAGAAATACAGGAAGAAGCAAGAGCAGTACTAGGAAAAGTACAAGAAGAAATAAAGAAGTATGCAGACAGAAAGAAAGGAAAGGCCGATGATTATAAAGTAAAAGACTTAGTGATGTTGAGCACCAAAGATCTAAAGTACCAAATGGTTGGGAGGAGGACAGAAAAGTTGATAGAAAGATTTGTAGGGCCTTATAAAGTAAAGAAAATCATATCATCAAACACAGTAGAATTAGAGCTACCTGATATAATTAAAATACATCCAGTAGTCAATGTTAGTAGAATACATAAATATATAGGGCAAGTAGAAGGGCAGAAAAGGGAGCAACCAGCTCCAGTAATAATTGATAGAGAAGAAGAATGGGAGATAGAGAAAATTTTGAATAAGCAGTGAATTAGAGAAAAGGACAAATACCTGGTACAATAGAAAGGATTCACAGCGGAATCAGACACTTGGGAAGGAAGGGAAAATCTGGGAAATGCAAAGAAAGCAATCAAGGAATTTGAAAAAGAGTATTGACAGAACATAGAGGAAGTAAACCAGCAAGAAAGAGAAGAAGGAATATTTGAGAGGGGAGAATTGCCAGAGAGATTTACAGTAAAAAAGTTGTTTGGATGGTCAGATAAGAAATATAATAAAGAATACTGGGGAAGGTTAAAAAGAAATTGGAGATGATGGAAAGGAGAACAATCTAAGAAAAGAAAAACAATGGAGATGATTAGGAAAGAAGAAGAGAAAGACAAATCAGAGGTAAAAGAGTGGACAGAAGAAGACAATGAGGAAATGGGCAACATGGTTAATCTGTACTATGAGTTGTAGGAAATTCCTTGGGACGAGAAAACTTAAGAGGGGGGTAGTGTCATGACTTGGCAAAACAACTAAGTCATTATTTCTTTTCTTTTCCTTTCTTTTCCTTTCTGGACTTACTATACAAGGATGGAGTACGAGAAAGTATCATGTAACTAAGTATCACAAGAGTCACAGGGTTACGAGCCATAGTCAGGTGATGGCACATGACTAAGTCACATGGGAACCATAGGAAGAAAGTGCACAGACCATGTAGTAGTTGTATAAGTAGTATAGGAAATTTAATGTAAACTCTATTGAGTTCTTCTTGTCAACTTGGACTAGGAGTAGTTCTAAGACATCTCAGTCTAAGTTCTTACAATGTTTCTAGAACAATATAACTCTCTCATGAGTGGGATACTCAACCAATGATGTACCCTTGCTAAGCTAAGGGCAGAAATAGAAGAGAAGGAAAGAAGGATATATTGGGGGTGTAAAAGGTTTGGATACCTGGCCTATAACTATAGAAATAAGACAGGAGAGGCAAAGGGGAAACTGATTCTCCAGAATAAATTTGAAGTAATAGCCAGTAGAGTGATGCAGTGTGGAGTGAAGGAGAAAGTGGAAATAAAGCAACAGGAAAGGGTAGAGGAGGTAAAATGTTTCTGATGTTGGGGGGTAGGACACTACAAGTAGGAGTGTCCAAATATTGAAGTCAAAAGGAAGAGAAAGAAGGAAGGAGAAGTGGTACATATAACCAGGCCACAAAAGATATAGCAGGGAGGGAAGCTGGTACGTTCCAATTGGGAAAAGGCACAGGAATACTGTAGAGTAGAGAATGTACCAGAAGATGCACAGCTGTTGGAGTTAGAATAGATGACAGAAAAAGTCATAGCGACCTACATAGAATACAGATGGTGTGGAAAGAAAGGAATACATAGGGAAAACAATAGAGGACAAGAAGTTCTTAGAAGAAGAAAGTTAGAGGAAGCCGAGTGGTACAGGTGCTCAAAGCAAAAGAAAAAGGAAGGAGTAGCAGCATGCTCCAGAGAGGGAAAGGTACAGCAGGGCGGTGTATAGACAAAAGTTCCAAAAAACACAGCAAAAAAGGAGGATAGGCAAAGAGACGTCAGAAGAACATTCAAAATATTAAGGTAGGTATGGTTAAACATAGGAATAGAGAAAGTGGACACACATAAAGGCATAATGGTAAAAGTACTCTTGGATAGTGGTGTGACAGGAATGTTTATGGACAAGAAAATGGCAGCAAAACATGGGTTTAGACTGCAGAAGCTAGAAAGACCAGTAGCAGTCAGAAACATAGATGGAACAAACAATAGTGGAAGGGCTATTACACACCAAGTAGAAGTAAACATATACTACAAGAGCCATGTAGAAAGAATGAGGATGGATGTGTGTGATTTGGGAAAAACAGACGTGATATTGGGGATGCTATAGTTGCAAGCCCACAACCCAGAAATCAATTGGGAAACAGAGGAGGTCAAGATGACAAGATGCTCTCCATTATGTGAAAGGAACACAAAATTGGAAAAGGGGCAGAAAGTGAAGAAAGGAAAAAGAGTAGTTACACTAGAAGAAGAGAAGATAGTGAGATGGGCAATGAAGGATAAAAAGGACTGGAGAAGAGATGAGGAGATTGAAGTGGATCATAAGAAGATTGAGGAGATAGTCCTAAAGAGATTCCTAAAATGGAAGAAGGTGTTTGGGAAGGTGGAGTCAGAAAGAATGCCAACAAGAAAAATCTAGGATCATACCATAGATCTCAAAGAAACATTTAAACTATGAAAGGGAAGAATTTATTCTTTATCCAAAAACAAAAGAGAAGAAGTTCAGAACTTTATAAATGACCAACTGAGAAAGGGATACATTAGACCATCAAAATCCCCTTAGAATCCTCTCAGACATTACCAGTATTCTTTGTAGACAAGAAAGATAGGAGTAAGAGGATGGTAATAGACTACTACAACTTAAATGACCAAACAGTAAAGAATAACTACCCACTTCCATTAATCACGGACTTAATTGACAATATAGGGGGTAAACAAGTATTCACAAAAATGGATCTTTGATGGGGGTTCAACAATGTAAGGATTAAGGAAAGAGATAAGTGGAAGGGAGCGTTCATGACCTATATGGGGTCCTTTGAGCCAACAGTCATGTTCTTTGGAATGACAAATTCACTAGCCACATTTCAAGCAATAATGAATAAAATTCTAAGAGACATGATTAATGAAGAGAAAGTGATAGCCTTTGTGGATAATGTATTAGTAGAAATAGAAATAGAAGAAGGGCATGATGAAATCGTAGAAGAAGTACTGAAAAGGTTGGAAGAAAATGACTTGTATATCAAGCCAGAAAAATATATATAGAAGATATGAAAAATTGGATTTCTGGGAGTTGTTATAGGACCCAACGGGATTGAAATGGAGAAGGAAAAGGTAGATAGAGTACTAAGTTGGCTAGAGCCAAAGAATGTGAAAGATGTTAGGAAGTTTTTAGGTCTCGCTAACTATTATAGAAGGTTTATCAAAAACTTCACTTAAGTAGCAAGGCCAATGAATGTACTAACAAGGAAAGACATAAAGTGGCAGTGGAAAGAAGAGTAGCAGAAAGTGTTTGATGAGCTCAAAAGGATCTTTATAACTAGACCAGTACTAGCAGCCCTAGATCTAGACAAAGAATTTAGAATAGAGGCAAATGCTTCAAACTACACTACTAGAGTATTATCAATAAAGGGTTCTAACAAGCTGTGGAGGCCAGTTACTTTTATTTCTAAATCTCTAAGTGATATAAAAAGGAACTATGAGATTCACAACAAAGAAATATTAGCAGTAGTTAGATGTCTGGAAGCATAGAGACATTTCCTGGAAGGAGCAATGATGAAATTTGAGATCTGGACAGATCACAAAAATCTTGAATACTTCATGAAGGTGCAAAAACTGAATAGAAGACAAGCCAGATGGGTATTATACCTATCGAGGTTCAATTTTACATTAAAGCATATTCCAGGGAGTAAGATGGGAAAGGTAGATAGCCTAAGCAGGAGGCCAGACTGGGAAGTAGGAGTAGAAAGAGATAATAAGAATAAGACATTGGTAAAACCTGAGTGGTTGGAAGTCAGAAGAATAGAAAGGGTAGAAGTAATTATGGAAGGAGTAGAGAAAGTAAGGAAGTCAAAAGTAAAAGATGATGAAGTAGTCAAAGCAGTAGAAGAAATAAAATGAGTGGAAGTAAAGATGCTGAGAGACAAAGAATGGAAGGAAGTGGATAGCATAATATATAAGAAGGGAAAGGTGTATGTACCTAAAAACAATATATTAAGAGCAGAAATAATTAGGCTGCATTACGATATACTAGTGGAAGGACATGGAGGACAATGGAAGATAGTGGAGTTGGTTACCCAAGACTTCTGGTAGCCAGGAGTAACTAAGGAGGTGAAATGATATGTGGAAGAATACAATTACTGTCAAAGAAACAAAAACTGCACAGAACAGCCAGCAGGGAAATTAATGCCCAATTCAATACCTGAAAAGCCTTGGATGCATATATTAGCAGATTTTATTACTAAACTGCCAATAGTACAAGAATATGACTTAATCTTAGTGGTAGTAGATCAATTGACAAAAATGGTCCATTTCATCTCTATTACAGAGAAAATATCAGTAGAAGGGCTAGCCAGGTTGTTTAGAGACAACATATAGAAGCTACATGGGTTATCTGAGAGCATTATCTCAGACAGAGGACTACAGTTTGCAGCAGGAATAATAAGGAAGTTGAATAGGATATTGGGGATCAAGAGTAAATTGTCAATGGCGTTCCACCCTCAAACCAATGAACAGATGGAGAGGGTTAACCAAAAACTAGAACAGTACTTAAGGATGTTTATTGACTACAGGCAGGAGCAGTGGTCTGACTGGTTAGGAATAGCAGAGTTTGTCTACAATAATAAAGTACACTCAAGTACTAAAGTGTTGCCTTTCAAGACAAATTATGGACAAGATCCTAGAATGGAGTTTGAGATGAGGAGGAAGGGAAAATACAAAGGAGCAGAGAAATTCATGACAAAAATAAAAGAGATCCAGGAAGAAGCAAAAGCAGTACTGGGAAAAGCACAAGAGGAGATGAAGAAATACATAAATAGAAAGAGAGGAGAAGTCAATGAATATAAAGTAGAAGACTTGGTAATGCTAAGCACTAAGGATCTGAAATATCAGATGACTGGTAGAAGGACAAAAAAGTTGATGGAGAGATTTGTTGGCCCTTATTAAGTAAAGAAGATTGTATCAGCAAATGTAGTTGAATTGGAACTACCTAGCACAATCAGAATACATCTAGTAGTAAATGTTAGTAGGATACATAGATATATAGGACAAGTTGAGGGGCAGAAGAAGGAGCAACCAGCTCCAGTCATAATTAAGGAAGAAGAAAAATGGAAAGTTGAGAGAATATTAAATAAGTAATGGATTAGAGAGAAGGATAAGTACCTGGTATGATAGAAGGGATTTATGGCAGAATCAGATATCTGGGAAGGAAAGGAGAACTTGAAGAATGCAAAGGAAGCAATAGAGAAGTATGAAAAGAAATACAGAAGAGACATAGAAGACATAAGACGACAAAAGAGAGAGGAGGGAATATTTAGAAGGAAAGAACTGCCAGGGCAATTCATAGCAAAAAAGCTATTTGGGTGGTCAGACAAACAATATGATGAGGAATATTGGAGAAGACTGGAAAGAAATTGGAAACAATAGAAAGGAGAACAAATGAGAGGACAAAAAACTATGGAAACAATAAAAGAGGAAAAAGAAGAAATTCAGCAGGAAAGTTCAGAGCCCAAGGAGTAGACAGAAGATGACAACAAAATGGAAGACATTTGCAACCCATACTATGAACTATAAAAATCCTTGGGACGAGGAATCTTGAGAGGGGGGTAGTGTTATGACACAGCCAAAAACAACTAAGTTATTATTTATTTTCTTTTTCTTTTTCTTTTCTTTTAATTAGGAAATCAGTGGACATGTAGGATGAAACAACTAAGAAGAGATGTATGGGAGTTTATAAATAGAAGTAAACACAAGAAGTGTATAAGTAGTGTACCACAATCAAATAAGAACTCTATTGAGTTCTTCTTGTCAACTCAGGCTAGGAGGATAATTAAGTTGCCTCAGGCTAAGTTACTATATCTATTACTACTATATTATCACAAACTTCATTTGGACCATAACTCTGGGAATACTTGACTGATTTCAACAATCTAAATGGCTACTAAAAGCCATTAAGAAGACTTTTCAAAAGATACCAAAAATATCTCAAAGCAATTAGTATTCACTGAGTTATCAGCAGATCAGTTGGCAATCACCAAGTCACTATATACTAAATTACTGATATCTCAGGAACTGCTTAATGTAATTGTTTGCTTCAATGATCATTGTAAAGCTCTCTTTAATACACTTCTTTTAGCTATAAATAGAACCCAAGGCAATAAGATCCCATGGAGTTTCTGAGTTCTAGAGCATCAATATTGATAGTCTGTCTCTAAAACATGATGCTAGCTTATTAGTCTTGCCTTCCAAGGTATATACTATTAAGCAAGTGATAGCTTGGTGACTGTCTGGTAGAAGTGATCTTTGGTGGTCTTTTATACATCTAAGGGCTTGTAGGAGATTTCTAGGATAAACTCAGATACTGAATTCAGAAGTATAAAGTATATTCTATGTTATATTTCCACAGAAAATTCATTGGCAGTATAACACTATATTAAGGTGGATAGCTCAGACTACGCAACTGGAGCAGTTCTATTGCAACTATCTCCAGAAGATAGGAAGTAGCATTCTATTGTCTTCTACAACAAGTCATTATCTCCAGTAGAAAGAAATTACAAGATCCATAACAAGGAGATGTTGGCTATTATCTGCACATTGGAGAAATAGAGGCACTTTCTAGAAGGAGCAAGACACCTGGTAGAGATCTGGATAGACCACAAGAATTTGGAGTACTTTATGACAGCAAAAAAGCTCAAGTACTGACAGGCTTACTGGTCCCTATATCTAGTAAGGTTTGATTTCTCCTTGGTTTACTACCTGGGACACTTAATAGAGAAACTGAACATCTTGTCCAGATACTCAGACCATAGAGATAGATCCTCTGATAATAAAAATATTGTCTTCCTTTGCCTCGAGCTTCTAGTAGTCTATACTCTGGAAGAGGTAAAACTTAAAGGCCTTAAAGAGAACCTGCTTTTTGAAATACAGCATGGCAACTGGACTGGAGACCAGAAAGAGCCTATGGCAAAGGCAGCATAGGAACTCTGGCAGTTAACTAACAAAGCAGTGTACTCAACAGAGTAGTCAAACATAGATAGTCTACTTTGTTTTTAGAAAAAGATATACATCTCTTAGAACCTAGACTTGAGAAGATGTATTGTTACCTTATGCCATGATATCCAGATCACTGAATACCTTAGATGCTGGAAGACCCTAGAACTTATCTCCTAGAACTACTGGTGGTCTTAGATATTGAGGTACATAGAGCAGTATATAAGTACCTATGATTTTTGTCTCTAGACCAAACCAGCAAGATCTTCTCCAATAGAAGAGCTCTATCTACTGTAAATCCTGGTAGAATAGTAGAACACCCTTAGCATAGACTTTGTAGTTGAACTCCCTACCTTTTCTGGATTCAATGCTATAATAACAGTAATAGACTCGGTGTCAAAAAGAACTTACTTCCTTCTAATACATACAATAATAACTATGGAAAAGGCAGCAGAGCTCTTCCTCTACTATGTCTGGAAACTACATAGGCTTCTCTAGAGAGTTGTTTTAGACTAGAGCCCCCAGTTTGTAGTCCTCTTTACCAGAGAGCTCTATTGATTACTTGAAATCAAACTAGTCTCTTTTACTATATGGTATCTACAGATGGACAGACAAATGGAATATGTAAATCAGGAACTGAATCAATATCTATAAGTCTTTGTAAATAAGAGGCAACAGAGTTCCAGTATAACAACTATGTTCACTTCTCTACCTAATAAACACTATTCCTGTTAGATACCAGACAAGTCTCTCACATAGGCTTTGAACCTAGACAACCCTTCTCCAGCCTAGAAATAGTAAACAGGTTTATAGATTAGATGAAGGCAGCAGCTAAAGAGACAAAGTCAGCAATATACAAGGTCCAGAAAGATATGGCAAGATACTACAACTAAAGAAGATCTCTGGTCTCTGTATTTAAACCTAGTAACAGAGTATTCCTAGATACCTTTAATATTTGTACTATCTAGCCATCCATAAAACTATTGTATTGAAGACTAGGTCCATTCACAGTAAAAAGGCAAGTAGGATCTATGGTATACCATCTAAAGCTGCCATATTCCATAAAGTAACTCCATCTAGTCTTTAACGTAGTAAAACTGACAGCCATCTCCAAAAATCCTATACCTAGTTGAAGAGCAAAGCCTCCACCATCCTTCATAGTCATTGACAGAAAGAAAAAGTAAAAGGTAGAAGAAATTCTCGACAGTCACTAGCACTGGAGATATTTTTAATATCTCATTAAATAAAAGGGATATGGCTATGAACACAACTTCTAGAAGTCTACCTCTGAAGTTTCTGTATCTGACCTTGTGGCAAACTTCCACTACAGATACCTAGGAGCTTCTAGATATATCTACTAGACTGAGTTTAATACAATCTTTCCATCCTAGACCTATTGCTTTAAGACACAGCAACCTTAGAGGGATAAATGTAAGAAGACTACACTAAGTTGCATTCCTAATGTACTAGTAGTAGCCCACCAGAGTAACTCTACACTAATTAAATAATAATTACATAATATTTAATTAGTTGTCTACTTCTGTATTCCTGATCCTAACCTTTAGAATGTTCTGTAGCTAGGGGGACTTGTATATATAGTATAGAGTACCTTTCCAGGAGCTTTATCCTATTCTCTAAGGATTCTCCTAGAAGGTGAGTTGTAATATACTCTGGAGTATATTTATAATCTGAGGATTCTCCTAGAAGCTCTGCTCCAATCACCCTTATACTTTTTATTCTTTTTGGCCACAAAATGGACTGGAGATGTCTGTGATAACTTTGATAGTCAGATGTATCCTTTACATAGCTGATCCTCTACAAATACCTGCATTTTCTCCTATACTTCTCTTGACAATATATATACTTTTCTCTTTTTTGGCACAAATCTCTTTTTTAACTTGATTGCATAATCCTAGGCCTTTTGCACTGGCATTTACTCTGACTCTACTTTTCCAAATACTTTCTTTTACCTCTAAAATCTTTTTAGTGCTAATTCTCTTACAACTTCCTTATTATTATACCACAAGCAAATTTTGCATAAAAAGTAACATTTAATACACTTTATACTAACAGATTCATAAAGAAAATTTGCTCTAGAACCTATTATATATATGTCTTTAGGCAAGAGTAAGATTGATAACTAGTTTAGAACAACACTTAAGGTAGACAAAGCTTATTACTAAGACTTGAGAGACAAGAATGGTAAGCTGGTACCAGGCTAAAGAGATATTTCTATTAGAACTACAATCTAGAACCACTTGTGGATAACCACAGTTTGATATGGCAGCAGAGTCTCTAGTTTATATTGAAAGGTCAAAAAGGACAAACTTAAAACCAGAGATAGTACTTAGAAATAAGCATTGATCTTATCAGTGCTACTCTATTTTCAGATAGAATATGTGAGTTGCCACTTGGGAGGGTGCCATGTGTCAAGTGAATATTATTAGATACCTGATAGAGTAGTAAACAGCTAACTAAGTCTAGAAGGAGATAGGATAGATAAACTAGAAAGGAAAAAGAAAAAAGACATCTCAAGTATGTGTCATCTTTAATAGAAAGGCTCTAGAAGAGGAATGCATCATCTTAGAAATTAGAGGACTTGGCACAAGAGGAAAATTGGGATACTATCAAAAGTAATAATAATTTCCTTTATCATTTTATTTTATTGAGTCTCTATAATTTGTATCAATTAATATAGTTCTAGAAGCAGATAGAATAGCAACAGGAACTCATCTTAGTACATGCCTCTATCTCCACTGCTTCTGGAATTATTTAATGCAGTATATCTTGAGTGACAACTTTTGAAACTAGTATAGTGTCAGGAACAGAACATGGAATATACCAAGACTCAATCTAGAACCAAGTTGTAAACTCATCTCAGACAGGCTTTAGAGAGGACGGCAAGCTGGGAAAGCTCAGCTAGGTGCATACTTGGATTGTATCACATCTGTAAGGTTTGGTGTTGGGGGTGCAGACAAGAGAGCAACTGAGTGTGGAGGGTCCAGAGGAATCAACTAACTGTATTTTCCAGAGCTTTTGTCATAGTGTATAAAGATTGACATCTTAGAAAGAATATGCAATATGGATCTAAAATGACCTCATACTTGTTTTACACCAAATAATTATAAAACTTATATAAAGCTGTGTATAACTTCTGATACCCTTTTTTATTCCTCCACTTCTGCTTTATCCCCTCAAACCTTTAGCATGTGATTGGAAGCTGGTACTGTACCTTATTGTCTATTTTAGTATACAATTTCCTTTTGCATCCTTTTATTGTTTAGCTTTTCTCTCTTTCTCACTTGCTTCTTTCTTTTGCTTTTTTCTATTTTCTGGTTTCTTCCACACAAGGGTGGATATCTTGTTATTTTTACCTTTATCTTCTTCCAGTCAATTTTGGAGTTGTGTATTACTAGCTATAGCATCTCTAAGATTACCTCTATCCTTCCCAAGTCACATACATCTATCTTTACTCATTCTATATATCTCTTGTAATACAAGTTGTATTCTATTTTATACATTACCATTCCTTCACTATTGTTTGTTCTATCTACATTTCTGATCTGGATTAGCCTTGCCAATTTCTTCTTCTTAAATCCCCATTTCTTCACAAACCTTTTATTTGCAAATAACTCTGTTGCTCTACTATCTAATAATGCTTTAACAAATATCCCTTCATAAGTATCTATTTTCTCTACCTCTACTTGTATCCATACTTCTCTTAGTGGTTTTATTATTCTTCTTACATCTTTTACTCCCTCAATGTTTTGGGTACTTGATCTATTGTCCAATTTTACATATTTCAAAACATTGTACTTATTATAGAAGGGCAGCTAGAAGCTTACTAACCTCCATTTTCTTTGATAACTTGCCTCTCTGATCAATTTTCCTTTTCTCCCCAACTCCCTGTCTTCTACTTCTACAATCCCAAGCTATACACCTGAATCTCCCATAGTTGAAGCAAATTCAATATTCTTCCCTTTTTGCTTCTTCATCTACTGCTATTGGTCCTGGTCTAGTTTTTGTTTCCCTATACTAGTTTCCTTTGTTCTAATATTCTCTCTTCTGATTCTGACCCCCTGTTCTCCATATAACCTATCTTTTTTTTCCTTTATATGATCCTCTACCAAATCCTTCTCTCTACTGCATATTTTTCTGTAGATATATGTTATTGATAGACAGTGAATATCCTTAGTGATCACCCTAGATAGATGTTCAAGAAGAACTCGATGGAGTTCTTCATTGAATTGGACTCTTACTTATACTACTTTTGAAAGTAGCTGTACTATTAGTCTATGATTACATGTTCTTCCAGAATGTTCTGTGATCACTTGACCTCATCATGTAATCTTAGTTCCCACACTATTTATATCTTGACCCCATTATACATCTTGAGATTTTGGATCAAGTGTTTAAATACTCAGGAAACTATTCTCCTTTTAGGGCTCTTATAATATAGCCCCCCCTTCAAGTTTCCTCATCCTGAGGAATTTTTCCATTGATTTCAGTTCTCGTTCCATCTCTTTTCCCTTTCTCTTTCATACCTTTTTTTTTCCCAGCTATATAACAATTTTGCCATAAACTCCCTTAGTAATTCCCAACTATATTCCTTCTCTTCTTCTTCCAGCTTCTGTTACCTTAGTTCCTCAACTTCTTTCCCATATTTCCTCTCAAACTCTTTTACCAACTTTTTTGTGTTTTCCAAGTTTTTCCTATTCTCCCAAGTATCTTCTTCTACTATGTATCCTTTCTACCTTACCAGAAACATTTCCTTCCCTCTAATCATTCTTTTGTTTATGATTTTTTCTATCTCAAATTCCTCCTGTCCCTCAATAATAAGCGGTTTTGGTGGTATCTTCTTCTGTTCCTCTACCTGTGGTTTATAGAGCCATACTCTACTTACGTTAACTACAGGGTGTATTTTAATAGACTTAGGTAGTTCTAATTCTATCATGTTACTAGAGACAATTCTCTTGACTTTGTAGGGGCCCACAAAATGCTCTATTAACTTCCCTGATCTTCTCCCTTTTATCTGCCATTTTAAGTCCTTTGTACTTAGCAATACTAAGTCCCCTACCCTGTATTCCTCTCCCTCCTCTAACTTTCTGTTTGTGAACTTCTTCATTTCCTCCTGTACTTTTTCCAGCACTGCTTTTGCTTTCTCCTGGATTTTCTTTATTCTTTCTACAAATTTTCCTATCACTTCATACTTCTCTTTTCTTCTCCCCTCAAATCCTATTCTTAGATCTTGACCATAGTTTGCTTTGAATGGCAATATTTTTGTTGCCGTGTGAATTTTGTTATTGTACATGAATTCCACTGTTCTTAATCAATCTGGCCACTACTCTTGTCTATGGTTGATAAAGATCCTCAGGTATTATTCTAACTCCTGGTTTATTCTTTTCATCTGCCCATTTGTTTGAGGGTAATAGGCTGTCGAGAGTTTTGTCTGATTTCCAACAAGTTATTTAGCTCTTTCATCATTTTCACTGCAAACTGTATTTCTCTATCTAATATGATGTTTTCTGGAAGCCCATGCAACTTCCATACATGATCTTGAAACAACTTTGTAAGTCCTTCTACCAATGTTTTCTCTGTTGTTGCTATAAAATGTACCATTTTACTGAAGCAGTTGTATACTACTAAGATAGCATTGTATCCCTGGACTAATGGCAGTTTGGTGATAAAATCTGCCAAGATATGGCTCCATGGTTTTTCTGGAATTGCATTGGGCATCAGCTTTCCCACTGGTACTTTGCTTCGATTCTTGTATCTTTGACAAGCATTGCATCCATCTATATATTGTCCCACCTCCTTTGTTACTCCTGGCCACCAGTAATTTCTGGCAACCAATTCTGTTATCTTCCATCTTCCTTTATGCTCTCCTACTGGGGTATTATAGTATAATTGTATTATTTCCCCCCTGAGTTCTTCTTCTGGCATGTATATCTTTCCTTCCTTTATTACTATTCTATCTTCTATTTCCCATTCTTTATCTTTCAATGTCTTTATCCCTGCTTTCTTTATCTCTTCTACCACTTTTACTACCTTTTCATCTCTTTCCTATACTCTTTTGATTCTTTTCTTTAAGTTTCCTTCCTCTATTATTGTTTCTGCTCCTCTAATCCATTCTAGCTTTATTAACTTCTGGTTCTTGTTATCCTTTTTCACTCTCTCTTACCAGTCTGGTTTCCTGCTCAATCTGTCTGCCTTTCCTATGCTCTTTCCTGGAATGTGTTTTAATGCAAAATTAAATTGTGATAGATATAGGGCCCATCTTGCTTGTCTCCGGTTTAATTTTTGGCTTGTCATAAAATACTGGAGATTTTTATAGTCTGTCCAGATTTCAAATTCAAGTTTTCTCCCTCCAAATAGTGTCTCTATGCTTCTAGACGCCTAATAACTGCTAGCATATCTTTATTGTGAATTTTGTAGTTTTGCTCTGTAGCATTTAGTGACTTAGAGATGAAGGCTACTGGCCTCTACTTCTCATCCTCACACTTCATTGACAACACTCCCCCTATTGCATAGTCTGAGGCATCTGCTTCTACTCTCATCTCTCTATCAATTTCTAAGATAGCCAAGATGGGTTCTGTGGTGAATACTGTCTTAAGTCTCTCAAACACTTCCTCCTGTTTCTTCTCCCACTTTCATTTCTGCTCTTTCCTGACCAGCATATGTAATAGTGCTGCTATTCTAGCAAAGTCTTTTATAAACCTCCTGTAGTAGTTGGCGAGGCCTAGGAACTTTTGTACTTCTTTGACATTTCTAGGTACTGGCCAGTTCAGGACTCCCTCTACCTTCTCTTTCTGCATTTCTACTCTCTTTGGCCTGATTACTACTCCCAAGAACTCTATTTCTCCTACTTTCTACTTGCATTTTTCTGGCTTTACAAACAGGTCATTCTCCTCTAGTCTTTTTAACACCTCCTCCACCAGTTTATTGTGTCCCTCTTCTGTATCTATGGCTACTAAGATGTCATTGATAAATGTTACTGTATCTCCTTAGTTTATGAGATTGTGGAACAGGTCATTCATTATTGTTTGGAAGGTAGTAGAAGAGTTTGTTAACCCAAAATACATGACTATAGGTTTATAAGCCCTAATATGCATTGTAAACGCTGCCTTCTATTTGTCTTCCTCTTTGATCCTGATGTTATTGTATCCCCACCTCAGGTCTAGCTTCATGAACACCTTCTTCTTTTCTACTTTATTTAGTATATCTATGATGAAGGGTAAAGGATACCCATTCTTTATTGTCTACTGATTTATATGTCAATAGTCTTGTGCCATTCTTTATATACCATCCTTTTTTGCTACAAAGTGTACTGGTGACATTTGGGATGACTTGGAAGGTTAGATATATTCTTTCCTCAACTGATTCTTCACGAATACCTGTACTTCTTCCCTTTTCTCCCTCAACAATAAGTATATCTTTCTCTTTTTTGGTATAAATCTCTCTTTCAATTCTATGGCATGGTCCCAGGTCTTTTGCACTGGCATTCTCTCCGACTCCTTTTTTCCAAATATCCTCTTCCACTTTCAAAACTTTTTAGGTACTAATCTTTTCAACGTTTTTTTGTCCTCATTCTTTTCTACCTTCTTTACTTTTTTCTCCTTCTCTTTTTGCTTTCTCCTTCCATATATAGGCAGGCAACATATTATTTTTACTTCCCTTTTTTCCCAATCTATCTCTAGGTTATGGACTGCTAGCCATGACATTTCCAGTATCACCTTTGTTTTTTCTAAATTATATACATCCATCCTTGCCCTCTCTATATGTCCTTTAAAGAACATATTGCACTCTATCTGGTGTATTATGGCTCCCTCTATATTTACTGTTCCATCCATATTTCTAACTAACAGAGGTTTCTTTAGCTTCTCCATTTTAAATCCCTTTTCTTAGGCAAAGGTTGTATCCATGAATAAGTCTGTTGCCCCGCTGTCTAGCAGTACCCTTACTGCTACCCCTTCATGGCTTTCTAGCTTCTCTAGCTCTACCTTCATCCAGACTTCTCTTAGCAGCTGTAGAATATGCCATATATCTCTTACTCTCTTAGTTGTATTGGTGCAATTTAATTTATTTCCCAGCTTTTCTGGGCACAATACACTGTACAGGTTATTGGAGGCCAGCCAAGAGCTTACTGTTCTCTATTTTTTTTTGCTGACTCCTGTAGCATTTTCACTATTCTTCCTTTATACCTTTCTTAACAATTTTTGGCTATATAGCCCTACTTCCTATACATATAGCACATCCTGTCCCCTCTTTTTCCCCTGTCTATATCTATTGCATTTAGGTCTCTTCTTGGACCTATTTGAGTTCTCTCTCTATTGAATGTATTTCCTTCTCCTTCTCCTTTGTACCCTTTTTCTATTCTCCATGTTATTTGCCTCTCTCTTCCCCCATACAATCCTCCTCCATAGTCTCCCCTAGGCTGTGCATTTCCCCCTGGACACACCATATTTCTTCCCAACATCTTTTCCATTCTGCTTTGTTTCTAATTTCTATCCAATCTCACTGCTTTTTCTTGCTATTCTTCAATGGTGGTCGGCAGCTCTTCTGCTTCTGCCAACTTCCTCCTAATACTCCTATTTAATCCTCTTTTAAATTCTTCAATGAGGGGTCTTCCCTCATAGCTGCTCCCTCTAGTGACTTTTTTGAATTCCTGCACATACTCGTCGTAGGTCTTCCCTCTCTGCTCAATTGTTCTCAGCTGTTCTATTTTCCTCTCTTCCTCTGATGTCTCCCCAAAGTTGTTTCTTATTTTTGTAAACAGCTGTTCCACCGATTTCACTTCTAACTCTTTCTTGGCCAGCTTGTCCAGCAAGTTATCCTTCTATGCCTCTGCTATTCCTCCCTGTACATATGACAACACCTAGGCCATCTAGATCATTGCTACCTCTTCTGTCATCTTTATTCTAATATATAGGTGAACTGCATTAATAAACACACTCACCTTCTCCATCTTTCCACTGAAAACTTGAGGTCTTGTAACCTCTACTCTGCTCCCCTGTTGCTAAAGGAGCATGGTATTAACCTGCTGCTACAGGGTTACAATTATAGTAAGGAGTTGCTCCTCTCTGGTTTGGTAGGGGGTGGGCATCAAAGAGGGTTCCCTCTGTTGCTGTTATTGTTGGCAAGATATATGCAATAGCAATGGCAATGGTAATAATGATGATAGGGATAGTGATAATTCCTCATAGAAGAATGAATGATCTTCTTTGTCTGTACTTATGACTAACTACTGACTAAGAAGGGTAAAACAGTACTATCTCTAAGAAGGGAATCCCTAAGCTAGATAGGCCTTTAAGAGATTGCCGTTATTCCCTTGTATAGACTGGTCACAATAGATCAGTAGCACGGAGCTGATAGTGAAAAACTAGTTACAAGCCTACTCAATATAGAGGTTAGGTCTCAGGCAGGGACATAAGCTTTGTCCAGACCATCTACCCACTGTCCCTAACTGACAGTGAAGCCCTCTTTACAGCTAGGGCCTGCTATCCAAGATGCCTTTGAGTGCTGTGCTCGTTAGCAAGGATAATAAGAAAGTAAGTGGAGATAAGAATGTTGAGGCTGCAAGATGCAGGGTCAACAATGGGAATCAAGTTCTTATGTTATCAATAGACAGTAAATGTCCTTAGTAATCACCCTAGATAGATATTCAAGAAGAACTCAATGGAGTTCTTTGTTGGATTGGACTCCTACTTATACTACTTTTTATAGTAGCTATACTATTAGTCCACAATCACATGTTCTTCCAGAATATTCTGTGATCACTTGACCTTGTCATGTGACCTTAGTTCCTACACTATTTATATCTTGACCCTATTGTACATCTTAAGGTTTTGGATCAAGTGTTTAAATGCTCAGAAAACTATTCCCCTTTTGGGGCTCTCATAACAATATACTACTATCACACCAGACAGCCTTTTTAGGCAAAATATATAATATTTGTTAAGAAAATTATACTATATTCAGCTTAAGCAACAAAAGTAACTCTTTGATTATAACTACTAGACCTCCAGCTGTAAAGGAAATACTTAGAGGCATTGCCTAATAAGCTAGATAAGAGTTCCAGAAGCTAGTGTGATATTTGAGTAAAGATAGATCTACCCATATAGGCTGTTATATATACTACAACAGGTGGTTTATGTACAATCACATGAATACTAACCAATAATATCACAATATCTTTATATAGTTAAACAGACATTACTATGATATTGTATAGTTAGTTGAAATAGAGCCTATATAAGGATATGGGAGTTCTAGGCAGTGCTGCTGTATTAATGGCAAGCTAGGCTGCTAAACTAGTTTAAGAAGAGTAGTGTTACAGTGTAAGACAAACATGTACCTTTAAGATCTACAATCAACTAGAGCTTGCTTGAAAGAATACTAAAAATACTATATTTCTCTAGTTTCTACTGTGCCTTTGACTATTTATTATTGTTTATGAGCTCTTTCTCTTCTAATTTATCTTTCCTATATCTACTTGTCTATATACAACTATGAAACAGTTTGGAGATTCTGTCTCTTTAACCTGTCATCTTATTTTTGTATTTTCTTTTATCTCTATTACCATATTCCTCCCTAACATCCTTTTTTCCACTCTACTCTGCCTTTGATTTCTATTTAATCTCACTGACCTTTCTTGCCACTCCTCTATTATACTAGGGAAAATTTCTGCTTCTACTAGCTTTCTCTTGATTGCTCTGTTCAACTCTCTTTTGAACTCTTCTATAAAGGACTGTCCTTCATAGCCACTTTCTTATACCACTTTCTTAAACTCCTGGATATACTTATCATAGGTTTTCTCTCCCTGCTCAATTGTTCTTAGTTGCTCTATCTTTTGTTTCTCCTTTGCTGTTTCTCTAAATTTATTTCTTATTTTTGTGAATAACTCCTCCACTGTCTCTATCCCTGACTCCCTCTTTGATAATTTATCTAACAAGTTATCCTTCCATACCTCTGCTACTCCTTCCTGTACATAAGATAGCATCTAGGCTATCTTTGTTGTCTTTGGTTCTCCCGTCATCTTTATACTCAAATATAATTGAGCTACATTGATAAATATGCTTACTTTCTCTATCTTTTCCCCAAATAGAGAAAGCTTTGCTATTTCTACTCTACTTCCTTTTTACTGATGTAACAATGTATTCACTTGCTGTTGTAGGCCAGTGATGAGAGTAAGCAATTGCTTTTCTCAGAATAGGATAGGAGTATATAGTTCCTTAAGTTACTGTTGTTAAGATATGGATGGCAATGGCAATAGCAATACTTTTTTTTTCTCTAAGAATATATAGATCTCTTGGTTAAATAGTCTACTTCTAGCTACTAAGAGTAAAACAACTATTATCCCTAAGAAAAAAACCTCTGATCTAGATGGAGCTTTAAGAGCTTTTGTTATGGAATTACACTGGGACTATGACTATTATCAGCCCTAGACTAATAATAAGTAGATGGTAGAAAAGATAATAGCGATAAAAGATAAAAAAGACAAATAATACAATAAATAATATATTAGCATATCAAGATTAGGTTGGACTTTAGACTTGACTAGACTAATTATAGATATTGGACTGTAGGAGAAATATTGGATAAATCTTGGGGTAATTATAAACAAATTTTATAATAGTTATAAACTTTAGAATAAATGGGGAAACCTTGGACTAACCCATTTATAGACTCTGACTCAACTAGTCACTCACTGTTACTTACTAGTACTTAGGATAGTAGTTTCTGTAATATTACTAGTTAGGATAAATACAATCTAGAAAGAGAAAGAAATAGCAAGTTTTCTCTTTTTGTGGTTCATCTGAAAACTTACTTCTTTTGGAACCCTATATTCCCTCCAGTCTTAGGACTAACTTGTAAAGTATAATTAAAAGTCTCAATATTCATTCTTTTGATATAACTCTTCTGAAAACCTTAACTGGACTCTTTGTAGAAGGGCAAAGAGATATCAAGTCTTGACATAAACTCAAGGTTGAAATGTATATTCACCCTTGTGGTCTAGAGTCTTAACAGCTTTACTATCATTTCTCTGTGTAGACAGATAACAATGCATCTGTAGCATAGAACAAATAGTAAAAAGGGAATATATAACAACACTAGAAAGCAAGATTAGATCTTAAAGCAAGAACACTGGTATTGTCCAAGTTCTTTATCTACAGTCTCTAACTGACTGCAAAGTTCTCTTTATGTCTAAGATCCAGCTTTCAAAAAGCTTGTAAGTACTATACTTACTAGTGAGAATGATGATGAGAGTAAGTGTTGACAAGGCCTCAAGATAAGGGGTTGTCTAGAGTTATTAAGTTCTAATACTAAGATATAGACTTAGAACTGAAGCTCTAACCTCAACTAGTGACAATTAAAAGGGAAAAACTTAATAGAGTTCTCTATTGGATTTTTACTAGTACTTATACAAATATCCCATAGTCTGTACACTTATTTTCTATAGTCACAAGACTATGACTAATAACTATATAGATCTTATATAATATTGTTCTACACTATTTATATCTTCTCTACATTATATTTCTGGAGATTCTCCATCAAGTTGATAAATATACAAAAGATGTTTTCCTTCTTTGGAGCTAACTCATAACAATAGAAACTCTATTGAGTTCTTCTTGTCAACTTGGACTTGAAGTATAATTAAGTCATCTTAGGCTAAGTTGCTACAATTTTACTAGTTTTCTATAATATTGTTAGATAGTTATCTATTAATAGCAAGCTCCTAGAAGATAGTAGAGTAAAGGTTAGTGCATAGTGATTATCACAAATGACCACTTACTAATTTGTGATTTGCTGATTTGGTAATCAAAAGACTTAAAAAAGTGAAGTTAAATAAGCAGCAAAAGATATTGTTAAGTTTGAGGTTTATCTTCAGATATAGAGTTCTTAGGTAGTTTATGCACCAGAATAGTCTACTACATGACCACTACCTATTGTTCTATATATCAGAGTGCTATTGTTCTTGAAATAAAGATAACCTAACTATCTTAGAGCAGTCCTTTGTTCTATTCAAGAACAAATGATAATTTATAGGTAATAGATTATATAAGGGTGACTAGAGCAGAGTGACTCCAGGAGAAACCTCAGTTTATAAATATACTCCAGAGTACATTACAACTCACCTCCAGGAAAAACCTCAGAGAATAGAATAAGGCTTCTGGAAGATAATCTACACTATATATACTGGTTCTCTAGTTACAAACATCTTAGCTATCAAGGATAGAAGTTTAGGAGGAGGCAACTAATTAAACCTGGAGTAACTGTTATTTAATTAGTTATCAGAGTTACTCTGGCTTGTTATTACTAGTATGTCAGGAGTAGACTTTGGTATAGTCCTCTTATAGATCAATATCATATACAAGTATTAAGGACCTTGTATTTCTATGGGATCTTATTATCTTAGGGTCTATTTATAGCCAAAAGAAGTACATTCAAGAGAGCTTCACAACAAACATTGAAAAAAACAATTATGTTAAGTAGTTCCTGAGATATCAGCAATTTAGTATTCAGTGATTTGATAATCACTAACTCATCTGCTAATAACTCAGTTAATACTAATTGCTTTGAGATATTTTTGGTATTTCTGAAAAGATCTTCTTAAAAGCTTTCCATAGCTACTAAGATCATTAAAATCAGTTGAGTATTTCTAGAGTTATAGTCTAAATAAAGTTTGTAATAGAAATATGGACTATATGTTGTAGTTAAGCACAAAAGTGAATAGTGGTGGGTCTATAGTGTGAGTAGCATGAATACTTGCTATTAAATAGAAGGAGATAGTAGTATGGGAATGGTTAAAAATATACTAGAAATTACTATGAATATATGAGGATCCTACCAACACCATCTTTAGAATTGTTATAGTTGTACTATGGACCAGTAGTCATATACTGTATGGTTTACCACTACACCAAAAGGATGACATTAGCAAGGTTACTTGCTAATGAGAGTCTAGCTATTTATGTAGTTCTTTGAATAGGTATTTTGTTATACCTCCATGTCACTATTTAGTAATCACTTTTTTGTGACAAGAATACTAAACTCAGATCCTGAAACAATTCTATGCTTAATTAAATATTACTATATAATATTTAATTCTCCTAGTTCAACTTGGCAATTTCTAACCCTACCAGATAGGACTGTAGGATCAGGGACAAACAGAAAAAAACAGTATATATTGTAGAGTATATCCCTAGGAGCCTTATTCTAAACTTTAAGTATCACAAACTTCATTTAGACCATAACTCTAGGAATACCTAACCAATTTTGATGATCTAAATGACCACTGAAAGCCCTTAAGAAAACCTTTCAAATGGCACCAAAAACGTCTTAAAGCAATCAGTATTCACTGAGTTATTAGCAGATCAGTTGGCAATCACCAAGTTACTATATACTAAATTGCTAATATCTCAGGAACTGCTTGATATAATTGTTTGCTTCAATAACTATTGTGAAGCTCTCTTCAATGTGCTTCTTTGAGCCATAAATAGACCCTGAGGCAATAAGATCCTATAGAAATACAAGATCCTCAATATTTGCATATAACACTGATCTTTACCCATAAATTATCATTTGTTCTTGAATAGAACAAAGAACTATTCTAAAATGGTTAGGTTATTTCTATTTCAAGAACAATAGTATTCCTATATGTAGAACAATAGGTAGTGATTATCTGGTAGGCTGTTCTGGTACACAGACCACTACAATCATGTATTTAAGGACTGTATATCTGAGGATAAACCTCAAACTTAATAATATCTTTTGTTACTGTCCAAACTTTGCTTTTTTGAGCCTTTTGATTATTAAATCATTAACTCACAAATCAGTAAGTAGCCATTTGTAATACTAAGGATTTTTCTAGAGATGAGTTGTAACATAATATAAAAGTACAATATTAGCTAAGGATTCTTCTGGAGTTTACTCTGCTCTGGTCGCCCTTATAGTGAATATACAGTGAATGTGTACTTTATGTTCTGGAAAGTAATGCAAAAGATAAAATTGAAGAATGGAACATGCTAGTGAGTAAAATGAAAAATATTACTCTTTGGTTCTATGGTTTTATAGCTGGTCTAAAGAAAATGTAGTAATAACAAAGAATTAGAATAACCTTGGTCACAGCTTATATACTATGTCTCAATCTCCTATTGCTTGTATGGTTGCATATTTTAGAGTAGTAGAATATTGTCTAAAGAAGAGGTAATTTAGGAGTAACAAAATTAATATAAGAGTGACTAAAGTAGAGTAAGCTTCTGTTATGATCTCATAATACTATATGATATGGTACTAACAGTCAGGTATACTCACTTCAGCTTAGACCCCACAGAATTCTTTTCAAGCATGGACCAGTTAGAACCCCATCACAGAGTTCATATACTTAAGGTAAAATTAATATAATATTAGACTTTAGTTTCATTATCAACTTAGTCTTCTTGAGATCTCCTTCTATTGCTCTAAAAACCTCTCTCTCTCTTATAATCAGACTCAGTAGGCCAGTACAGAAGGTAACTCAACACTTAGTTATGGTCAAGTCTAGACCTTTCTTCATTTTGAGTATAGACTTAATAGCTCCAGGAGAATCCTTAGTAATATTACAACTTCTAAGTATGTTACAAATCACCTTTAGGAGAATCCTTAGAGTTTAGGATAAGGTTTCTGGGGTATACTCTACAATATATATACTACTATAGCTGAGACATTTCTGATCCTATAGTTCTATTAGTTAGAGTCAGGAATGTCTAAGTTAAGCTAAGAGGAATTAAATATTACTATGTAATATTTAATTAGGTACAGGGTCACTCTAGGATATAAGTCTAGCATTCTAGGGGTGGCATTGGTAGGGTTCTTTTACAGTTAAGAGGTATATAGCAAGAGAGAAAAGCACTACAAGACTATGAGGAAAGTAATTTTATGACTTTAATCTACAAACTAGAGAATTATAATGTACTGGTAAAGTACTTATACAAATCCCAGAATAGGAGCTGGTATACAAGCGTTTGGTCTATATTATGATCCTATAGGAGTAGACAAATTAGGAGTTCAGAAGCAGAAATTATAAAGAAAATTAAAATTAATTAATACCAAATTTTTGGTATATAATACTTATACTAAGACCCTCTTCAATGACTGTAAGGGCAACATCAGATGAAAGGCCAAAGATTATATCAGGGAGTATAAGAGGGCTATACCAAACTCTACTTCTGATATACTAGTGGCAACAAGCCAAAGTAACTCTGACAACTAATTAAATAAGCATTACTCCAGGTTTAATCAGTTGTCTACTCCTGAACTTCTATCCCTAACAGCTAATGTCATACCAGGCAGCCTTTTTAGGCAATATTTATGACATTTGTTATAAAACTATACTATAATTTAGCTCAAGAAGTGAGTTTGACTCTCCAAATATAACTACTAGACATCCAGTCATGAACTCATATATACTACTTGAGTAGCAGAGTAGTGGCTGTAACCACCACTATCTAAACCTCATGGGAACAGTCCAGAGAATTTCATAACATATTTATAACAGAACTTCTCTCTAGAAGTACTTTTGAGAGTGAATAGAACCTTAGAGAGCTTGCTTTCTATTATAATAATGTTATGTCTCAGTGACCATCAACCTCTAGAAAAAGTAAGGTTACCATTAGATCAGGGCCATTAGTCTTGATAGTTACCTATAAATAGAATTGGAAAGAGCAATCTCTTGAGAGAACATTGCAGACATACTAGAAGAAGATTTGGAGGAGAGAAGTATGAGTATGGAAGTAGAAAGGTAGAAGTATAAACAAGAGAAGTTGATTAGAAAGATAAAAGAGAAAGAAGATGAAAACATTGCACTTAAGAGCAGTCAGACTCATATCTGACTCTGCTCTTCCTGAACTATCAAGAAGCTTATAGCAGCCATACCAACTGGAGAAGGATACTAGGAGCAGGACTAAGAAGATGGGGAAGGATGGCTATATGATTGGATAAGACCTTTCCTCATCATTCTACTCTTGCTATCTTTAGGAATTTAGAGGTTTTCTTTTGTTCTTTTGTTTTGTTGTATCTGTGATTTGTAATCCTAATAAAATACTCTAGTAGTACAGAGTGGCACCATATGAATGACCTCTACTATCTTATCTTCTGTTACTCTAGAGCTAAAAGGCTACTTTAAGTGATTTAAAATTTATTTTTGCTTTTCTTTCTTTATAAAACTCTATAAAACTTCTTTTGAGAGATACTTGACTTTAAGGAGGACTTGGACATTTGCTTAGCTAGGAGTTTAATTACTTACTACATGTTTTCGGAGTAGGTTTCCAACTGTATAGTCAGTTAAAGTAGAGCCTACACAAGAGCATAGAAGTTCTAGGCAGTACTGCTGTACCAATGGCAAGCCAGGCTGCTAGACTAGACTGAGAAGGGTAGTGTTATAGCATGAGATGAATGTATACCTTTGAGATCCAAAATCAGTGAGAGTACTCTCAAGTAGATATTAAAAACATTTTATTTTCTAGGTTTCTATTGGTTTCTCTTATATCAATCTTTATAAGTGTTACTGTTGTGCTATGGACCAGTAGTCACATACTGTATGGTTTACTACTATACCAAAAGAGTGACATTAATAAGACTACTTGCTAATGAGGGTCCAGTTATTTATGTAGTTCATTGAACAGGTATTTTGTTATACTTCCATGTTACTATTTAGTAGTCACTTTTTTGTAACAATAAGCTTTCTATTATTTGATTTACCTCCCTAGCACCTACTTGATTATGCACATACTATAATGCAGCTTGGAGATCTCATCTTTCTGACCTGTTCTGTTTATTCTTGTTATTTCATTTCTCTATCACCAAGATGTCCATAACTAAGGCAATATATATAGTGTAAATCATTCTTTAGGAGCCTTATTCTATTCTTTGGGGTTTCTTCTGGAGGTGAGTTGTAACATATCCCAGAGTGTATTTATATATCTTGAGGTTTCTCCTAGAGTCTACTCTAGTCATCCTTATAGAAAGCTAGAGTGATATTTGAGTAAGGGTAAATCTACCAATACAGGCTCCTATATATACTCTAAGAGATGGTCTGTGTACAGTCATGTGAGCTACATTCCAATAATAGCACTTTTTAATTAGAATAAATAAAATAAATAAAGAGGCAAGGGAGTAGATGGATATTGTATTATAAGATAAGATCTACTAAATAGATTATGAATCAGACACTTAGCTAAGCCCTATCCTAGAGTGACTACTGTCCCTTTATAATCACACACACTCTTTTCACTCAATTTTTACTCAATAAATTTTACAAAATTCAACAAAATTCAGGAAAAATTCAAATAAATTGGAATAAAATTGGATGAAACTGCACCCATCCCTAAGCTTTTTTCAGCAGACTTTTTGGCTCTAATCTCTCAATAAAATCAGTAAAACTCAGTAAAAATATTCTTTTTCAGTGCTTCCACCTGTTCCCACATTTACTTCCTTTCTCTAACACTGCTCACCTCACTGTTACATGGACTGTTGTAGAGTTACAGTAACCCTTGCAAAATCAGGACTAAGTTTCACCTAACAATGCTCAATAAATTCTACAAAGTTCAAATAAATTCAGGAAAAATCAGAAAATTTTGGAATAAAACTACACCTGTCCTCAAGCCTTTTACCTGATACCTTTCTTTTCACTCAACAATTCAAATAAATTCAGGATTCAAGAAAAATCAGAATAAATCAGAATAAAGTTGAAGGAAACTGTACCTACCCCAAGTTTTTTCAATATACTT
>Ga0154004_1000054_pt1 | contig 27867 bp, 40 predicted proteins | sample TSFL088MetaG_FD_104727 | JGI IMG/M metagenome (GOLD analysis project Ga0154004, IMG submission 104727) | Attine ant fungus gardens microbial communities from Florida, USA - TSFL088 MetaG | ecosystem: Host-associated > Fungi > Mycelium > Unclassified | place: USA: Florida, Lake Talquin State... | reverse complement strand
GGACTGTATGTCTGAGGTTTATCCTCAGACTTAACAACATCTTTTGCTACTGTCTAAACTTTGCTTTTTTGAGCCTTTTGATTATCAAATCATTAACTCACAAATCAGTAAGTGGCCATTTGTGATACATATACTTTTTCCTCTTTATACATTATACCATCTACTTTCCTTTACTCTTTATTTCTTAGTATCTTTACCTCTGCTCATTTCATTTCTTCTATTACTTTGACTACCTTGTTGTCTTTTACTTTTGATTTCCTTACTTTCTCCAATAGATCTATCTCTTCTACCATTACTTCTACCCTTTCTGTTTTCCTAACTTCTAGCCACTCAGACTTTACCAATGTCTCATTCTCATTGTCCCTTTCTACTCCTACTTCCCAGTCTGGCCTCCTACTCAAGCTATTTGCCTTTTCCATTTTACTCCCTGGAACATGCTTTAGCATAAAATCAAATCTTAATAGGTACAATGTTTATCTTGCTTGTCTTCTATTCAATTTCTGTGCCTTCATGTATTAGCATGTAGCTGTGAGGACTTAGAGCTCAACCAAGGTAGTTGTTCAGGAAGAACTCAATAGAGTTCCTTGTTGGATTCTACTAGGTACTTATACAAATATTGGATGGTCTATGTACCTATCTTCTGCAATCACATGACCCTTACTAATAACTATACATATCTTATATAATCCTTCCCATGCTATTTATATCTTTCCCACATTATATTCTTGGATGTTTTCTATCAAGTTGATGAATGTATGAGAAATAGTTTTCTTCTTAGAAGTTATCTCATAACACAGTCCTCCCCTTCAAGTTTCCTTGTCTCAAGGAATTTTTCCATTATCTCCAGTTTTCCTTCTATCTTCTTTCCCTTTGTCTTTTGTATTCCTTATTTGACTACCCCCATAGTATTTTTGCTATAAACCTCCCTGGAAGTTCCCTTGAGAACTTTTTTTTATCGTCTTCTTCTTCCTATTGCCTTACTTCTTCAGCCTCTTCTCCATACTCTCTTTCAAACTCTTCAACCAGCTCCTTCACATTCTTCAGGTTTTCCCTACTTTTCCAAGTATCTCCTTCTGCTGTATATCTCTTCCATTATACTAAGAACTTTTCCTTTCCCCTAACTATCCTTTTGTTCAGTATTTTTTCCATCTCAAATTCCTCTTCTCCCTCGATGATAACTGGTTTTGGTGGAGTTTTCCTTTGTCCCTCTACCTGAGGCCTATACAATCATACTCAACTTATATTAACTACAGGATGTATCTTAATAGAACTAGATAGTTTTAATTCTATAGCATTGGTTGAGACAATTCCCTTGATCTTATAAGGCCCTACAAACCACTCTGTTAGCTTCTCTGACCTCTTTTCTACCATTTGCTACTTGAGATCTTTTGTACTTAATAGCACTAAGTCCCCAACTTTATACTTCTTCCCTTTACCTTGTTTTCTGTCTGTGTACTTCTTTATTTCCTTCTATGCTTTTCCCAATGCTGCTTTTGCCTCTTTCTGAATTTTCTTTATTTTTTCCACAAACTTCTCTGCTGCTTCAAACTTTCTCTTTCTTCTTCCTTCGAATCCCATTTGTGGATCCTGACCATAGTTTGCCTTAAAAAGGGATACTTTTGTAGCCAAATGAATCTTGTTATTATATATAAATTTGGTGGTTTCTAACCAGTCTGGCCATTGTTTCTGTCTATGATCGATAAAGACCCTTAGGTATTGTTCCAGCTTCTGATTGATCCTCTCTGTTTGTTTATCCATTTGGGAATGATAGACTGTTGATAGCTTTGTCCAGATCCCTAATAGCTTGTTCAACTCTCTCATCATTCCTGCCATGAATTGCACTCCTCTGTCTGATATGATGCTTTCTGGGAGACCATGCAATTTCCAGACATAATCCCTGAATAACCTAGTAAGTCCCTCTGCTGATGTTTTTTCTGTAGTTGCTATAAAATATGCCATTTTACTAAAACAATCGCAAACTACTAGAATTGTGTCATAACCCTAAGCCAAAGGTAGTTTGGTAATGAAGTCTACTAAAATATGACTCCATGGTTTCTCTGGGATCACATTGGGCATCAGTTTTCCTACTGGGACTTCACTTCTATTCTTGTATTGTTGACAAGCATCACATCTATTTACATACTTTCCTACTTTCTTTGTAACTCCTGGCCACCAATAGTTCCTTGTTACTAGTTCCATTGTCTTCTATCTCCTCCTATGTCCTCCCACTGGTATATTGTGATATAGCTATATTACCTCTCTCCTAAATTCTCTCTCCGGCATATAGATTTGTCTCTTCTTCATAACCACTCCTTCCTCTATTGTCCACTCTTCATCTCTCAATGTTTTTATCTCTGCTTTCTTTAGTTCTTCTACTACTTTGACCACTCTTTTATTCCCTTTCTGTACTTTTCTAATCCTATTTTTTTAGGTCATTTTCTTCTACTAGTGTTTCCATCCTCTTTATCCATCCTGGCTTTATGAGCATTTGGTCCTCATTATCATTTTCCACTCCCTTTTGCCAATCTGGTCTCCTGCTCAGCCCATCTGCTTTTTCTATACTTTTCCCTAGGATATGTTTCAAGATAAAGTCAAATCATGATAGGTATAATGCCTATCTGGCTTATCTTCAATTTAACTTCTGACTAGTTATAAAATATTGGAGGTTTTTGTGATCTGTCCATATTTTGAACTTTACTTTCACTCCCTCCATATAGTGCCTCTATGCTTCTAAGCATTGAATTACTGCTAGCATTTCTTTGTCATGGATTTTGTAATTTTGCTCAGTTGCATTTAGTGACTTTGAGATAAAGGTAACTGGTCTCCATTTTTCATCCCCACACTTTACTGACAGTACTCCCCCTGTTGTGTAGTCTAAAGTGTCTGTCTCTATCCTTATCTCCTTATCTAAATCAGAGATGGCTAAGACTAGTTCAGTTGTGAATACTTTCTTCAGTTGTTTGAACACCCCCTTCTGCTCCTCTCCCCACCTCCACTTCTAACCAGTAAATGTAATGGGGCTGCAATTCTAGTGAAGTCCTTGATGAATCACCTATAGTAATTGGCAAATCCTAGAAACTTTTGTACTTCCTTTACATTCTTTGGTGCTGGTCAGCTTAGGACTCCATCTACTTTCTTCTTCTACATTTCCACTCCTCAAGGTCCAATTACTACACCCAGGAATTCTACCTCTTTGACTTTCCACCAACATTTTTCTGGCTTAACAAACAAATCATTTTCCTCCAGCCTTTTCAACACTCCCTCAACTAATTTGTTATGCTCTTCCTCAGTGTCTATGGCAACTATTATATCATCAATAAAGGTTACTATATTTCTTTGATTGATCATATCTTGGAATAGATCATTTATCATGGTTTAGAAAGTGGCTGGGAAATTTGTCAGTCCAAAGTACATGACTATTGGTTCATATACCCTAATGTGTGTTGTGAATGCTGCTTTCTACTCATCACCTTCCTTGATCCTCATGTTGTTGTATTCCCATCTAAGATCAAGTTTCATGAATATCTTCTTTTCTACTCCATCTAAGATATCTGCAATTAGGAGTAAGGAGTACCCATTCTTTATTGTCCACTGGTTTACATGACAATAGTCTTGTACTATTCTCCTCTTGCCATCCTTCTTTGCTACAAAATGGACTAGTGAGGTCTGTGGCAATTTCAATGGTTGAATGTATTCCTTTCACAGTTGATCCTCTACAAATACTTGTACATCCTCTCTTTTCTCTCTTGATAACAAATACACTTTCCCCTTCCTTGGCACAAATCCCTTTTTCAACACTATCACATGGTCCCATGGCTTCCTAGTGGGCATTCTTTCTGAATCTTCTTTTCCAAATACTTTCTTCTACTTCTAGAATCTCCTAGATATTAATTTCTCTACTGTCTTTTCTTTCTCCATCTTTCTTACCTGCCTCTTCTTCTGTGCTTTCTGCTTTCTCTTTTCATATATTGGTGGACATTGTGTCATTTTCACCTCTCCTTTCTCCTAGTTGATTTGTGGATTATGGACAGCTAACCATGGCATACCTAATATTACCTCTATTTTTCCCAGATTGCATATGTCCATTTGTGCCCTCTCAACATGTTTCTTGAAGAACACATTGCACTCTACCTGATAAGCGATTGTTCTCCCTACATTTACAGTTCCATCCACATTTTGTACTAGCAGAGGATTTTTTAATCTTTCTAACTTAAATCCTTTTTCTTTTGCAAACTTCATGTTCATAAATAGGCCTGTTGCCCCACTATCCAACAGTGTTTTTACTGCTACCTCTTCATAATTCTCCAGCTTTTCCAATTCTACTTTCATCTACACTTCTCTTAGTGGTCAGAGTGTATACTGTATATCTCTTACTCCTTCAGTGTTGCCTTGACAAGAAACTTTATTTCCTAGCTTTTCTAGGTGCAATACACTGTACATATTTGAGAAGACCAGCCAGGAGCTCACTGTCCTCTATTGTCTTTTGCCAACTCTTGCAGCATTTCTACTACTCTTTCTTCTCTTCTCTTCCTCTGCCAACAGTTTTTGGCCATATAGCTCCATTTTCTACATACATAGCATGTCCTATCCCCTCCCTTTCCTCTATCAACATCCATTGCATTGGGGTCTCTTCCTAGCCTCTATCCTCCCTGGTTGTTCTGTGCTTCTTCTCTAAAGTTCTGACCACCTGCTCTCTACACAATTTGTTCCTCTCTACCTCCATACAATCCTCCCCCAAAGCCTCTCCTGGGCTGTGCATTTTCCTATGGGTATACCACATTCCTCCCCAATATCCTTTCTTTTGTTCTACTCTGCCTCTGATTTCTATCCAACCTTACTGCTCTCTCCTGCCACTCCTCTATCATACAGGGGGGGCTTTCTGCCTCTGCTAACTTCCTTCTGATCCCCCCACTTCACCTTCTTTTGAACTCTTCTATGAGAGGTCACCTCTTATATCCACTTTCTCTTGCAATCTTTCTAAACTCTTGGACATACTTATCATACATCCTTCCCCCCTATTCTATTGTCCTCAACTGCTTTACTTTTCTTTCTTCCTCCACCATTTTCCCAAACTTGTTTCTCATTTTGTTAAATAATTCTTCTGCTATTTCTATCTCTGATTCTCCTTTTGACATGTTATGAGATGACTCCCAAGAAGGAAACTATTTCTCATACATTTATCAACTTGATGGGAAACACTCAAGAATATAATGTGGGAAAGATATAAATAGTGTGGGAAGAATTATGATAGTTCTTAGTAAGGGTCATGTGATTGTGGGAGGTAGACACACAGACCATCTAATATTTGTATAAGTACCTAGGGGAATCCAATAAGGAACTCTATTGAGTTCTTCCTGAACAACTACCTTAGTTGAGCTCTAAGTCCTCACAACTACACACTAACATGACAACTCATCCAATAGGTTATCCTTCCAAGCTTCTGCCACTCCTCCTTGCATATAAGACAGCACCCAGGCCATCTTTGTCAACCCTAACTCCTTTGCCATCTTTATCCTCAGATATAGATAGGCTATATTAACAAACATGCTTACTTCCTCCATTCTTCTACTAAACAGAGGAGATTTTGCTACCTCCACTCTTACTCCTCCACTCTGTTGTAATAGGGTGGCCATCTGCTGTTGCAGGCCAGTAATCAAGATAAGGAGTTGCTCCTCCTGAATGAGAGTGGATGTAGGAGCAGTAGGTTACTCCACAGGTTGTTGTTGTTGTTGAGACATGTATAGTGGTAGTAGTAATAGTGGTGGTGATAGTGATGATGAAGTTTCCTTGTATGAGGATGAGTAGTCTTTTTTGTCTAAACTTATAACTAGCTACTAACTAGAAGAGTAAAACAATATTATCCCTAAGAAGGGAATCTCTAAGCTAGATGGACCTTTAAGAGGTTACTGTCATTCCCCTGCATAGACTGATTACAATGAACCAGTAGCATGAAGCTAATAGTGAAATGCTATATACAAGCCCACTCAGTATAGAGGTCAGGTCTCAGGTAGGGATATGAGTTTTGTCCAGGTCTTCTACCCACTGTTTCTAACTAACAGTGAAGTCCCCTTTACAGCTAGGGCCTGCTATCTAAGATACTTGTGAGTACTGTGCTCACTAATAAGGACAATAAGAGAGTAAGTGGAATAGAGAGTGTTGAGGCTGCAAGATGCAGGGTCAACAATAGGTATTGAGTTTTTGTGTTAGTGTACAGCCATGAGGACTTAGAGCTCAATCAAGATGGTTGTTCAAGAAGAACTCAATAAAGTTTCTCATTGGATTCCACTAGGTACTTATACAAATATTGGATAGTCTATATGCCTATCTCCTACAATCACATGACCCTTACTAAGAACTATATATATCTTATATAATCCTTCCCATGCTATTTATATATTTCCTGCATTATATTCTTGGATGTTTCCTATCAAGTTGATGAATGTGTAAGAAATAGTTTTCTTCTTGGGAGTTGTTTCATAACAATCTGTCTAAATCTTGAACTTAGTTATTACTTCTTCTAGGAAGTGTCTCTATACCTCCAAGCATCTAACTATTACTAATATTTTTTTGTCATATATTTCATAATTCCTTTCTATGTCACTTAGAGATTTTGAGATGAAAGCAACTGGTCTCTACAATCCATCTAAGCACTTCATTGATAGTACTCCCCTAGTAGTATAATTTGATGCATCTGCTTCTACTCTGAATTCTTTATTAAGGTCAGGTGCCACTAATACTGGTCTGGTCATAAAAACTTTCTTGAGCTCATCAAATACTTGTTGTTGTTCCTCTTCCTACTGTTATTTCACATCCTTTCTTGTTAATATATTTATTGGCCTGGCTACTCAAGCAAAATCCTTAATAAACCTCCAGTAATAGTTTGTGAGGTCTAGGAATTTTCTAATATCTTTAATATTCTTTGGCTCTGGCCAACTTAACACTCCATCCACCTTTTCTTTCTCTATCTCTATGCCATTGGGCCCTATTACCACTCTGTTATTGATAGACAGTGAATGTCCTTAGTGATCACCCTAGGTAGATGTTCAAGAAGAACTCAATGGAGTTCTTCTCTAGATTGGACTACTACTTATACTATTTTACAGTGGCTGTACTACTATTAGCCCATGATCACATGCTCTTCCAGAATGTTCTATGATCACCTGACCTGATCATGTGATCTGATTTCCTAAGTTCCCATACTGTTTATACCTTGACCCCATTGCATGATTTGAGGTTTTGGATTAGGTGTTCAAATGTGTGGGAGACTATTTCCCTTTTGGGGCTCTCATAACACACTCCTAGAAACTCTATTTTCCTTATTTTCCATGTATATTTTTCTAGCTTTATATATAAGTCATTCTCTTCTAGTCTCTTCAATACTTTCTCTACAATCTCATTATATCCTTCTTCTATTTCTGTCCCAACCAAGATATCATCCACAAATGCAGCCACTTTCCCTTTGTTGATCATATCTCTTAGGATTTCATTTATCATTGCCTGAAATGTAGCTGGCAAGTTTGTCATCCCAAAGAACATAACTATTGGTTTAAAGGATCCTACATGTGTTGTGAATGCTCTCTTCCACTCATTTCTCTCCTTAATCCTCACATTATTAAACCCCCACTGTAAGTCCATTTTAGTGAATATCTTCTTATTCCCCATTATGTCTATCAAATCTATAATTAATGGTAGTGGATAGTTACTCTTTACTGTTTGGTTGTTTAGACTACAGTAGTCTATTACCATTCTCTTACTTCTATCTTTCTTTGCTACAAAGAACACTAGTGATGTCTAAGAGGATTTTGATAGTCTAATATATCTCTTCCTAAGTTGGTTATTTACAAATTTTTGGACCTCTTCCCTTTTGTCTTTTGATAATAGGTAGATCCTTTTTTTCTTAGGTTTGAATGTTTCTTTGAGATCTATAGTGTGATCCCAGACTTTTCTCATAGGCATTCTTTCTGACTTTACCTTCCCAAATACCTTCCTCCACTTCAGGAATTTCTTTGGAACTATTTTCTCAATTTTCCTATGATCTGCCTTGATCTCCTCTTCTCTTCCCCAATCTTTTTTATCATCTACAGTCCATCTTACAATCTTTTCTTCCTCTAGAGTAACTACTCATTTTCCCTTTTTTACTTTCTTCTCTTCTTTCAGCTTGGTGTCTCTTCCATACAATGGTGGACATCTTGTTATTTTAATCTCTTTTGTCTCCTAGTTGATTTCTGGGTTATGGGCTTGTAGCCATGGTATGCCCAATATTACATCTGTCCTTCCTAAGTCACATATATCCATTCTTATTCTTTCAACATAGTTTTTATAGTATACATTGACTTCCACCTGATGTGTAATTGCTCCTCCACTGTTGTTTGTACTATCCACATTTCTTATTGTTACTGGTCTTTCTAGTTTCTGCAGTCTAAACCCATGTCTAGCTGCTATTTTTTTTATCCATAAACATTTCTGTTGCACCACTATTCAAGAGTGCTTTCACTATTATACTTTCATGTATATCTACTTTCTCTACCCCTATATTCAACTATACTTCTCTCAGCATTTTAAATGTCCTCCTCATGTTTCTCTCTATACCCCCTCTCTTGCTGCACCTTTCAGAACACCTGTTCATATACTGCTTTGCTGTACTTCTCTCTGTACAAGGTATACTACTACTTTTCAATCCCACTATGGCTGTTTCCTTCTGGTCCTACATTCTGGACACAAAATTCTCTTTCTATCCTCCTCTGATATTTCCTCAACTATATCCTTCCTTCTATACCAACTACACTTAACATTGACCACTCCCTTTTCTCTTGCTGTATTCTCTCTCTATCTCCACACTTTAAAGCAACTACTACACTATATATTTCTCAAATGTTCACCAGAGATAAATCCTTGTTTCCAGTTCTCATGTGCTTTGGTGCCTTTGTAGTTGCACCCTCTATACTCTACAAATGTCATGACTTCCTACCTAGTTATCCACCCTCTTTGCTCTAATGCTATGCTTTTTGGGGATATACCCTGTATGCTGCTATATTCCTGTACCTTTCTTCATAAGGAGTATGCTGGTTTCTCTTCTTGCTGTGTCTTTTGCAGGCTAGCTATATGTACTGCTTTCTCATCCCTCTTCCTCTTCCTCTTAATTTTAATATTTGGGCACTTCCATTTGAAATGCCCAATACCCCAACATCTGAAGCATTTAACCTCTTCTACTATCTCATTTCTCCTTATTCTTACTTCCTCTCTCACCCCATATCTCATCACTCTACTCGACAACACTTCAAATTTATTTCTGGAGATCGGCTCTCTCTTCTTCTTGTAAGGATGTAGCCAAGGTGACTTAGTCCTACTTCTAGTCTGAGTTGACAAAGAGAACTTGATAGAGTTCCTATTTGATTGCTATACACTACTTATACACATTCTGTATTTACTTCTATTTATAAAGTTCTGCACATCTCTTTTGAGTCATTTCTTCTCATTCATCCATTGATTTCCTAGTTAAATGAAAAAAAGAAAAGAAATATAAATAATGGCTTAGCTGTTTGGCTATATTATAACACCATCCCCCTCTCAAGATTTCTCATTCCAAGGATTTTTACAACTTATAGTAGGGATCACAGATGTTCTCCATTTCATCATTATCTTCTTCTGTCCATTCCTTGATTCCCAAGTTTTCCTGCTCAATTTCCTTCTCCTCCTCCTTTATTATTTCCATTGTTCTTTGTTCTCTTACTCTTACTCCTTTCCATCTCCTCCAATTTCTTTCCAACCTTATCCAGTATTCCTCATTGTATCTTTTATCCAACCATCCAAATAATTTTCTTGCCATAAACCTTTCTGGTAATTCTCCTCTCCTAAATGTCTCTTCCATATGTTACTTTACTTCTTTTGTAACTCCTGGCCACCAAAAGTTCCTAGTAACCAACTCTACTGTCTTCTGCTGTTCCCTATGTTCTCCTACTAGTATATCATGATGTAACCAAATGATCTCCACTCTCAGTTTCTCATCTCTTGGTATATATACCTTTCCTTCTTTATATATGACGCCATCAACTTCTCTCCACTCCTTGTCTCTTAACATTTTTACCCTTGCTCATTTCATTTCTTCCACTGCCTTGATTACCTTATCATCTTCTACTTTTGACTGTCTTACTTTTTCTAGTAAATCCACTCCTTCTACTATTACTTCTACTCTTTCTGTTTTCCTTACTTCTAACTGCTCTAGTTTTACTAGCATTTTATCTTTGTTATCCCTTTTTATCCCCACCTCCCAGTCTGGTCCCCTGCTTAAGCTATCTGCCTTTTCCATTTTACTTCCCAGAACATGTTTCAGCATAAAGACAGATATAGAGCCCATCTAGCTTATCTTCTATTTGACTTTTGCACCTTCATGAAATATTCAAGATTCTTATGGTCTGTCTAAATCTCAAATTTTATTATTGTCCCTTTCAGGAAATGCCTTTACACTTCTAGGCATCTGACTACTGCTAGCATTTCTTTGTTATGAATCTCATAGTTTTTTTCTATATGTTATATACCAGAAAATTCAGTATAAATTAATATTAATATTTATTTTCTTTATTATTATTATTTATCTCCTATAGGAGTATTGCATTTCAGACTAGAAGTATTATGTTTCAGACTGGCTCTCTCCTACTCTAGTTATGGTATATATATGGAGTAGATACATGGTAGCAATCTAGTTTGTAGATTAAAGTCCTAAAATCTTAACATCATAAAGCCACTTCCCCCATATCCTTGTAGTGCTCTCTGCTATATAACTTCTTACTCCTGAATTTACCTCTCTCTTGGACAACATTCCACTACTCTGAAATAAGCAACCACATATGTGATAGGAGATCAAGGCACAGTGCATAAGCTGAGGCCAAGATTGTTCCATTCCTGCATTGTCATTGTATTCCCTCTAGACCAGCTGTAAAACCACAGGACTGGAGAGCAATATCTCTCATTTTACTTAGTAGCATGTTCCACTTTCCAACTCTACTCATTGCTTCACTTCCCAGAACCCAAAGTATGCACTCATAGTATATTCATAGTAATTTACAGTATATTCTAGCCTTCCCATACTGCTATCCCCTTCCTACTTGACACTGTATCACTTAGAGATTTGAAAATAAAAGTGATTGGCCTCCACAATTTGTTAGAGCACTTCATTGATAGTACTCCTCCAGTGGCATAGTTTGAAGCATCTGCTTCTATCCTAAATTCTTTATCTAAGTCTGAGGCTGCCAATACTGGTCTGGTTGTGAAGATTCCTTTGAGTTTGTTAAATGCCTTTTGTTGCTCCTTTCCCCACTGCCACTTCACATTTTTTCTTGTCAACATATTCATTGGCCTTGCTACTCAAGCAAAGTCTTTGATAAACCTTCTATAATAGTTGGTGAGGCCTAAAAACTTCCTAACATCTTTCACATTCTTTGGCTCTAGCCAACTTAATATTCCATTTACATTTTTCTTTTCCATTTCAATTCCATTGGGTCCTATGATAACCTCCAGGAATCCAATTTTCTGCACTTTCTACATATACTTTTCTGGTTTGACATACAAGCTGTTCTTTTCTAGCCTCTTTAGTACTTCTTCCACAATCTTGTTATATTCTTCTTTTGTCTCTGTCTCCACTAGTATATCATCCACAAAAGCTGTAACTTTTCCTTCATTAATTATGTCTCTCAGGATTTCATTCATCATTGCCTGGAATATAGCTGGCAAATTTGTCATTCCAAAGAATATAACTGTCAGCTCAAAGGACCCTACATGGGTTGTGAACACTCTCTTCCACTTATCTCCTTCCTTAATCCTCACATTGTTGAACCCCTACTGAAGATCCATTTTAGTAAGTACTTGTTTGCTCCTCATGTTGTCTATTAAGTCTGTAATTAATGAAAGTAGGTAGTTATTTTTCACTGTCTGGTCATTCAGATTACAGTAGTCCATTACCATCCTCTTTCATCCATCTTTTTTGCTCACAAAGAAAACTAGTAATGTCTGAGGAAACTTTGAAGGCCTGATATATCCCTTTTTTAACTGATCCTCTATAAAATTCTGAACTTCTTCCCTTTCATTTCTAGATAAAGGGTAGATCCTTTCTTTCCTAGGTTTGAATATCTCCTTGAGATCTATGGCATGATCCCAGATTTTCCTTGTCAGCATCCTCTCTGATTCTACTTTCCCAAACACCTTTCTCCACTTCAAAAATTTCTGTGGCACCATTTCTTCAATTTTTCTATGGTCTGCTTCAACTTCTTCTTGTCACAAACTTCATTCAGACCATAACTCTGGGAATACTTGACCGATTTCGACAATCTAAATGACCACCAAAAGCCCTTAAGAAGACCTTTCAAACAGTACCAAAAATGTCTCAAAGCAATCAGTATTCACTGAGTTATCAGCAGATCAGTCAGTGATCATCAAGTCACTAGACACTAAATTGCTGATATCTCAGGAACTGCTTGACATAATCGTTTGCTTCAATGACCATCATGAAGCTCTCTTCAATGTGCTTCTTTTGGCTATAAATAGATCCCAAGGCAATAAGATCCCATGGAGATACAAGGTCCTCAATGTTTGTATATGACACTGATCTTTACCCATAGATTATCATCTGTCCTTGAACACTTTGATTATCAAATCAAGCAATCACAAATCAGTAAGTAGCCATTTGTGATACTTCTTTTCTCCCCCAATCCTCTTTATTGTCTACTGCCCATCTCACAATCTTTTCCTCTTCTAAGATTGCTACTCTTTTCTCTTTCTTTGCTCTCTTTTCTTCTTTCAGCTTTGTATTCCTTCCACACAGTAGTGGGTACCTTGTTATTTTTACTTTTCCTGTCTCCCAGTTTATCTCTGGATTATGTGCTTGTAACTACAGTATTTCTAGTATTATATCTGTTCTTCCCAGATTGCACACATCCATCCTTATTCTTTCTACATGACCTTTATAGTACACATTTATCTCCACTTGATGGGTAATAGCCTCTGCACTGTTATTTGTCCCATTGATATTCCTGACTACTATCAGTCTTTCTAATTTTTGCAGCCTAAATCCATATCTTACTGCCATTTTCTGATCCATAAACATTCCCATTGTGCCACTGTCCAAGAACACTTTTACTGTCACACCTTTGTATATATCTATCTTTTCTACTCCAATATTCAACCATACTTCTCTTAGCATTTTAAATATTCTTCTCACTTCTCTTTGCTTACCCCCCTCTCTTGCTCTACCTTTTGGAGCCTCTGTCTGCATGCTGCTCTGCTACACCTTTCCCTGTTCAGGGTGTGCTGCTACTCCCCAGTTTTACCATGGTTGCTTCTTTCTTGTTCTACATTCTGGGCACCAAATATTCCTTCTTTTCTCTTTTGATATTTTCTCCCCTACTATTGTGTCTTTTCTTCCACACTGAGTACATTTAACCTTACTTCCTGTTTCCTTGTTTCTCCATTTCCATGCTTCTAGACAACTTTTGTACCATATATTCCTCAGTTTCTCTCCAGAGACAAAATTCTATCCCTGGTTTTCCTCTGTCTTGGTGCCTTTATAGTCACACCCACCACACTCTATGAATGTTACTACCCTCTACTGCCTATACCCAACCCTCTATGCTTCCACTCCATGTCAGATATCATATACAGACATCCCTTAGGGTGTGGCTGATGCTCTGGTCTATCTGCAGCATCACCTGTATGAAGTCACTGAGAAATAAAATAACATCAACAACACCCTCTCCACTTTGACTGCCTAGCTGCAACAACTCACACAGCTAGTATCAAACTCTCCCTCCCAACCTCCAGCTCCAGTGGCAAACTCTCTACCACTTTCTATATTAGTATCTCTCTCCCTGGCAAACCTCTACTCTTGAGCCCACCCCAAGCTTTTCTCCTCTCTGGATTTCAATGGAGATTATAACACTGGACAAGCATTCCTGAACTTCTGTGTGCTGTATATACACCTGGCTCTAGAACAATTCAGCTACAAAGAGAAGAAGGCTCTGTGGGCCCTCACCTTCTTCAAGAGCAGTTGTGTGGCAAAGTGGTCTAAGAATCTATTTCACCAAGAAGCAAATACTGGATTCTTCCCAATCTAAACCTAGACCAACTTTGAAGCTCAGTTCAAGATGCAGTTCTTAGTGAATGCAGAGGCAGATGCAGTCAACACCCTGGAAGGGTTCTCCTATCACCAGAGAACTCAGACGGCAGATGATTACCTTGACAACTTCCAGTTATTGGTCTCTAACACAGGCTATACTGACCCCTGGACTCTTGTAGTTAAGTTTCACCAAGGACTGAGAATTGGTATTTAGAACCAGATTGCAACTATGCCCTACAGATGCTCCTCAGACATGGACCCAGAAGCTTAGTACCAAGCTGCCCAGAGGATTGACCAAGCATGTCTCACCAATGAGGTCTTCCAGTCAACTCAGTATAGTACATCCTCCACCCTGGCTAGAACTCCCCTGTCACAGCCCTCTTCTCTCTTAGTAGTTTAGACCTCCATTGTCACTCTGACTCCAATCTCAATTCTAAAGACAACACCCTCTCCTTCTTCTATAGATGTCCCTATAGACATAGACACTGCTAGAAGGCCAAAACCCCTACCCCTATAAGGATGCTACTAGTGCAGAGATGCAAACCACCTGGTCAAGGACTATCCTCACTGCCTTGACATAAGACAGCTATTGTCCGAGCAATAAGAGGAACTTATGGAGGACCTCTTAGCAATATGTAACATACAAGAAGTGAAAGTCCAGGAGGTCGGAGGAGACAAGGATTTTGTAGAGAGTGACTGGTGACAAGTACACCCCAACTGCTAGTAAATAGGTTTACTGTACTCAAAATAGAGACTAATACAGATGATGGTGAACCTATAGATATACCTTCTCCCTCCACTTCTAAATGCAATCTCTTCTCTCAGAGACCAAAGTAAAAAAGAAAACTGCCCATCCAACTTTCTACCAGTGCCTTGGATGTACACAGAACCTCCTTGCAACTTGCAGTAGAACTGAACACCATGGACACAAGCAAGTTCCACTCTGTGAAGGCTCTCCTAGACAGCAGAGCTATGGGAAGCTTCATAGACCAAGGCTTTGTCCACTCCAAGAGACTTAACACCTGGACAATCTTGTGCCCCATCCCTGTTTTCAATGTGGGTGGCTCCCCAAACAAAGCTAGTGAAATTTCTGAAGTGGTGGACATCCTCCTATAGTATGGCACCCACTTGGAGAGGATGCTACTCACCATCTTGGGCCTCAGAAAGCAAGATTTAATCTTGGGATACAACTGACTGAAGGACCATAATCCAAAGATCAATTGGGGAACTGGTAAGGTTGAGATAACATACTGCCCTCAATGCTGCAAAAGAGGTATCACAAACTTTATTTGGACCATAACTCTGGGAATACTTGACTGATTTCAATAATCCAAATAGCCACCAAAAGCCCTTAAGAAGACCTTTCAAAAGGTACCAAAAACATCTCAAGGTGATCAGTATTCACTGAGTTATCAGCAGATCAGTTAGCAATCACCAAGTCACCAGACACAAAATTACTAATATCTCAGGAACTATAAGGGCAACCAGAGTGGAGTAGACTCCAGGAGAATCCTTAGTAATATTACAGCTCCTAAGTGTATTACAACTTACCTCCAGGAGAATCCTTAGAGTTTAGGATAAGACTTCTAGAGGCATACTCTACAATATATATACTACTACAGTTATGTGTTCCTGATCCTATGGTCCTATCTGGCAGGTCAGGAGTTGCTAAGTCAAGCTAAGGCAATTAAATATTACTATGTAATATTTAATTAGGTACAGGGCCACTCTGGAAGGTTGGTCTAATATTTCAGGAATGGCATTAGTAAGGTCCCCTTACACTCACCCCCCCTCTAAGATTGCTGCATCTTGAAGTAATTGCTCCAGGGTTTAAAATTGCACTGAAGTCCATCTGGCAGATGTATCTGGGGGCTGTGGGGTGTTTGTGATAGTACTCTGCCACAAGGTTGGGGGCTAAAACATTGGAGACTGCTTTCCAAGAGTTATGTTCCCTTCTATATCCCTTCTATTTCACCAGAAACTGGAACCTCCTTCTGTACCAGCGACTGTCCAGGATTTTCTCTACTTCCCATTCCTCTTTTCCATTGATGATAATCAGTGGGGGTAGCAGTTGTGGTCTTTGTCCTAGTATGGGATCTTCTGGAGTGGTAGAGAGCTTCACTATGTTGAACACAGGATGAAGTTTCTTCATTGTATATGGTAGTTTGAGATGGTATGTAGAGGGTTCCACTTGGCATTCCACAATGAAGGGTCCAAGGCAATGATGCAATAGTTTCAGAGACAAACATGTTGTCTTGATATTGGATGCATCTAGGAATATCTGGTCCCCAGGGTGAAACACTGGAGCTGGAGACCTTCTTTGGTTATAATAGCATGTCATGTCTTTCTGTGTCTTCCAGATAGCAGACTTGGTCTCTTCAACTGCTGCTTTCATTTGCTTTGTAAACTCATTTACCATCTCCAGTCCAGAGGGTCATTGCCTGGGTCCAAAGCCTATATGAGGGGTATATCCAGTGTCAAGTAGGAACAAAGTCTATTGGGTGGAGGTGTACATGTGGTTGTTGTGCTGGAACTTTGCCATGGGCAACAGGTCATACCAGTCGTCTTGCTGCTCATTAACAAATAGGCATAGATACTGATTGAGCTCTTGATTAACACACTCTGTTTGTCTATCAGTCTGTGGATACTAGGCTATGGAGGAGGCTAGTTGAATCTCCAGTAGTTAATAAAGTTCTTTTGTGAATAAAGCTATGAACTGAGGTCCATGGTCTAAGATTATGCACTAAGGGAGTCCATGGAGCTTTCACACATTGTGGAAGAACAACCTTGCTGCTCCTTCCACAGTCACCATAGTATACATCAGAATAAAGTAGGCTCTCTTGGATATTAAGTCCACTATTATTATGATGGCATTGCATCTGGAGGATTCAGGGAGCTTGACTACAAAGTTGATGCTAAGGGTATCCCATCTTGTATCTGGCATGGAGAGTGAGTGCAACTCTCCTACTAGGGGGTGTCTCACCACTTTTGTCTAGAGGTAGAGGTCACAGACACTGACATACTACCCTACATATCAGGACATTTGGAGCCACCAGTAGTTGCAGGATACTAGTTCCAACATCTTTCAATGACTGGGGTGTCCAGTGATCTTGGTGTCATGATACAGAGCAACAATATTTCTGTACAGGTCCAGAGTCTAAGGAATGTAGATCTTCCCTCTGAAGCAGAGCAACTCATTGATGTTCAACCATTCCAAAGAGTGCACTGTCTTGCTAGCAGAGCATTGGAGTTTAATGGCAGCCTTGGCCACTGGTTCTTCTAGATCTCTAGTGTGGTTTCCTTTCCAGACCTTGGCTAAGATGCTATGTTTAGCTCCCACCAACTCTACTCTTTTGAGGGCTCAAACAGCCAGAACTTTGGGGCAGAGCAAGACAATGTCCTTATTGTCCAAGGACCTATCACCATGGTCAGGTCTTTGGGATAAAGTATCTAGCTTGTCCATGGATTGTCCTGGGCAGTAGCAGAGGGTGAAGTTGAAGCAGGCCAGATAGAGGGACCATCATGCTTGTCTGCAGTTCAGCTTTCTTGTGGTCATGAAATACTCCAAATTCTTGTGGTCTATCCAGATTTGTACTGGATGAGCAGTGCCTTCCAGGAAATGTCTTCACTCCTCTAGAGCATGGATGATGGCTAGCATTTCCTTGTCATGGATCTCATAATTCTGTTCTACTGGGGACAGGAATTTGCTATAGAAGGCTACAGGCCTCCATTTTCTGTCCATAGCAGACTGCTGGGACAGAACTGCACCTGTGGTGAAGTCTGAACTGTCTGCCTTGATCTGGAAGGGCTCCATGTCCTATGGGAAAACTAATACCAGAACAGTCATCACAGCTGTTTTGAGGGCTTCAAAGGCAGTTTGCTTACTGTTTCTCCAGTTCCAAGCCTTGTCAGCTTAAGTGAGATTGAAAAGAGGATGTGCTATGGTTGAGAAGTCCTGTATAAACTGCCTATAGAAGTTAACAAACTCTAAGAAGACCTGAACGTCAGTCCACAACTCTGGAGTTGGCTACTCCTGAACTCTTGTGACCTTGACCAGGTCCATAGATACCTTGTTCTTGGACACTACCAATTCTAAGTACTTGATCTATTCCTTCTAAAACTCGCACTTCTCAGGGTGTTATTATGACATAACCAAACAGCTAAGTTATTATTTATATTTCTTTTCTTTTCTTTTCATTTAATTAGGAAATCAATGGATGCACAAGAGGGAATAACTCAAAAGAGATGCATGGGACTTTATAAATAAAAGTAAATACAGAATGTATATAAGTAGTGTATAACAATCCAATAGGAACTCTATCAAGTTCTCCTTGTCAACCTGGACTAGGAGTAGTTCTAAGGTGCCACAGTCTAAGTTTTTACAGGTGTAGGCACAACTTGTGTTCTGCTAGGATCTCCAACACTTGTTGGATGGCCTTGGCATGCTCTTCTACAGTCCTGGTGAAGATGAAGATGTCATCCAGGTAGACTACTACAATCCCTTCTATAATGAGGTCCTAGAAGATGTTGTTCATTATTGTTTAGAAGGTGGCTGGGCTGTTGGTCATTCCAAAGAATATTACTAGGGGTTCGAACAGTCTATGGTTGGTATGAAAAGCAGCCTTCCACTTGCCTCTGGGTTTAATTTGTATGTTGTTGAAACTCCAATGGACATCCAGCTTAGTAAAATACTTGGCTCTACTGTAAGAACTTAGACTGAGATGTCTTAGAATTACTTCTAGTCTGAGTTGACAAGAGAACTTGATAGAGTTCCCATTTGATTGCTGTACACTACTTATACACATTCTGTATTTACTTCTATTTATAAAGTCCCATATATCTCTTTTGAGTCATTCCCTCTCATGCATTCATTAGCTATTTTGGCTATGTCATGACATCCACAAAGCTAAGCTATGAGTTCAGAGATCAAGGACAGAGGGTATATGTTCTTTACTGTCATGGAGTTCAAGGGCCAATAGTCTTGTACCAACTGGAGAGAGCCATCCTTCTTTTTGATAAAAAACACTGGGATGGCCATAGGTAACTTGGATGGGCAAATCCATCTAGTGTACAAGTTTTCCTCTAGGAATGTATCTAGCTCCTTCTGCTCAACTAGGGAGAGGGGGTAGACCTTGGTGGATTTGGGCTTGGAACCTGGGAGAAGTTCTATTGTGTGATCCCATTGATGATGCTCCAGTAAGATATCAAAGTCGTCTTTTGCAAACATAGACTTGAAGCCTCTAGTGTAAGGGGGCAGAGGGATAGAAGTTGCCTGTACCTCTACACTCTGTTGAGCTCCTTCTACTAACTGTTGAGAGGTGGTAGTGGAGGCTTGTATTGCTTCTTTGAAGGGTTCAGGGAGTAGCCTAGTGATGAACAGCCAGTCTCTAACTTTCCAATCTCATCTGTTGGTTCTACACGAAGTCTCAAGTCCTTTGTCATCATTGTCCAAGAGAGAAAGGGAGCTGGTCCAACAGTGTTGCATAGCTCAGACCTCTTGTCTTCTCTTCAAGGTTTGCTCCTTCCAGAGAGTGCAACATCCTTCACATTAGGGTAGACATTGTATCATATAGACTTCTCTCTTTTCCCAATTGACTTTGGGATTGTGGTCCTTGAGCCAGGTATAGCCTAGGATCAGGTTCTGCTTCTCCAAGCTAGAAATTGCCAAAAGCATCTGCTCTAAGTGGGTTTTGTAGTGGAGAACTATGTCTATAACTTCTGATATTTGACCAGCTTCATTGGGGGAGCCATTGATATTAAAGACAGGTATGGGCTGAGATATAGTCTAGGTGTTGATTTCCTTGGAGTGGACAAAGTCTTGATCCATGGAGCTGCTGGTAGCTCCATAGTCCAGGAGCACCTTGACGGAATAGAGTTCACTGGTGTCAGTCATGCTGACTTCTACAGAGAGGATCAAGAACATTCTATATGTATTAAGAGCATTAGCAGAGAGCTGTTTGGGCAGTTGTTTCTCCCATCTTGGTTTTCAGAGGAGTATGTTGATGATGGGAGTAGAGGAAGGGGGGGATGTGTCTTTAGGTCCACTGTTACTTGTATTTACACTTTCTATGTGAAGTATAGCAAACTTATTTACAGAGAGCAACTGGGGTGCATCTTTCACTGGTCACTCTAAAAAAAATCCTCTTCAGAAGGGGTCTTCACTTCCTCTGTCACAGCTACATCCTTCAAGGCTATCAAATCTTCAATCAGCTCCTCCCTTTGCTCTGCTGTTAGTTATCATATGTCAAGCCAGTGTAAGCAGTCCTTAATAAGATGGCTGGTCTCTCTACAGCAGTAGCAACTATATGGAGGGAGAGATTTGGTCTTTTGTGTTACATCAACATTCATAGAGACTCTGAGGGACTAGGACAGGGGTAGTGGAGGCAATGGTTTTGGAGGGGCAAGCATGGAGAAAACCAGAGGATGTACTATAGATAGGGAAGGTAGACAAGGAGCAGAGATCCTGGACAAGAGAGTGGGTACTGGGCATTGCGAGGACTAAAAGACCTTATTGGCAAGTTAGGCCTGGTCAATTCTCTAGACCATGCAATACCATCCTTTGGAGCTGGTGTCAGTGGACCTTCCATAGGGCATGGTGGCAATTTAACTTTGTATATTTGCCCAGAGTCCTCATCTGAACTTCACAACTAGGGTCCATGGATCTATATAGCCCATATTGAAGACCAGGACCTGGAAGCTGTCCAAGTAATCATCCACCATCTAGCTTTCTTGGTGATAGGACAATCCCTCCAAGGTGTTTATTGCATTCACTTTCACATCCACCAGAAAGAACTAGGTACAGAAATTCTGATTGAAGTCAGCCTAGGTCTAGATAAGAAAGGTACTGATGTCCAATTTCTGTCTGAAGAGGTTCTTGGACCACTTCATGGCCTGGCCTCCCTTGAAGAATGTTAGTGCTTATAGGACCTTTTCTTCCTTGCAGCTGAATTGCTCTGGGGCCAGTCATATGTACAGGATGCAGAAGTTGAGAAAGGCCCAACCAGAGTTCTGCTCTCCATAGAAGTCAGGAGAGGACAAGAGTTTTGGGCAAGCTCACAACCTTGTGGCTGCTGGAGGAGAGGATGGTGGTGCAGGCACCAGAGACACCAGAGAATGAGATATGGCCAGAGCCAGAGACTGAGGATTTGAGACCAACTGTGTGAGCTGTTGGAGTTGAGCAGTTAGGGTAGAGAAAGCATTGTTAATATTATTTTCTGAGTTGTTCTATTACTCAGTGACTTTTTGCAAGTGATACTGCAGATAGGCCAGAGCATCAGCCATGGTCTAGGGTGTATTCACATGTGACATTTGTGTAGAGTAAAGTAGTTTCAGAGGGTTGAATGAGGGTAGAGGAGAGTATTCTGGAAAAGGCTGTCCACTATGTTCTTCCAAGGCTCTGTTGGAAGATCCTAAACTACTATAAGAGCAACTGGAGCAGAGTAGACTCCAGAAGAATTCTTAGTAATATTACAGCTCCTAAGTGTGTTATAACTTACCTCCAGAAGAATCCTTAGAGTTTAGGATAAGGCTCCTGGGAGCATACTCTACAATATATATACTACTACAGTTATGTATCCCTGATCCTATGGTCCTATCTAGCAGGGTCAGAAGTCACCAAGTCAAGCTAAGGCAGTTAAATATTACTATGTAATATTTAATTAGATGCAGGGTCACTCTGGGAGATCAGTCTAATATTTTAGGGATAGCGTTAGTAGGGTCCCCTTACAGGAACCACTTGACATAATCATTTACTTTAATGACCATCATGAAGCTCTCTTCAATATACTTCTTTTGGCTATAAATAGACCCCAAGGCAATAAGATCCCATGGAGATACAAGGTCTTCAATGTTTGTATATGACACTGATTGCAGTGACTTAGCCTAAGATAACTTAATCACACTCCAAGTCTGAGTTGACAAAGAGGACTTAATAGAGTTCCTATTTGATTCTGTACACTACTTATACAACTACTACATGGTCTGTACACTACTTTCCCACACTTATCATGTGATATCATCATGTGATGTGACCTTATGACATCCTGACACATAACTGTGATATACAACATTGTCATGTAATACTTTTTCATACTCCTTTCTTGTGTAGTAAGTCCAAATAAGAAAAGAAAAGAAAAGAAAAGAAAAATAAAATAAAATAATGGCTTAGCTGTTTTGCCAAGTCATGACACTGATCTTTACCTATAAATTATCATCTATCCTTGAATAGAACAAAGAACTACCCTAAGACAGTTAGGTTATTTCTATTTCAAGAAAAATAGCACTCCTATATGTAGAAAAATAGGTAGTGATCATGTGGTAGGCTGTCCTGGTGTACAAACTGCCACAATTATGTGTTTAAGGACTGTATGTCTGAGGATAAACCTCAGACTTAACAACATCTTTTGCTACTGTCTAAACTTTGCTTTTTTGAGCCTTTTGATTATCAAATCATTAACTCACAAATCAGTAAGTGGCCATTTGTGATAATTTCACCAAACTAGACATCTGCTGGGGATTCAACAACATGTGTATCAAACCTGGAGACAAGTGGAAGGCCATCTTCCAGACAAACCATGGACTCTTTGAGCCCCTGGTAATGTTCTTTGGGATGACTAATAGTCCAGCTATCTTTTAGACCATGATGAATGACATCTTCCAGGATTTAATTGCAGAAGAGATCATGGTCATGTACTTGGATAATATTCTCATCTTCACCAGAATAGTAGAGGAGCATGTATGGACTGTCCAAAGAGTGTTGGAGATTCTCACTAAGCACAAGCTATTCCTCTACCCTAAGAAGTGTGAATTCCAGAAGACAAGGATTGAGTACTTAGACCTGATAATCTCAGAGAACAAAGTGTTTATGGATCCTGTCAAGGTAGTCAGAGTCTGAGAGTGGCCTATCCCAGAAAATTGAACTAACATGCAAGCCTTCCTGGGGTTCACCAACTTCTACTGCTGGTTCATCCATAACTTCTCTGCACTAGTCCATCCTCTGTTTGATCTTACAAAGTCTAATATGCCCTGGTCATGGAACAATAAGGAACACAGAGCCTTTGAAGTGCTTAAGGCAGCAGTCACTAGTGCTCTAGTCCTTATGCCATCCCAGGATTCAGAGCTCTTCTACATCAAAGCCAATAGTTTGGATTTCACTACTGGAGCAGTCCTCTCCCAATGGCTACCTGGAGATGAGAAATGGCACTCTGTTATATTCTATAACAAGTTCCTATCTCTGGTGGAATGGAACTACGAGATCTACAACAAGAAGATATTGGCTATCATCCATGCACTGGAAGAGTGGAGACACTTCCTAGAAGGAGTAAGGTATCCAGTGGAAATATGGACCAACTATAAGAACTTAGAATACTTTATGACGGCCAAGAAACTTAACTGTCCTCAAGCCTGTTGTTCTCTCTACTTGGCTTGTTTTGACTTTATGCTTGCCCACTGCCCAGGCTGTTCTATGGAGAAACCAGACATACTTTCTCAGAGACCAGTCCATGGCACAGGAACTTCTGACAATGAAGACATCACTCTCCTCTATCTAGAAATGTTCACCATCTGGACCTTGGAAGGTGTTGAACTAAAAGGGATAAAGAAGAATGTGCTTTCTGGTATCTGTAAAGGCAACCACAACAGAGACCAAGAAGAACCCCATAGCCTGAGTAGCTTGCAAGCTCCAACAGTCCTCAAGCCAAACAGTGTACTCTACAGAGTAGTTGAATATTGACAGTCTGCTATGCTTCTGAGACAAGATATACATCCCCTGGAACCCAGATCTTCACAGATGTATTGTCTTGCTGTGCCATAACATAAAGATCACAGAATACTCAAGCTGGTAGAAAACTCTGGAGCTGGTATCTTGGAACTACTGATGGCCTCAGATATTCTGGTACATTGGACAGTACGTCAGCACATGCAATTTGTATTTAAGGACAAAGCCCATGTAACATCCACTGGTAGGCAAACTCCATCCTCTCCCTGTCCCAGAAACATAGTGGGACACCCTAAGCATAGACTTTGTAGTAGAACTTCCTGAGCTATCTAGACATAATGCAGTAATAACAGTAGTGGACTCAGTATCGAAGAGGGCATACTTCATTCCAACTTACACTACAGTGACTATAGAAGAAGCAGCTAAACTGTTCCTCCACCATGTCTAGAAACTCCACAGACTCCCTAGGCAAGTAGTCTCAGATAGAAATTTGCAGTTTGTTATATTCTTCACTCAGGAACTCTATAGGCTTCTTGGAATCAGGTTGGCCTCCTCTACTGCTTGGCACCCTCAAACAGACAGACAAACAGAGCATATCAACCAGGAGCTGGACCAATACCTCTGTGTCTTTGTGAACAAATAACAGAATGACTGGTACAACCTCCTCCCAATAGTGGAGTTCCAGCACAACAACCATGTCCACTCTTCCACTCAACAGTCTCTGCTCCTGCTAGACACTGGAAGGATCCCTCATATGGTATTCGAACTATGACAGTGCCCTTCTGGCCTGGAGACTGTTAATGAGTTCACAGAAAGAATAAGGAATGTCACCAAAGAAGTCAAGTCCACAATATGAAAAGCCCAAGAAGACATGGCAAGGTACTACAACTAACAGAGGACCCCAGCCCCTGTCTTCAAGCCCAGAGACAAGGTATTCCTAGATATACCAGATATCTGGACTACCTGCCTTTTCCAGAAGCTTTCTCACCAAAGGCTGGGTCCGTTCACTATAGAATGACAAGTCGTACCCATGGCTTACAAGCTGAAGTTGCCACACTTGATAAGATAGCTGCATCCCATCTTTAATATAGTCAAACTGTTCGTCACCCCAGAAGACCTGATACCAGGCTGCAAACTGGAAGGATGCCCCCCACTGATACTCATCAATAAAGAAGAGGAGTGGGAAGTGGAAGAGATCCTTGACAGCTGCTAGCACCAAAGACGGTTCTAGTGCCTCATCAAGTAGAAGGAATATAACTGTAAACACAACTCTTGGGAGCCTATCTCCAAAGTTTCTGCATCTGACCTTGTAGTGGACTTCTATTGCAGATGCCCAGGAGCCTCTAGATATATCTGCCAGACTGAGTTTAATGTAATTTTTCTGCCCCAGACCCATTGCTTCGAGACATAGCAACCTTGGAGGAAAGGTAAATGTAAGAGGACTATACTAAGTTGCACTTCTAATACACCAGGGGTAGCCCACCAGAGTGACCCTGTACTAATTTAATAATAATTACATAACATTTAATTAGTTACCTACTCCTGCATTCCTGACCCTGATCCTTAGGGTATTCCGTAGCTAGGGGAACTTGTATATATAGTGTAGAGTACCCTTCTAGAAGCCTTATTCTATTCTCTGAGGATTCTCCTGGAAGGTAAGTTGTAACATACTCCAGAGTATATTTATAGAACTGAGGATTCTTCTGGAAGCTCCACTCCAGCCACCCTCACAGTGTTAGCATGAGGTCATGAAGACTTAGGCTCAACTGAGGTAGTTGTTCAGGAAGAACTCAATAGAGTTCTTTATTGGATTCCACTAGATACTTATACAAATATTGGTTGGTCTGTGTGCCTGTCTCCTGTGATCACATGACCCTTACTAAAAACTATCTATATCTTATATAATCCTTCCCATGCTATTTATATCTTTCCCACATTGTATTCTCAGATGTTTTCCATTAAGTTGATGAATGTGCAAGAAATAGTTTTCTTCTTGGGAGTTGTCTCATAACACACCATCTGGTTCTCTTGGTGGTAGGATGCTCCCTCCAAGGTGTTTATAGCATTAGCCTTCACATTGACTGGAAAGAATTGAGTCCAGAAATGCTAATCTCCTTTGAAGAATGTTAGTGCCCTGTTATAAGACAACTCCCAAGAAGGAAACTATTTCTTGTACATTCATCAACTTAATGGAAAACATTCAAGAATACAATATGGGAAAGATATAAATAGCATGGGAAGGATTATATAAGATATAGATAGTTTTTAGTAAGGGTCATGTGATCACAGGAGACAGGCACACAGACCAACCAATATTTGTATAAGTACCTAGTAGAATCCAATGGGGAACTCTATTGAGTTCTTTTTGAACAACTGTCACAGTTGTACTATAGACCAGTAGTCACATACTGTATGGTTTACTACTATACCAAAAGGGCAACATTAGCAAGACTACTTGTTAATGAGGGTCCAGCTATTTATGTAGTTCTTTGAACAGGTATTTTGTTATACCTCTATGTCACTGTTTAGTAGTCACTTTTTTGTGACAACAACCATCTCGGTTGAGCCTTAAGTCTTCACAATCTCACACTAACATGTCAACAGGACCTTTTTTTTCTCACAGCTGAATTGCTCTGGAGCCAGATATATATATAGGGCACAGGAGTTGAGAAATGCCTGACCAGAATTCTACTCTCTGTGGAAGTCAGGAAAGGATGAGAGTTTGGGGCAACCTTGTGACCTTGCAGCTGCTGGAGGAGGGGTTGGTGGTATCACAAACTTCATTTGGACCATAACTCTGGGAATACTTGACCAATTTCGACGATCTAAATGGCCACCAAAAGCCCTTAAGAAGACCTTTCAAACAATACCAAAAACTTCTCAAGGCAATCAGTATCCACCAAGTTATTAGCAGATCAGTCAGCGATCACCAAGTTACCAGACACTAAATCACTGATATCTCAGGAACTGCTTGACATAATCATTTGCTTCAATGACCATCATGAAGCTCTCTTCAATGTGCTTCTTTTGGCTATAAATAGACCCCAAGGCAATAAGATCCCATGGAGGTACAAGGTCTTTAATGTTTGTACATAACATTGATCTTTATCTATAGATTATCATCTGTCCTTGAATAGAACAAAGAACTGCTCTAAGACAGTTAGGTTATCTCTATTTCAAGAACAATAGCACTCCTATATGTAGGTGATTATTAAATCATCAACTCACAAATCAGTAAGTGGCCATTTGTAATACTTCTCAGGCTAAGTCACTACATGGGAGCCCAGTCACTTTGAAGTAGTCAAGGAGCATGCTATCCAGATAATGCTATAACTAGACTATATAAAATATTGTAATTAGTGTTGCACTTGACATTACAGTTGGCATTACAGCTAATTTTGCAGGTGCTAGACCAAGGTTCTGATATGTATATTCAGCAATTTATTATATGGTGTATATCTGAGGTTCCAATAACTGAATTTTCTAGGATTATGTAATAACTTTTACCATTTCTAGTTTGGCTTGTTCTGACATAATCACATGGACCTATGGGCCTAGTGGATCCCCACCTCTCTCTCACTCCTTATGTAATATTATCCTAAAAATAGAAAGATAAGAAAAAAAGAAAAGAAAATGTTTTGGGTGATAATTCATAACATTAATGGTGTTGGCAAACAAAGCAAACACAGATGACCAACACACTATATTTCTGTTAAAGAAAAATGTAAAAGTGGAAATCATTAAAACAATCATCTGCCAACACTACAGGTCACATTTCTACTATCTCTTCCACTGATCCAATCAGTCTTATTTGTCTTTACAGCTGCCCTATTATCAAGAACACAGTCCTCCAAATCTTGACAGATTACATCAAGTTTACGTCTATATCCCAACCCTCAGTCCCAGGCTTCGTGAAAGAGGATGTAATGGATTAGAACAAAGTCAGAGAAAATGACTAGAGGCGCAGAGACCAATATACTACTCTAGGATTTGCAAGTCTGCAACAGACCGACGTCATTGCGCTCGAAACCCCTTTTTCAGCAACCTC
>Ga0154004_1000053_pt1 | contig 27875 bp, 15 predicted proteins | sample TSFL088MetaG_FD_104727 | JGI IMG/M metagenome (GOLD analysis project Ga0154004, IMG submission 104727) | Attine ant fungus gardens microbial communities from Florida, USA - TSFL088 MetaG | ecosystem: Host-associated > Fungi > Mycelium > Unclassified | place: USA: Florida, Lake Talquin State... | reverse complement strand
CCTTATTGCTATTGCATTTGAGGACCTTCTCTCTGGTGAGATAGGAAGGTCAACTAGTAAGGGAGCATGATCTGAGGGTAGTCTGAGATCAGGCTTAATGCAATGTAAGACCTGAAAAGAGTTCATGCCTAAAAAGATAAGGTCTATAACTGAGTTAGTATGACTGTTAGTGTTCAAATAGTGAGTAGAGATAGGAAGTGCTGGCAGTGAGTACACAAGACCAAGAGAGTCAGCCAGGTCTATCAAGGTTTGACTAGTTGCAGGATGAGCAGAAACAGATGGATCCTACTCTGTATCCTTAATATTGAAGTCTCCATCTATGTACAACAAGTTGGGGATGTTGATGACTTAATTCAGCATGAACTTGACAGCTGAGTAGTGGTCATCCAAATAGACATTTACAAGAAAGTGACACTCTCCCCCATTAAAGAAAGACAGTAGTAGAATATTGTGGTGATCTCCTCAAACTAAGCCTAAGTCTAGACAGATGAAAGTGAATAAAAGCCATGATTCAAAGAACATCCTCAAAGTCTTTAGGAGGCTAAACCACCTAAGTCCAGTCTGGATGAATAGAAGTGCCTACTATTCTGTCTCCTTCTAGAAGAGTGATAGATAGGGCATAATGGATAAAGTTCCAGGGTGGCTCCTGGATAGAGAAAATGTCATAATAGTCCTTTTGAGACTCTAGAAAAGTATCAACCAGTGTATAGTTTGGTTGTACTATACATGATCAGAAATTGCCTAATCTAGGGCATTGGATGTTGCTGCTACTAGCATGACTTGTGCACAGCTCAGCAGCCTTGTTAAAGTGCCACTGTCTATCAAAGCAATAGTGCCAGAAAGGACACTTGGTGTCATCAGTACACTTGAAGATGTGAGGGCAAAGAGAGTTGGACTTAGGGTTAGCTTTGCAGCACCAAGCCATGGATCTGTAGTTTTCCACTCTGTGTGGTCTACTGCACTTCTAATACTTAGTGTCTTAAGTGTGACATGTGCGGGTTAGATGTCCCTAGTGCCAGCAGTTGCAACACTGGGCAACTCCAGAGTGCATAGCAGTTACCTAGACTGTAGTTGTATAACATCCAAAGTTAAATGAACAGTTAATAAGGGTCTTGCCCTTGGTTCCTTTCTGGGAATCCCAAATGTCAATCCAAATCACAGACATGTTTAAGCTTGGAGATACCTTCATAATACAAGGGCAAGAAGCAAATACTACCCCTTCAAAGATAGGGATGTTAGCAATAACAGCCTTAACTTGAGCTTGTGTAATAGGAAGAGAAAAGTTGTTACTCTAGTAAGGAACACCTAAGATTTTCAAAAACAACTTGGACTCTGGCAAACAAGACTCCACTACAGTACTGGCCATCAAGCTGGCAACTTTCTTAAGCTACTGCTTAATGACCTCTAGCTCTGCTGCCAATGCAACAAAGTTGGTAGACATAGAGACACCATCCCATGCCTTATGGACTAACTCAACTCTTAACTTAGAGTGAGCCTCAACTAAGCCCCTGTTACAGAACTCAACTGCAGAACCAGCATTAGCCATAACAATCTCTGTAATAGGGGCATTGAGTGGAATTAATACTTGGTGCCTTGTAGGCCTATGTATTGTCATCTTAGATATCCTTGAGACACTAGAGTAAACAGTACCTCCCCTGTTAGGAAAAGCACTTGCACCAAATCCAGACTGATGTAGTGCTAGGATCTTCTCTATAGGAAGGTTGGGGAATATATCATGGAGATGAAGAAGGCTCTCATACTCTGGATAAGCAGAGGCTGGAGCAAACCTTGGAGTGGGCTGGAAGTTTCCACTGTATGCTGCTTAGGCAAAGGACTTAGGTGCCTGCTTGGACACCTAGGGAGTAGTGGCCACCTTTAGGGGGGTGGACTTAGCAGTAGCTGTCTTGGTTAACTAAGGAGAAGGAGATACTCTTGAGACTACCATTGCTGGTAGGAGCACGTTCTGAGAAAGTGCAGGAGTATTAGTAGAGAAAGAGAGCCTTTCTTTGCCCTTGTCCTTTTTGTTAGTTATAGTAAGTAGTAAAGAGAGCTTCCTCCACTACTGGTGGTTCATCAACTGTCATCTCTACATCTGGAGCCAGCTCCTAAGATAAGTTAGGACTATAAAGGATCCTCATTACCTCTATAAGAGAAGGAACATTAGCTTATAGTGAGATCTTGAAGTAATCCCACTCCACTGCAAATATAGTCTGGAATAGGTGCCACATAAGAGAACCTGCTCCTGTGATAGAAGAGAACTGTTCAATTAAATAGCTCCCAATGGTATGCTTTTGAATGAAGTGTACAATACACAAAACAAATAAAGTAAGAACTCTGGCATTAGTTTTTAAATAGCTAGAATGACTAAAAAGAAATATGACATGGTAGTTATTATCCCAGAAGTCATTATCATGTGTAACATTAGGTGTGACAATGTCACTTGTCACTGATTGTAATACCTGAGGTAAACTGTCACTGTTATAGTCATCTGTCATATCATAGATGTTTGACCCTACACTGCCATCTCCTAATTAGGACAATGACTCAACTGTTTCATGGTTTGTGCCATTAGACATCAAACTAGTTAATATGGAGGTCTGAAGGGCAAAGACCACCCCAGAAGCAATATTTCTACTTTCCTCAGATACAACCTAGTCATTTCAACTCATAGAATATATTCTCTTTTCAGAAGCAGAAGGAGAGAGGATAACAGAGAGCTAAAAAGGGGCAATTTTGTAAAAGAACTTGAGCTAACCTCTTTCTTATCACTTTTCTCTTTCTTGGAGGTAGAAGAGAGCTTAGGAGATGCTTTTTTAGAGTCTTTAGCAGCAAAAATACTCTTAAAGAAGTATCTGATAGTATAACAAGTGTGTAAGTATCCTCTGGAATGAATATGTTTACCAGCTCTAGAACTAGTATAAGAGATTACATTAAGTAAGTCTAAAGACTCACCAGTGCTAGGAGAAATGGCCTGAGGACCAGGAGAATGAGCATTGGCAGTAAACAATTTATTTTGAGTATTTAGTTTAACTATAATAGCAGTTATAGGGAAAAAAAGGTGTATTTATAGTATTTTATCATAGTCAAGATAACTCATAATACAATTTGAAATCCATTTTTCTAACAAGATAACTGATAATAATCTATAAAACTTACACTAATTTAATAAGATCTTATTTAGACTAGAACAAAGATTTCTATTGCAATATCAAAGAAAATTGCATTAGAAGTCAAGGTTGTCAAAAAATTTATTTTTAAATTTGTTCAGATTTCAATCTCTAAATTTGGTTTTATCCAATAGTATTCTAACCTTAATAAAACACTATTGTTATAAACCTTTATTTTAAATCAACTTCTTTTTTTCATATTTTTGATAAAATACTTTTTTTTTTCCAGAACCATATATATTATTTATACTATTTCTTAAAGGTTTCTCTCTTTTATTTTTCTCTTTTTGTTCTGTAACTCATTTATCTCTTATTAAAGGTATTACTAAGAATATAGTAATCAAGAATTATTATATATTTATATAGAGTCTATATAGGTAAATAGCTTGTATAACACTATCTTATACTTAAACCAATTGAATCTTTTCATATTTATACTACTAAAGGTTTCTTTCTTTGTATTCCTTATAACTCTAAGTTGAACAATAAAGATTATAATATTTGGTTTAAGTATCTCCAACTCACCTTGCAAAAGAGAAAACAAAATAGCAAGATTAGAAAAAAAAACATTGAAGAGCTTGGAGAATGACTAAGCTTAGTTTACCTCAGTAACAATGAAAAAAAAAAACTGGAAACCAAAAAATAGAAAAAAATTAAAAAGCACTTACCAAAGTAAACTATTGGTAAGGTAATCTAGAATATTAGACACATGAGTAGAAATACTAGTACTAGTGCTACAAGCTATACAAAGAAATTGTTAGGTAAGTAAAAATAGTAACATAAAAAGACTAAAAATATACTGTAAATTACTATAAATAAACTATGAATATGTATTCTAGGTTTCAGAAAGTAATGCAATAGATAAAGTTAAAAAGTAAAATATACTACTAAATAAAATAAAAAATATTACTTTTTGGTTCTATAGTTTTACCACTAGTTTAAAGAAAATATAATAATAATAAAGAAATGGAACAACCTTGGTTCTAGCTTATACACTATGTCTCAATCTCCTATTGTATATGTAGTTACATATTTCAAAATAGTAAAATATTGTCTAAAGTAGTGGTAAATCTAGAAGTAATGAGTTTTAAGAAATATATAGCAAAGAAAAAAACACTACAAGAATATAAAGAAAATGACTTTAATTTATAAACTAAAAAACTATAATATACTAATAAAGTACTTATACTAATCTCAGAATAGGAGTAGTAATACAAGTGTTTTAGTCTATATTGTGATTTTATAGAAGTAAATGAATTAGAAGTTCAAGAACATGAATTAGAAAGAAAAAATATTATTATTAATATTAATTTATACCAAATTTCTAGGATATGACAAAAGTACTGTTATAGAATTAGCAAACAGCAAATCAATTACACTAGAACTAAAATAGTTTGATGGTAGTAGTATTATTTTCAAAAATTGGTAGAAAATTATGAAAATTTATCTCAAAGTCAATAAAATTATAGCAACAAAAGAAAAAATACTTATAGTATTGGAACAAATGAAAGGAAAAACAACAGGAATTTTTGTAGAATAAAAACTCACAGAAATAGAAGAGAAAAATGAAGAAATTATTAGCTTGTCAAAACTTAGCAAAATAGCTAAGTTAATATATATTTTTTATTTAGTTTTTTGAAAAATTAGACATATGAAACAATTAGACAAAATAGTATCTGTGGGACTTTGTAAACACTTGTAAATAGTGAAAGGTGTATAAGTAGTTTATATGAATTAAATGAAAACTCTATTAAGTTCTCTTTATTAACTCAGACTAAAAGTGTAATTAAGTTATCTTAGGTTAAGTTACTATACAGCTAGGATATATTTAAAGAAGAAATCAAATTACTATTTAGCAACAAAACATGAGTTGTAGATATACAATGGAGAATTGAATTATATAAATAAGAAAAAGAACATATCATAGACTATTTCATTAAGTTTAATGGTTTTATAACAAAAGCAGGAATAGATGATTAATACACAATATTTCTACTCAAGAAAAATATAAAAGAAGAAATAATAAAAACAATACTAGGTTATCCACTAACACTGATGGAAATAAAAAAAATAACAAGAGTGAGGTGATAAGTCAAAGAGATAAAATCTCCAAGCTGTTTTACAGTTGTACACAAACAAATAGACACAAGAGAAATAAATCAGAAAAGAGAGAGCTCACAAGTAGCAATAAATAGTAAAAAACCCAATAGAAACCAAAAAAGAATATTGTTTTTAATATTCTTTTGAGAAGACTCTAGTTGATTATAGATCTTAAAGGTATGTATTTGTCTTATACTGTGATACTATCCTTTTCAAGCTAGTCTAGCAGCTTGGTTTACTGTTAATACAATAGTACTTTTTAGAACTTTTATATCCTTGTATAGGCTCTACTTCAACTAACTATACAGTTGGAAATCTACTTTAAAAACATATAGTGAGTAGTTAAAGTTCTAGTTGAGCAAATACCCAAGTTCTTCTGAAAGTGAGATATTCTCTTGAGAGATATTTTGTATAGATTTTTATAAAGAAAAAGCAAAAAAGAAAACTCAATTACTTAAAAATAACCATAGAGTTCTAAAGTAACAAAAGGAGAGGAATAATAGGGATAACTTGTTGTTAGGCCCCTCTGTACTACTGGAGTATATATTAGGATTATAAATCATAGAGTTAACCAATAAAAAAACAAAAGAAACATTCTAATAGCCTATTATAGTAGAGAGTAGAATAATAAAATAGAGTCTTTTTCTAATTATACAGCCAGTACTTCCTGTTTCTCTAATTCTCCTAACCAGTTTTCTACTATATCCAACTGTTGAATCTGGTCTTCTGGTGTAGCTTGCTCTTGAGTATAGTATCTTTGTTAACCTTCTCAATTGTGACTCTCTTAACCTCTCTATTCAATTTCTTAATCCTCTTGACCTTCCTTTGTATTTCTGAACATTCTCTCTAGCCTAAATATTCTAGTGGTGTTGCCCTTAAGAGGACTATTCTGATATTTCTAATTATAGTCATCCATCAAAAGTAATTGCTAAGATCTAATGGTAACTCTAAACTCTAATTCATTAAATAAAACAGCTATTAAGTAATGATATTATTCTACCAAAAAAAACTAGTTTCCTTAAGATTCTGATTGCTCTTAAGAGTACTTCTAGAAAAGAGTTCTGGATTGTGGTGGATATAGAATAGCTGGACAAGTCCTATAAGATTGGTATAGTAGTAGTTATAGCCACTATTCTGCTATTTGAGTAGTATATATAAGTCTAGAACTGGATGTCTAGTAGTTATATTTGGAGAGTCACATTTGCTTCTTGAGCTGGATTATAGTATAGTTCTTGTGACAAATATCATGTATTTAATCTAAAAAGATTACCTGGTATAACAATACAAGCACCAAACTCTTTTAAGCAATGGAAAATAGCTATAACTATAGTAGACCAAGAAATAAAATAGACTAAAATAAGACATAACTATAAAACAGCAACAGAAATAACTTATAGAGGAATAAGAAGACTAATGAAAATTAGAAAACAACAAAGATTCAAAAGAAAATATTATAGGTATAGCAAAAAAGAGTATATAGAATGAGACTACAGAAATTGCCTCTAAACAAAACAATATACATCTCTAAAATACTACAAGTGTAGAAAAGAAAAACATATAGTATGATGATGCTGAAATCTCTTTTTTTAAAAATAGAATAATTACCACAAAAAATACTAAAGAATCAGAGACAAAATGAAAGAAAAAATAGCACAACATTAAAAAAGAGTTTTACAAAGAGGTCTAAGTAGACATAATACCAGAATCTAATATAACAGATTTACCAAATAGATATATTATTCCACAATGACAAAAAGGAGATTGTAAACTTGTAATAAAACCTATGCTTTAAAAAGAAAAAAGACAAATAAAGATAATGGCATTTATTAACTTGTGATGCTCATATATAACAATAAATAAAAAAACAATACAAAGAGAAAAAAGTCCAATGGAAAAATTAAAAAACTCTATTAAAATATTCAACTTGGATAGAAGCAAAATAGGAAACAAAAATGTAACTAAAAGAGCAAAACTAGAAATAAAAACAAAAGAACACAAAGAAAATATTCAGGTACTTGTATTAGATATTACAGAAACTAATATTTTTCTGGATTACAACTGGTTAAAACAATACAACCCAAAAATAGATTGAAAAATGGAACAACTCAAATTTTCTAGATGTAAAGAAAAATACTAACTAAAAGAATATAAAGTCACAAACTGTTAACTAACAACTAACAAACCAAAAATTTAAAGAACTACTTAAAGAAAGAGAATGGAACCACAAAATTGAACTAACAATAGATACACTATGAGAACTAAATATAAAAGCCTATGCAATAACAATTAAGAAAAGAGAACACTTAAACAAATAGCTGAATAAATAGTTAAAAGCAGAACTAATTGTCAAATAAAATTCAAAATATATATTATCTTGTTTTTTTCTACCAAAAAAAGATAAAATACTAGAACTAGTACAAAATTACAAAAAACTAAACAAATATACAATAAAAGACAAAATACTACTTCTTTTATGGTAGAAGTCATTGATAAATTAAAAGTAAAATACTTTGATAAACTTGACCTTATTTGAAGGTATAACAATGTTTGAATAAAAAAAGGCCATGAATAAAAAGTAGTCTTTTTAACAAATTGAGGATTATTTGAGCCAAAAATGATATGTTTTAGATATTGTAACTTACTAGAAATATTCCAAAGGATGATAAATGCTATTTTTAGAGAGATAATATACAATAATGAGCTAGCAAACTACATGAATGACTTTGTAATACCTGGAAAAACACAAAAAGAACTAAAAAACAAAACAACTAAATTTCTTAAAATAATAGAACAATATAATCTATGCTTCAAAAAATCAAAATGTGAATTTAATACAATAGAAATATCTATCCTAGGAGTAAAAGTAGAAAATAAAATGATATAAATAAAAATGGATAAAGTTAACACAATTAGAAAATAGAAAACTCCAACAAAAACAAAAGATATTAAAAGATTTGTTGGGTTTACAAACTATTATTAACAATTTATAAAAAATTTCAGCTATCTAGCAAAACTACTAAACAAATTAAAAAACAAAAAAATAAATATGAAAAAAAACAACAAGAAATATTCAACAAACTCAAAAAGAGAATTATAAAAAAACTAACATTGGTACTTTTATAAAGAAAAAAAAGATATCAAGTAAAAACTAATACATCAAGATATATAATAGAAAGTGTATTATTTCAAGTACAAAAAGAAAGAAAATGACATTTTATAGTCTTTCTCTTGAGAACATTATTAACAACAAAAAAAAAATTACAAAATATATGGCAAAGAATTACTTGCAATAGTAGAATGTTTAACAAAATAGAGACAATATTTCCTAAATGCTGAAGAAACATTCAAGGTCTGGATAGACTATGAAAATTTACAATACTTTAGAAAACTACAATAACTAAATAGGAGATAAATACAATAGTATCTAAAATTATAGGACTATAACTTTGAAATCAAATATATATTAGAAAAAACAAATACCAAGGTAGATATCTTATCTAGAAAAGATAAAGAAGAAAATACTACAAAAAAGGAAAACAAAGCAATATATTTACAAGAAAAATTATTTATACAAGAATTAACAATGACAACACTAGAAAATGACAATAAAATAGTAACTTGGAAAAAAAAATGAAATTAACAAATAAAAGAAAACAAAAAGTAACTTAAGGAATTCAAAATGGATCTTTATAAAAATAAGAAAAGAAAATATACAAAAACAACAGAATATTCATTTCCAACTTCTTATAGTTAAGAGAAAAAATATTATACTATTACCATAATATACCAATAGCAAAACATTTAGAAATAGCATAGATGAAGGAACTTATTAAAAAAATCTATTAGTAGTTCCAAATAAATAAAGACATTCAAAAATACCTAAACTGTTAATAAAATAACATACTATATATTTGATAAACCAACTTCTTATACATACTTCTAATACTAGATAGGCCATAACAAAAAATTACAATAAATATAATTGGACTACTACTACAATACAAAGACAAGAATACAATTCTGGTCATAGTAGACTATAAGACTTATTCCAACAAAAATAATTCTCATATTACTTAAAGTAGCCAAAATATATAAACAAAAGATATGAAAAATATATGAACTTCCAAGAAAAATAATAATAGATAGAGGTCTGTAATTTATATTAGTATTTCAATAGGAATAAAAAAAACTATCTACAGTCTATTATTTACAATTAGATAGATAGACTAAAAGAATTAACCAAAAAGTCAAGAGTTATCTATAACACTTTATGAACTTCAATTAAAATAATTGGGTTAATTGGTTAATCAAAGCCAAATTCCAATACAATAACAAAAAGCACAGAAGTACAAGCTAAATACCATTTTTTCTAAATTATAGCTGACATCTATGAAAAGGAGATCTACTTACAACATCAATAGTACTAGTAGTAGAAAAATTCATAGAAAACCTAAAAATAGTACAAAAAGGCTAAACTATCTTTAGAAACATACAACATCAAAAAATAGAGTAAAACCCACAACTCAAGTTAAAATTACAAAAAAGGAGATAGAGTATAGTTGAAAGCAAAAAATATAACATCAAACAGATTCTCAAAGAAACTTGATTATACAAGATATGGACCTTTTGAAATTATACAAAATACAGGAAAAGAATTATATTAACTTAAGCTATTTAATAGCTAGATCATTTATAATATATTCAATAAAACATTATTGATATTGTATACAAAACCTCACTATAAAATACAAGATAAAGAAACCCCAAAACTACCAGAATTAATTAATAATAAAGAAAAATATAAAATTGAAATAATACTAAATTATAGGAAGAAAAAAAAAAAATACAATACTTTGTAAAATGAAAAGAATATTAATACAAAGATAACAAATAGATCCTAGAAAGAAACATAAAACATATAGTATAATTACTAAAAAAATTATAAACAAACAAAAAAAATTGAAACTATAAAAAACAAAAAAGAGATTGATTATCTAACAAAATAGTATTCAATAATACTACTGCTAATGTCACTTCTACACTTAACATCAACTTAACAATTCTCAATAATATAATTAATATACCAATAACAATTGATTTCTGTAATATGATCTGAAGACTAGAAATAATCTATACAATTGTACAACAAAATCATAGACTCAAAGACTAGTTAACAAAAATATACAAAATTATTAAAAGCATAGAAATAGTAATAGAATTTAAAAACAAAGTGGAAAAATTAACACAAATGGCAGATGAATTGAATTGAATAATAACAAACAATAAAATAAAAATATTACAAGAAACAACCACCAACCAGAAATTATAGCACAAACTTATGGAATAACCAATACATTGAGAACACTACTACATGACAATATACTAGAATGCTTTCATACTATCCAATATAAATTAATAAAGAAATTACAATTATGTAGTAGACAAGAATTCTAAGAGATTGATAATTATATTAAAGTATTAATAGAAAGCTACACAAATACAAATAAATTTGCAAGAGTACCAAAGATATTAAGTATTCATACAGAAATAGATCTTACAACAATTATATTTCCATTAATATCAGTATCAGAACTATTTAAACTACAAGAAGTTGACAAATTATCAAAAAATAGTACATCATATGATGAATGACCTCAACAACCCATAACTATACAAAACAAAAACATATTACAACAAAAAATAGACTATTTAATATAATTTCTGCAAAAAGTAGTAGTTTCACCAAAAACTATACAATTTACAGTACCACCAAACTACAAAATACTATAGAAAAACAAAGAAAATAATCTATACTATTGGAACTAGATAATTAGAGAGTTATTATATAACTATGCCAACATGAAAACTTAGAGAAATAAGTACTAAGTATAAATGTACATAAACTATCTTATATGCTTTTCTTTATTACAATATTATCTATGCAAGAATTTGTTATAAGAGCTACAAAATAAGCAGTGGCAATGTATGCTGTGGAAGATGACAAATTGTAAGATTATAATTCTTGAAAAAAAAATAATGTTATGAACTTTTATTTCAAATCAATTTTTCTTTTTTATATTCTTGATAAAATACTTTTTTTTTCCAAAACTACATGTACTATTTATACTATTTCTTAAAGGTTCTTTTTTTTTTGTTCTATAACTCATTTACTGTCATATACTGGATTTTTAGTTATGATTATTATTATTATTTATCTTCTAGAATAGAAGTATTATGTTTTAGACTAGAAGAAATATTGTATTTTAGACTAGCTCTCTTCTATTCTAGCTAGGGTATATATATAGAATAGATACATAATAGCTACCTAGTCTATAAATTAACATCTATTTGCTCTTTGTCTATATTTCTTCTCTTTTTCTATATACTTCTTAACTCAAACTTTGGACTTTTGTTCAATATCTAACAATATTTCCTTATCTCCAAAATCAATAATCACTTGTGATAGAAGATTAGAGTACAATATATACATTGAAGCCAAGATCATTTTCTCTTATTATCTCTGAACTCCTACTTCTTGATATATATATCTCAAAGTATAAATATAAAGACAACTAGAGTGGAATGGACTCTAGAAAAAACCTTAGAAAATAGGATGAGACTCTTTGAAGGGATACTCTACAATATATACCAGTCTGGCTATCTTAGAACATCCTAGCAGTTAGGATAGAGAGTAAAAGAGCTAACTAAACTAATTAAATGTTAGATAATAGTATTTAATCAGTATAGAGTTGCTCTGATGGATTGCTACTAGTAATTCAGAAGTAAAGTTTAGTGTGATCCCCTTATAATAAGTATATTCCTTTTCTATACTAGCTATTACTTCTTTTCTATAATCTACGATATCTTGGAGTCACTTTATTACCTAATTCTTATTCTACTTTCTGTTCCTGACAGAATTTGCAGACTTGTACCAGTTTCTGTTACTAATAATTCTTTTATTATATCTTGTCATTCAGTTGCTCTATCTTCTAGAAGTAATATTATTCTTTTAACAAACTAGATTTCTGGCCATTTTGCTCCTGGTCTCCCTAGAAGATTGAGGCATTTCCATTCTAGAATGTTCTGTACCCCAGGATGTTCTTCTCTTACTCCACTACTAGTAGATTTACAGGATTTTCACAATATAGAACTGTCTTCTATTTCTCATGCTGATAATGAACTGGAATGAGTCAATACTCTAGTTCCTATTCCAGCTCTATCTTCATACTCTCTTATCCACTATACTTGCTGATCACAATTCCTTTGACAATTAGCTAGCTAATGCCCTTCTTTGACTTTCAGAAAACCTTAAACAAGAAATACTATCTATACTAAAACCACACCAAATGAAGGCCCATATTCTAGATACCTTTGATGGCTTAGACCTTTATAAGCTTAACCATTTCCTGTTCCAATATTAACTCTATTTCTAGACCAACTTATAGTAGTTTCTTTTAAACAAGTTAAAAATCAACTTTGTAATGATCTACTTGTCCAGTGTTGTATAGAATTGGTTTGAGGTTGCTCTTCAACAATCTCCAAATAAAACCCACAATGTAGATTTTATATAGTATGTAGCATAACTAAACTGGAGTAATAATGTTCTTTACTATTACTACTACTAGAGACTCCCTAATTACCTCCAGGATCTCATTTCAAATCAAGAGCAGGATAAGCCCACCTTTTTTCATACAATATACTAATTGGTGATTATCTTTGACAATTACCATTGGGAGCATAATTGTAAGTGAGATCAACTTTAGAATATGAAGAAAGATGCTACTGATAGCTATAGTTGCAAACAAGATAAGTATGCTCCATTTTCATTTTTCACTTCAAGTTCTGTACTATTTTATTCTCAGACTGCCTTCTTTTCTGCTTCTGTTTCCTTATATTCTATTATCAAACCTTCTAAAATATCTTTTTTTTTATCAAATCCTCTTCTCTATCTACTTCTTGTATTAATCTTTCCAACAAGTTGGACAAAAATAGTAAGCTGAACAGCAATAAGTGAAAACACTATATTGACAACAACCTCTACCTATACTGCAGATCAAAGGAGTACAAAGTAGATAAATATTCAAAAAAACAGTCTATTTGGGCATATCTAGCTATAGTAACTGAATATCATGAGTTACCCTAACTATGATAAAGTACTATAAATAGATTGGACATAAACTAGAGTCAAACCAATAGCTGATGGACAGCTTGTAGTATAAATAAGAACAAATAGTATACCTGTATATATAATAGACTATAATTAAGCAAGAACTCTATTGAGTTTTCTTTTAACTCTGAAGAACTACCTTGAGTTAAACCCTAGCTTAAGGTTTCTGAGTCAGTCGTTGACAAAAGAACTCAATACTATACTCCAGGTACTGTTCACTTCAAACCTTGTCTAAACTTTACTCTTTTATTGTTCTCAATTGGTAATCAGCTTAATCACTGGTCTTTTTGAATAGTGAGCTCTAGCTATAAAAGGGACTTGGTAGTCAGGTAAGGACTACCAGTAAAGACTCAGTACCAAACTCAGATATTGTGTTTAAGATCTAATCTAGCAATTGGATGATGTTACCTAGTAGAGTGTCTATACCTTTTTGATCAGTAGAAATCTTGTAATAGCATTGACCTCTTAAGAAGATGCTATTAGAGTAGAGATCCTCTCCTTGAGGTGATTGTTTACTATTTGATTAGGGTAGTAGTTAGTATGGCAGTAAAAGTCTGGTTGAATGAAGATCTTACACCCTAACAGATATAGTTGTAATTAGTGAGATCTAAAAAAAATTCTATTCCACTTTAAGAGACATAATACTATGTTTCTTGAACAATATAACCAACTTATAAGTAATATGCTCAATCAATAGTAGACCCTTACCAAATTAAGAACTGAACTGAAGAAAAGAGAAGAAAATGTTTTGGTTACAAAGGGTTTGAGTACCTGGCCTATAACTGTAGAAAATAGAAGAAGGTAGAAAAGAGGAGATCTATTCCCTATAATAAGTTTGAGATATTGGTGAGTAAAGTAATAAGATGTAATGTAAAGAAGAAAGTAAAAGTAAGAAGACAAGAAAAAAAGGAGCTATAATATTTTAGGTATTGGGAGGTAGAATACTTCAAGTGGGACTGTCTGATGGTAGTAGTAGAGAAGGAGATGTAGAGAAAGAAAAAGGTAGCACATATTACTCTTCTTCTTAATAGAGGATGGGTTATAGAAGAGATAGTAGTGACCTATGTAGATTGTGGAGGATGTGACAATAGAGGGATATAGACTCATGAAAATCAAAGACAGGGTTTCTTTCTTAAGAGACAAGTAAGAAATATATAGTATAACTTTTGTCAGAAAGCATAGAATTAGAAAGAGAGAGAAGCAAAGAGAGGAAAAATGACAAAAGTACAGTATATAGAATATGAAAGAAAAAATACTATAGAAAAAAAAGTGTTAGAACAAGAAAAAAATGAGATTTCGTGTTCAGAATATAAGACAGAGAAAAAAAAGCTATGGTGGAACTAGGAAGTAGTAGTATACCCTATAGAGGGAAAAATGCAGCAGAGTGGTACACAAATAGAGGTTTTGAGAAGCATAGCAAAGGAGGAGAATAAGCAAAGGGACATCAGAAGAATATTCAAAATATTGAGAGAAGTATGACTGAACATTGGAGTAAAGAAAGTAGATATATATAAAGGAGTAACAGTAAAAGTGCTCTTAAATAGTAGCGCAACAGGAATGTTTATGAACAGAAAAATAGCAGCAAAACATGAATTTAGGTTGCAGAAGTTGGATAGACCAGTAATGGTTAGAAATGTAGATGGTATAAATAATAGTATAGAGACCATTACATACCAGATGGAAGTAAACATGTACTACAAAAATCACATAAAAAGAATGAAAATAGATATATACAACTTGAAAAAGATAGATGTGATACTAGAAATGCCATGGTTGCAGATATACAACTCTGAGATAAATTGGGAAACAGAGGAGGTGAAAATAATAAGATACCCACCTATTTGTGGAAGAAACATAGCAGTAAAGAAGAATGTTGAACAAAAAAAGAAAATTGGAAAGAGAATCAAAGCAGTAGATTAAGTAAATAGAGATGAGTAAAAATGGACAATAGAAGAAAAGTTGAATGATGAGGTAGAGCTAGACAGAGAGAAAGTAAAAAAGATGGTACTATAGAAATTCCACAAGTAGCTTAAAGTTTTTGAAAAGACAGAATCAGAAAGAATGCCAGTTAGAAAACCTTGGAACTATATAGTAAATTTAAAGGAAGATTTTGTGCCAAGGAAAAGGAGAACATATTTGATATTAAAAGAAAAGAAAGAGAAGGTTAGAGAATTTGTGGAGGAACAATTAAGAAAGAGGTATATTCAACCCTTAAAGTCATCTCAGACTTCACTAGTCTTCTTTGTAGGAAAAAAGGACAGAAAGAAAAGAATAGTACAAGACTATAGATATCTTAATAAAGAGACAGTTAAAAACAATTGCCCTTTGTCTTTGATTTCTGACTTAATTAACACCATAGACACAAAAAAGGTATTTACAAAGATAGATTTATGATAAGGGGTACAACAATGTACAAATAAAAGAGAGAGATGAGTAGAAGACCATGTTTACAATATATCTTGGAGTATATAAATCTACTGTGATGTTTTTTGGTTTTACAAATTTGCCAGTGATATTCCAGGCAATGATAAATAACATATTAAGAGATCTAATAGACACAGAAGATGTAGTGGTATTCATGAATGGTATGTTAGTAGAAACAAAAGATAAAAAGAAGTATAATAAAATAGTGGAGGAAATCCTAAAGAAGATAAAAGTAAATGATCTATATCTAAAACCTGAGAAATGCATATAGAAAGTTAAAGAGATCAGCTTCCTAGGACTAGTGATGGAGGCAAATGGTATAAAAATGCAAAAAGAGAAGATGTTGGAAGTTCTAGAATAGCCAAGGTCTAAGACAATTAAAGATATACAAAAGTTCTTGGGATTAGCAAATTACTACAGGTAATTTGTAAAAGACTTTGCCAAGATAACAAAACCACTGCATAGACTGGTTAGAAAGGATGAGAAGTAGAACTGGAGAGGAGAGCAGGAAAAGGCATTTGAGGAGTTGAAACAGGTATTTACAACATGACCAGTATTAGTAGTACTGGATCTAGACAAGGAGATAAGAGCAAAAGTAGATGTATCAGAGTATGCAACAAGAGAAGTGTTATTAATGAGGTATGAAGATAATAAGTGGAAACCAATAGCCTTTATTTTAAAGTTGTTGAATGAAGTAGAGAGAAATTATGAAATTCATAACTGAAAGATATTGGTAATTATCAAATGTTTAGAGAAATGGAGGTACTTGCTAGAAGAAGCACAAAACAAATTCAAGATTTGGAGTAACTACAAAAATCTAAAATACTTTATAAATAGTCAAAAACTAAACTATAAACAAGCAAAATAGATCTTGTATCTATCTAGATTTGACTTTACTCTTAAACATATGCCAGATAGCAGCATGGGAAAGGCTAATAGCCTCAGTAGGCATCCAGACTGGCAAATAGGGATAGAGAGAAATAACAAGGATAAAGTATTGGTAAAAAAGGAGTAGCTAGAAATTAGAGTAACACAAGTGACAGAAATTATGATAGAGACAATGGATTTATTAGAGAAAATTAAAAAGTTAAATACAAAAGACAATGAAATAATAAAAGTAGTAGAAGAAATAAAGCAAGCAGAAGTAAAAATATTGAGAAATGAGGAATGGCAAGAGGAAAATAGGCTAATATTAAGAAATAGAAAAATATATGTTCTAAAGGATGAGAAACTGAGAGCAGAGGTAATTTGACTATACTATAATATACCAGTAGAAGAATATAAAAAGCAGTAAAAAACAACAGAGTTAGTTACTAGAAACTTCTGGTAGCCAGGAATAATAAAAGAAATCAAGAAGTACATAGAGGAATGCAATGCCTACCAAAGAAACAAGAATGGTACCAAGACACTAGTAGAGAAATTAATGCCAAATGTAGTACTAGAGAAACTCTAGACCTATGTTATAGCAGATTTTATCACAAAGTTACTATTAGTACAGGAATATGATAGTATACTAGTAGTATATGATAGGTTGACAAAAATAGTACATTTTATGTCTACTATAGAAAAGACTTTGGCAGAGAGAGTGGTAAGATTGTTCTGGGATAACATCTAGAAGTTATATAGTCTACCAGAGAGTATTATTACAAATGGAGAAGTACAGTTTGTAGTAGGGATGATGAAGAAGCTGAACAATATATTGGGAATTGACACAAAGTTATTAATGGTCTACTACCTATAGATAAATAAGCAGACTAAAAGGATGAATCAAGACTTAGAACAATACCTAAGGATGTTTATCAATCACAGACAAGAGTAATGGCCTGACTGGTTAGTGATAGCAGAGTTTGTATATAACAACAAAGTACAGACAAGTATAAGGGTATCATTATTCAAAGCAAATAATAGACAGGATCTATACATGGGATTTGAGATGAAGAAAAAGGGGAAGTTTGAAAAGGCAGTAGAATTTGTGACAAGAATAAAGAAAGTGCATAAGGAGGTAGAAACAGTATTAAGAAAAAGTCAGGAGGAAATATAGAAGTATACAGATAGAAAGAGAAGTGAACCAGAAGAGTATAAAGTGAAAGACTGGGTATTACTGAGTACAAAAGATCTTAAATATCAAATGTAGGAGAGATGATCAGAAAAACTAATGAAATGATTTGTGGGACCTTACAAAGTCAAGAGAATAATTTCAACAAATGCAATCAAACTAGAGTTATCAAGTAGTGTTAAGATAGATCTAGTAGTAAATGTTATCAGAGTACAAAAGTATAGAGATCAAGTAAAAGGTCAAAAAAAGGAATAACCTTTACCAGCAATAATTAAAGAAGAAGAGGAATACAAGATGGAGAAAATATTAAATAAAAGGAAGTTTAGAGAAAGAGATAGATACCTGGTACAATGGAGGGATTATACAGTAGAAAAAAACACTTGGAAATCAAAGGAAAATCTGGTGAATACACAAGAGTTAGTAGATAGGTTTGAGAAAGAATATGGAAAAGAGGCCAGAAGAATAAAGAAAAGGAACTTAGAAGAAAATTATAAAGGAGAATTACCAGAAAGATATACAACAAAACTACTGTATGGATGGAACAATAAGAAATTTGATAGGAAATATTAGGGAAGATTAAAAAAAAATTGAAAATGATAAAGATCAAGAAAAAGGGAAATGTTAGAAATAATCCAAGAAAAGAATAAAGAAGAGAAAGAAAAAAATGAGCAAGAATTTAAAGGAGGTAGGATAGAAGAATGGAATGAAGAAAATGAAATAAATAATTTATAGAACCTATATAATTAACTATGAAGTTCTCGGAACAAGGATCTTTAAGAGGGAGGTACTGTCATGAGTCACCCTAACTATGACAAAGTACTATAAATAGATTGGACATAAACTAGAGTCAAACCAGTAGCTAATAGACAGCTTATAGTATAAATGAGAACAAATAGTATATCTGTATATATAATAGACTGCAATTAAACAAGAACCCTATTGAGTTTTCTTCTAATTCTGAAGAACTGCCTTAAGTTAAACCCTAGCTTAAGGTTTCTGAGTCAGTTGCTGACACTGAAGAGAATGCTGTGACTTCTGAGACTGTCTCAGAAAACTAGTGTACAGTCTCTAAGACTCAGCACAGATTGGAGGTCACATTGAACTTGTCTATGTAACCATAAGTCTAATATATCTCAACACATTTGCTCTTTTCAATCCAAATTCTCTTTGTCTTTGTCTTTTTTCTCCATTGGTTTATGTACTGGATTATATCCAGTGTATATCCATCTAGTCTCTAGTGAATTCTGGCTCAACTCATTGTTTTATAGACTTTGTCTTTACTCATAGACACTTTCTGCCTATTTCTCCTACCCCTCCTATAGAATTGCATCTCTTTGATGGATTCTCAAATAATATTATTACCAAGGTAGTAACATTACCTGTAACCTTCTCTTCTAGTAAATACATAAATTTGGACTTCTATATTATCCTGCTTAATTTCTGTTGTTTTTTGGTCTTAGGTTATTCTTAGCTCACCCAATACAATCTATTGATTAACTGGGTATCTGAGTCAATATCTTTCTGACTACTATCTTTACTTTATAATCTAGCTTCCGTTTCTTCTATTAAGACCTTGGTCAATCTTTTATTCTTGTTAGCAGAATTTCCTTTGCAGTTGAATTTGCTATTATTAATATACTAGCTTTTCTATGAGCCTTGGACCTTCTAGGCTCTGCTATGTTCTATCTAAACTTTCAAAGTACAGTATAGACCAAATTTACTTCCACTTTTGATAAAATCAATTTTTCTTGTATTCTAAAGGAGTACTATAAGTTTGCAGATATCTTTAGTAAAGCAAGAACAGAAACACTTGTACTCTATTACCTATACAATATTTGAATTGAACTGGATAAAAATGCTCATTTTCTGGTAGATACTATCTATTCTCTGTTAACTTTAGAGCAAAAAGCTCTAAAGGAGTTTATTAATAAAAACCTTTCTACTAGTTTCATTCAATCTACTTTTTCCTCTCATAGAGCTCCAGTTCTTTTCATTAAGAAGAAAGATAGCTCCCTCTAGTTATGTGTTGACTTTTACAGACTCAACAAAATCACCAAGAAAGATTGATATCCTCTTTTTTTTATAACTAACCTCTTTGATTTTTTTCACAAAGCTTGCATCTACATCAAGATAGATCTTTGTTATACTTACTACCTGGTCCACATTGCCAAAGAAGATGAATAGAAGATAGTATTCAGAACTCGTTATAGGTCTTTCAAATGGTTGGTAATACTATTTGGGTTAACTAATGCTTTAGTCACTTTCCAATATTTCATAAATAACATTTTTTTTGACCTTCTTGATATATATGTAGTTGTATACTTGAATAATATTTTGATCTACTCTGACAATATATCTCAATATTAAAAATATGTCAAGGAAATGTTGGAGTGACTTTACAAAACAGAACTATATACCAAAGCAAAAAAATACAAGTTCTATTTGGACTTGGTTGAGTATCTAGACTAAGTTCTCTTTCTATTTGACTTAACTATATCCAATGCTAAAGTGAAAACCATTTAGAAGTGTCAGTGACTGACTCAAGAACCTCAAGTTAGGGGTTAACTCAAGGTAACACTTTAGGGTTAAAAGAGAACTCAATAGAGTTTTTACTCAATTGTAGTCTACTATATATACAAGTATACTATTTGTCCTTGTTTAAACTACAAGCTGTCTATCAGCTACTGGTTCAACTCCAGTCTATGTCTGTTCTATTTATAGCTTCTTATCATAGTCAAGGTAATTCATGGCAAGGAGTGGCTGAAATCCAAGAAAGTCAAAGATATCTAATCATTCCTTGGCTTTGCCAACTTCTACAGGCATTTCATCTATAATTATTCAGATATAGTTGTGTCACTTACTTGTCTTACTAGAAAAAATATGCCTTGGAAGTTCAGTAAAGAGTGCTGAAAAGCCTTTAACTTCCTTAAAAAATCATTTACCTCTGTTTCTATTCTTACATATTGACTTCCAGATATCTAACTAATTGTGGAAACCAATGTTTCAGACTATGCTCTCACTGCTATTCTCTCTATGATAACTGACAATAAGAAAGTTTACCCAGTAGCTTTTTATTCCTATATCTTCTCTACTCCTGAGCTCAACTATAACATTCATGACAAGAAGTTACTTGTTATTTTTAAAACTTTCTGAATTTGGCAATACTATTTGGAAGGATCAGCTCTTCTGATTGATGTAGTTATAGATCACAAAAATCTAGAGTATTTTTCTACAACCAAGATCCTTATCCATTAACAAGTAAGATGGTCAGAATACTTTTTTCAGTTCAACCTTGTCATCCAATTCTGTCCTGGGCAATTCAGTACAAAACTGGACACTCTCATTAGACAATACAATGTCTATCCTAAAGAGGAGGATAATGGCTATACTTCAGTAAACTCTTATAATTTCTGTTAAGTTTTTACTCATAAACAGATTGTAGTATCTTTGAGAGTAACCATTCTCACCACTCCAATACTTTGTATTACTACAATGATAGACCAAGAACAACTTTACTCCAATATCTTAATAGTACTTTTTCTTGATCCTTTTATCTCTGATTAACAAGCACATTCAGAAGGACATTAGTCAATAGATAATACAAGTTTCCTCTGACTCAATAGTAGAATTTATGTGCCTGTAGATAATAACTTACATCTTTGTGTACTCCAGTTCTATCACAATCTTGTTCTGGCCAGATATCTTGGACAGAACAAGATCCTGGAGTTGATACAATATAGTTATGTCTGGCTGAATATCCATACTAATGTTTAGCAATTCTGTAAGTCATATATAACCTGTATGCAATCCAAATCTCAATGCTATAAGCCTTATAGATTACTAAAGCAATTCTCTATCTCTGAATGTCTGTAAAATTTAATCTCCATGAATTTCATTGAAAAACTTTCTTTCTCCTCTGGTTTCAATACTATTTCTGTTATTGTAGATCAATTGTCAAAACAAGCTATTTTTATTTCAACTTATGATACTATTATATTAGCTAAGTTGGCATGTCTCTTTGTTATTCATGTATTCTTGAAGTATGGGGTTCCCTCTCATGTTATCTTAGACTGAGGCTCCAAATTCATTTTCTATTTCTTTTGCTCCCTTGGTGTTGCACTAGATATATGCTTATACTTTACATTAGGGTATTATCCCAAAGCAAATGGACAAATAGAATAGACCAATTAGATACTGGAGCAATATTTCCATGTCTACTATAACTATCAACAGAACAACTAGTCTAAGCTATTATCTCTTGCAGAGCTTGCTTACAATAATGCTCCTAGTTTTACTACTAGTGTCTCTTTGTTTTTTGCCAACAAGGGTTATCATCTGAACATTACAATATACCCAGAACAAGATATAGCATCATCCCATGCTTGAGATCTTATAGTTGACCTGGACACACTATAGGAACAACTCAAGTCTGAAATATTGCAAGCATAACATTAGTACCAATTCTATGCCAACAATCATCAATAATTTCTTCTGAAGTTTTATATTAGACAATCCATTTTTGTTAAGATACAGTTCTTCCAGACTACCCATTCATTGAAGAAACTCTCCAAGAAGTACCTTAGCTCTTATGAAATTATTGCTCAACCTAGTTCACAGTTCTTTACTATCTGACTCCCAGTGTTAATGAGAGCAGTTCATCTAGTCTTTCATGTCTCTATGCTTGAACCAGCTATACCTAATACTTTCATCTAATGCTTTAACCCTCTGCCTGCACCAGTTATCATCAATGGAAAACCTGAATACAAGATCTCCAAGATAGTTGACTCTAAGATTGATTATCAGAGAGTATGCAAGCTATTGTATAAGATTATTTAGCTTGGATATGAAGATACTGAAGATAACTCCAAGTAATTACTTGCTACAGAACTGACTCATGCTTGAGAACTAATAAGCAATTTTCACTCTAGGTATCTGTCCAGACCTAGACCACTTAAATCAAACTAAAAGACTAATAATCATGTATACTCTCTAATCTTACATTTCCTTTTTATTTTTTCCCTCTTTACTCTTTGTCATTTATACTTTAACCTCTTATTCTTCTGACTCCAATAAAAAACTAAAAGAAAAAATAATAATTAAATAATTAAAATTAAAACTAAAATTAAAAACCAAATCAAAGTTGAATACTTGTATTCTGCTCTTTATATAGTTTTTGTTGTACATACATCACTTACTTGTATTTTCAGAGTTGCAGTTCCTTTTATATAGAGTTAAATACTTGTATTCCAAACCATGTAGTTTCCATTGCAACAGAACAATGCTTCACTCTTAAGATACTTGTAACAAATTCTTTTTTATTCCTTGTACTCATATTTTCAGGAGTAGAAAACAGCAATACTATTCAAAACAAAAAGATACTCCAACAACTACATTATCAGCTACTGCTCCTTAGCTCCTTTTATATCTAAATTTCTGATCTCAATGACTTCTCCTTCTGGACCAGCTATTTTTATTTTCTTTCTCTTTTTTCTCTTCTCTTTGTCTTTTCTTTCTTCTCTCTTTTCTATTTCTGTCTCTTCTCATACAGTCTTTGTCTAAGTCATCAACTCAGACCCTGATCTTCTTGAACTCTCATCTGCTGTTTCCAATTTGTCTCTGATCTAATTTATTGTCTCTACCAAATGTTCTACTTGACCTACCAATTCCCCTAACAAATGCTCTATATACCCTTTCCATTTCTTGTCCACTGTGTACTTGCTTGCTGCCATTCTTGATCTTTTTGAGGCCTGTTCTTTGTCTGCTTTTTATCTAGATTCCTCAGAGGATAGGTGATAAGCTATCTTAGTCTTGGCACAGACCTGACAAGTAGTTGATTTCCTGTATAGGGTTAATTGTATACCAGATAGACAGAGGTTACTTACATCAGTCCTTGGAGCTCATAATTGATTCTGTATTAGTAATAATGCAAACACAGAGTATAGCTATCTATAACATTTCTCTCTCTAAATTCTGTCTTCAACTTCTTCTGTTACTATTGTTGGACCAGACTTTTTATTAGTAGCAATTCTATCTAATGCTTTTTGGGAAGCACTGGTAATCTAATTAGCATTATATTCTCAAAATTGTCATAGAACAAGGTACAAAGAATTTTTTGTTTTCAGAGGTTATTCATTATAATCTTATCCTTGACTCTAGTGACAACATCCTATCACATTATCTTCAATTATTGGAAGCAATTGTTAAGGAGGTGGTGAGTTGATGTATTAATGATTTTTTTCTACTTTATATGTTTTTCCTTCTCTTTCTTTTTCTAGTGAAGGCAATTTTGTTTCTTCTTTTCTTTTTGAAGCTAAAGCTGTTCTGTGGCTTTATTCTATTGTTTTTTTTCAGTAAAACACTCTTACCTATGTTATAATTATTTGGTAGTCTTTTTTTTCCTTCTGCTTGCAGAGTTTGTCACAATAGCATAGTTTCTCTTGTTTATAAGCCTCATTGTTAGAAAGAACAAGGTCAATATTAGTAATAGTATTAATGGCATTAGCAGCAATTATGGCATCTACATTGGTAGACATAGTGATGGTTGGGGATCAAGAATAAAAAAATTTAATGAAGTTCTTTTATTTATCTGATTAGGTAATAATTGAATTGCTTATACATCAGGGCTTTGAGAGCCCAGTCTTGAAGGAGGAGTACTATCATATACTGGATTTTTAGTTATTATTATTATTATTATTTATCTCCTGAAGTAAAAGTATTGTGTCTTAGACTGGATGGAGTATTATGTTTTAGACTAGCTCTCTTCTATTCCAGCTAAGGTATATATAGAAGGTAGATACATGGTAGCTATCTAATCTGCAAATTAACATTTATTTGCCCCTTGTCTATATTCTTTTCCTTTTCCTATATACTTCTTAACTTGGACTTTGGACTCTTGCTCAATATCTGATGACATTTCCTTATCTCCAAAATCAATAATCACTTGTAATAGGAGATTGGGGTACAATACATATATTAAAGCCAAGATCATTTTCTCTTGCTATCTCTAAACTCCTGCTCCTTGATATATATATCTCAGAGTATAAGTATATTTCTTTTCTATACTAGCTATTATTTCTTCTCTATAATCTATAATATCTTGGAGTTACTTTATTATCTAATTTGTACTCTACTTTCTGTTTCTGACATTTACCTCTTATTAAAGATATTACTAAAAATATAGTAATCAAGAATTACTATACATCTATATAGAGTTTATATAGATAGACAGCCTATACAGCATTATCTTATACTCAAACCAATTGAACCCTTTTCTATTTATATTCCTAAAGACTCCTTTTCTTGTATTTCTTGTAACCCTGAGTTGAGCAATAAAGGTTATAACAACTATATTCAGTATATAGTAGTGTCTGTTGGATTATAGCTCTAAATACATTCCAGCAGAACTTCTACTAGATATACAGGTCTGTACCACTTAGTTATTTATCAGCTCAGGATAAGTCTAGTTATTAGGCCAAATCCAATACTCTACATGTTTAATTCACAAACAAATTTGACTCAAATAACATAACTATAGCTATAGCCTTTTTAGTTGTCTGTCTCTCTTTTGAGGGTTATCTTGAGTTGCAAGAGACCTTATATGTGTTAATTGATGTATAGGCTAAATCAAGAGACTATGCATTTATAACTCAATATAAGAGAAAAATAGCTTCTTGACTGTTTACTATGTATACAATTGAAGCCACTGGCCTCCTAATATACTAGACAAGTATAAGGGGATATTTAGTAGTTGTATCTAGGAGGGCTTTATATACATCAGTATAGATGTATATTATCTAGCTTGTTCTATGATCTATGTAGCTGCCCTTTTCATATTACTTTCCTCTAGTTCTTATCTTTCTATCAGTACTAGATTACTTTATGAGGTAATTTAGTTATTAATATGTAGTGCATGTAATCATATAGCAATGTATACAGACTGCCTAGTGTAGTCTTATATACTAGTGGATGTATAGTAAAATACTTTACTCTAACATTGATTGGAGTTCTTGGGCTATTCATTACTCCAATTTAAGTCTGCTCTTGTTAGAGTACCTAAAGTAGATTAGAGATTGTACTGTTCTCTTATAACAAGCCTCTAGATATAGAAAATTTTATGCAATTGGCTATAAGATAACTTAAAGGGTATATTCTTTATATTATCTAGACATATTATAGGTATTTCGTTGGTGAATTAAACTGGAATTTTGCATTGAATTTGTACTTATTCCATTAGTTAGAGGATAAGTCTGGTTATATTAGACCAAGTTCAATACAAAATTCCATATATTTAATTCACCAATGAATTTGACTCAAATAATACAACTATAGTTATAGCCTTTTTAACTGACTGTTTCTTTTCTGTGACTTTTAAGGGGTTTTGTCCTAAGAGATATTTTGAGTTACAAGAGACCTTATTTGTGTTAATTAATTCTTGGGCTAAATCAGAGGTTAATACAAGAGAAAAATAACTTTTGTAAGGGTGACTAGAGCAGACTCCAGAAGAAATCTCAATATATATTGCCTTCTTAGTTATGGACATTTCAGCTGTTAGGAATAGGAGTTTAGGAGTAGGCAACTAATTAAACCTGGAGTAATGCTTATTTAATTAGTTGTTAGAGTTACTCTAGCTTGTTGCTATTGGTGTGTCAGGAGTAGAGTTTGGTATAGTCCCCTTATAGCTTCTTAACTGTTTTCTATGTATGTAATCAAAGCTGCCAGTCTCCTAATATACTAGACAAGTACCAGATTAAAAATAACTATACAAGGAGTTGTTTAAGGGTTGTACTCTAAATTATTGTCTTGGTGAACATTATACCTGTCCTAATATAGAATTTTGCATTGAATTAGCCAGACTTATCCTATTACTGATAGATGACCAAGCAGCACAGACCTAGTAGGAGTCTTCTAGCAGGCAATTATTAGTCATGCTTATGACTATCAAGAGCCAGCTCTGAAGTATATGTACGATATGGCATTTTTTATCTGTTTATATGATGATTTTGTGCATTACTACATGTTCAAGCTATTCAAGAGAGAGTCCTACAATCCTGGAAGTATCCAAGTAATATCTGAAATCAATCCTCAATATAAGAACAGAAAATGAGTAAGTTTCTCCCAGCTATTTCCATTTTACTATTATACTTATGTTACATTATGTAAGGACTTAGACTGAGACATCTTAGAACTACTCCTAGTTCAAGTTGACAAGAAGAACTTGATGGAGTTCTCATTTGATTATAGTACACTACTTATACACCTCCTGTGTTTACTTCTATTTATAAACTCCTGTGCATCTCTTTTAGTTGTTCCATCTCACATGTCCACCAATTTCCTAATTAAAAGAAAAGAAAATGAATAATGACTTAGCTGTTTTTGGCTGTGTCATGACATATTAGCTTGTAGATGGGGATCTACTAGGCCCACAGGTCTGTGTGATTATGTTAGGACAAGCTAAACTTAAAATGGAATAAATGATTATATAAATTGCTAAATTCAGTTATTAGAACCTACCTATGTACACATGATAAATTGCTAAATTAGAGAAAAAAATCAGAACCTTGGCTTAGTGCCTGCAAACCAAGTGGCTCAAAGCTTACTCCTAAGGATGAGTACAAGCAAGAGCCTAGTCACTCTGAGGTAGTCAAGGACCAAGTTTAAGTAACCCAGTGCAAGGCTTAAAGCCAATGTATAAATTATAATGCAATGCTAGTACTATAACTAGACTATATGAAATATTGTAATCAGTGCTGCACTCGACATTGCAGTTGGCATTACAGCTGATTTTGCAGGTGCTAGGCCAAGGTTCTGATATGTATATTTAGCAATTTATTACGTGGTATATGTCTGAGATTCTGATAACTGAATTTTCTGGGATTATGTAATGACATTTACCATTTTTAGTTTAGCTTGTCCTGACGTAATCACACGGACCCGTGGGCCTAGTGGATCCCTTGCAGATGTT
>Ga0154004_1000052_pt1 | contig 28718 bp, 23 predicted proteins | sample TSFL088MetaG_FD_104727 | JGI IMG/M metagenome (GOLD analysis project Ga0154004, IMG submission 104727) | Attine ant fungus gardens microbial communities from Florida, USA - TSFL088 MetaG | ecosystem: Host-associated > Fungi > Mycelium > Unclassified | place: USA: Florida, Lake Talquin State... | reverse complement strand
CTACTTGATAATACTTCAAACTTATTTTGGGGAGTGACTCCCCTCTTCTCCTTTTCTACCTTGTTCCTGCAATTTCAGGCCAGGTGCCCGAACCCTTTGCAACTCCAACACACCCTTCCTTCCCTTCCTTCTATTTCTGCCCTTAGTTTGGCCAGGGCGTGCCATTGGTCGAGCATACCGCTTATGAGGGAGTTATATTGTTCTAGAGACATGGCACTACGTCTCTAGAGAAGTTGAAATAGGGGTGATCTTACTAATGTTATATCTACTGGGGCGCAAGATCTTCACCCAGCTAGACACCTACTGCCTTACTTGCTACTGCCCTAATACTATGGTTATACTATCACCTCGTGGAGAGGATCTCTAACCTAAACGCCTTCTTAAAGATGTGGCATTACTTCTCTGCATGTACAGTCCACAATGGGACTTCAGTACAAGGTTTATAGAGCAAAAGAACACAAGTATACTACTAAGCACCGCTCAATTACAAGGTCAGGTCTTAGACACAATACTTGAGCTTGGTATTGCGCTTCCACCGTCAATCCCTAACTGATTGACAAGTTCCCTTTACAGCTAGGGCCCGCTATCCAAGAGGCTTGAGAGCGCTGTGCTCCCCAGCGAGGAAGAGTATAGAATAAGTGTGGTGGGGGGGGAATCACTTGCAGGGCTGGTATGAAGCCAACTGCACCTTTAAGTGATTTTGAGCAGGGTTCGAGGTGAACAGTGCTCAGATGTAAATAATTGAGTTCTAGTGTAGCGACTTAGTCCGAGATGACTTAATCACCCTCCTGGTCTGAGTTGACAAGGAGAACTCAATAGAGTTCTTGTTTGCTTTCTGTACACTACTTATACACTTTCTGCATTTACCCTTATTTACAAAGTTCCATGTATCTCTTTTGAGTCATCTTCTCTCATGTCCATTGATCTCCTAAGAAAAGAGAAGAAAAAGAAAAGAAAAGAAAATAGATATTGACTTAGTCATTTGGCTAAGTCATGACAAGAGAGCTTCATGATAGTTGTTGAAGCAAACAATTATGTTAAGCAGTTCCCAAGATATTGGCAATTTAGTGTCTAGTAACTTGGTGATCACTAACTGATCTGCTGATAACTTGGTAAATACTGATTGCTTTGAGACGTTTTTGGTATCGTTTGAAAGGTTTTCTTAAGGGCTTTTGGTGGCTATTTAGATTGTTGAAATCGGTCAAGTATTCCTGGAGTTATGGTCCAAATGAAGTTTGTGACAGAATAATATCTTGGTTGAGACAGAAATAGAAGAAGAACATGACAAAATTATAGAGAAAGTATTGAGGAGACTAGAGGAGAATAACTTATATGTAAAGCCAGAAAAATATACATGGAAAGTGAAGAAGATAGAGTTCCTAGGAGTAGTAATAGAGCCTAATAGTATAGAAATGAAAAAAGAAAAGGTGGACAAAGTGTTGAGTTAGCTAAAGCCAAAGAATGTTAAAGATATTAGAAAATTCCTGGGCCTCACAAACTATTATAGAAGGTTTATTAAAGATTTTGCTTGAGTAGCCAGGCCAATAAATATATTAATAAAGAAGGATATGAAATAGCAGTGGAGAAAGGAACAACAACAAGCATTTAATGAGCTCAAGAAAGTTTTTATAACCAGACTAGTATTAGTGGTCCCTGACCTTGATAAAGAATTCAGGATAGAAGCAGATGCATCAAATTATGCTACTGGAGGAGTACTATCAATGAAGTGCTCAGATGGACTGTAGAGACCAGTTGCTTTCATCTCAAAATCCCTAAGTGACACAAAAAGGAATTATGAGATACATAACAAGAAAATGTTGGCAATAGTTAAATGCTTGGAAGTGTAGAGACACTTTCTGGAAGAAACAATAACTAAGTTTGAGATTTGGACAGATTATAAAAATCTTGAATACTTCATGAAGGTACAGAAATTGAATAAAAGGCAAGCAAGATGGACATTATACCTATCAAGATTTGATTTTATGCTAAAACATGTTCTGGGAAGTAAAATGGGAAAAGCAGATAGTTTGAGTAGAAGACCAGACTGGGAAGTAGGAGTAGAAAAGAACAATAAGGATAAGATGTTGGTAAAGTCTGAATAACTAGAAGTTAGGAAAACAAAAAGGGTAGAAGTAATTGTAGAAAGAGTAGACTTATTGGAGAAAGTAAAGAAGTCAAAAGTAAAGGACAATAAGATAGTCAAAGCAGTGGAAGAAATAAAATGAACAGGGGTAAAGATGCTAAGAGATGAAGAGTAGAAGAAAGTAAATGGCATAATGTATAAGAAGAGAAAAGTGTATATGTCTAAAGATAATATATTGAGAGTAGAGACAATTAGGCTACATCATAATATACCAGTGGGAGGATATAGAGGACAGTGGAAGACAGTGGAGTTGGTCACTAAAAACTTCTGGTAACCAGAAGTAACTAAAGAGATAAAACAATATATAGAGGGATGTAATTCTTGCTAGAGAAACAAAAACTGCACAGAACAGCCAGCAGACAAATTAATGCCCAATTCAATACCTAAGAAACCTTGGACACATATATTAGCAGATTTCATTACTAAACTGCCATTAGTATAGGGATGTGACTCAATTTTAGTAGTAGTGGATAGATTAATAAAAATGGTCTATTTTATTCCTATTATAGAGAGAATATTGGTGGAAGGGCTAGCTAGGTTGTTTAGAGATAATATATGAAAGTTGTATAGATTACCTAAAAGTATCATCTCAGATAGAGGACCCCAGTTTGCAGTAGAATTGATAAGGGAGTTAAATAGGATATTGGGGATCAAAAGCAAAATGTCAACAGCATTCTACTCTCAGACAAATAGACAAATAAAGAGGGTTAATCAGAAGTTGAAATAGTACTTAAGAATGTTTATCAACTATAGGCAGAAGCAGTAGCCAGACTGGTTAGGAACAGTAGAGTTTGTATATAACAATAAAGCACACTTGAGTATAAAGACATTACCCTTCAAAGCAAATTATGGGTAAGATCCTAGAATGGAGTTTGAAGTAAGGAAGAAGAAGAAATATAAAGGAGTAGAGAAATTTGTAACAAAAATGAAGGAGATTCAGAAAGAAGCAAAAGCAGTACTAGAAAAAACACAAGAGAAGATAAAGAAGTATATAGATAGGAAAAGAGCAGAAGTCAATGAGTATAAAGTAGAGGACCTAGTGATACTAAGCACTAAGGATCTGAAATATCAGATGATTGAAAGAAGAACAGAGAAGTTAACAGAGAGATTTGTAGGACCTTACAAGATCAAGAAAATTATATTAACAAATGCAGTAGAATTGAAACTGCCAGCTACTATTAAGATACATTCAGTAGTCAATGTAAGTAGAATACAAAAATATGTAGAGCAAATGGAGGAACAAAGAAAAGAGCAGTCTGCTCCAGTTATAATTGAAGGAGAAGAAAAATAGGAAGTAGAAAGGATATTGAATAAGTGATAAATTAGAGAGAAAGATAAATATCTGGTATGATAGAAAGGATTTATAGCAGAGTTAGATACTTGGAAAGGAAAAGAAAACCTAGGGAATGTAAAGGAGATAATAAAAGAGTTTGAAAAGGAATACAGAAGAGATATAGAAGACATTAGGAGACAAGAAAGAGAAGAAGGAATATTCAGAAGAGGAGAATTGCTAGAAAGATTTATGGTAAAAAAGTTATATAGATAGACAGATAAGAGATATGACAAGGAGTACTGGGCAAAGTTAGAAAGAAATTGGAGATGCTAGAAGGGAGGGCCAATTAGAGAACAAAGAATAATAGAAATAATCAAGGAGAAAGAAAAAGAAACTGGTCAAGAAAAATCTAGACTTAGAAAGTGGAATGAAGATAATAATGAAATAGACAATATATGAGACCTATATAAAGAACTATAAAGAAATCCCTGGAATGAGGAACCTTAAGAAGGGGGTAGTATCATGACTTGGCAAAACAGCTAAGTTATTATTTATATATATATATATATATATATATTTTTCTTATTTGGACTTACTACATAAGGAAGAAGTATAGAAAAGTATCATATGACAAATATCATATATCATAGTCACATATCAGGATGTCACAGTATCACATTACATGATGGAGTCACATGATAAGTATGGAAGAGTAGTATATAGACCATATAGTAGTTGTATAAGTAATGTATAGAATCCAATGGGAACTCTATTGAGTTCTTTTTGTTAACTTGGACTTGGAGTGTGATTCAGTCATCTCAGGCTAAGTCACTACAGTAAAGATCTTGTGTCCTAGTAGACATAGTATAACTAGTAAGATCAAAACATTTACTTCATACTCTTGAGACATTAATACAATATCCCAAACTCAATACAATTCTCTCATGAGCAACTTGCTCAACCAAAAGTGTACTCTTGCTAAACTAAAGACAGAATTAGAAGAAAGGGAGAAGAAGATTTGTCAATGTTATAAAAGGTTTAGGCATCTGGCCCAAAATTGCAGAAACAAGAAGAAAGAGAGAAAGGGGAAATCAATTCTCTAGAATAAATTTAAAGTATTAGCAAGCAGAGTAATGAGGTATGGAGTAGAAGAGATAATAATAAAGAGACAGAAAACTAAAGAGAAGAAAGTTATAAAGTGTTTCAGGTGTTTGGAGAAAGGACACTATAAGTAGGAGTGTCTAAATATTAAAGTAAAAAGAAGAAGACAAGAGAAGGTAGCAGTATGTGTAGTGATACCACAAAAGGCACAGCAGGAGGAAAAACTGGTGGGCTTCTTATAGAGAAAAGTACAAGAGTACAGCGGCACATAGAGTATATCCCTAAAAAATGCAGTAATAGAAGAGAAGAGATAGAAAACCAAATAGAAAGTGGTTGCATATGTAGAGTATAGTGGATATGACTACAAGGGCATCAAAACAGAAGTCAACCAGGGACAAGGATTTATCTTGGAGGAGTGACTAAGAAATATGTAATGTGAGAGTTGTTTGATGGAACAACTAATAGTACAGGAGTAATTATATATCAAGTAGAAGTGAATGTATACTACAAGAATTATGTAGAGAGAATAAGGATGGATATATGCAATTTAGAGAAGATAGAGGTGATATTAGAGATGCCATGGTTACAGATATACAACCCAAAAATAAACTAGGAGATAGGGGAGGTTCAAATAACAAGGTGTCTACTATTGTGTAGAAGGAATACAAAGAGAAAAGAAGATAGGAAAGTAGAAAAGGGAAAGAGAATAACCACTATAGAAGAGGAGAAAATTGTAAGATAGACAGTAGATAATAAGAAAGACTGGGAAAAAGAGAAGAAAATTGAAGCAGACCATAGAAAAATTGAGAAGATGGTTCCTAAAAGGTTTCCAAAGTAGAAGAAGGTATTTGGGAAGGTAGAATCAGAAAGGATGCCAACTAGAAAGATTTGGGATTATGCTATAGATCTTAAGAAAACATTCAAACCACAAAAAGAAAGAATTTATCCTCTATTCAAAAATAAGAGAAAGGAGGTCCAGAATTTTGTGGATGACCAATTAAGAAAGAGGTATATCAGACCATCTAAATCCCCTCAGATGTTGCCAGTGTTCTTTGTGAACAAAAAAAATAGAAGCAAGAGGATGGTTATAGACTACTATAGTCTAAATGAACAAATCATAAAGAATAACTATCTATTACTATTAATAATGGACTTAATTGATAACATGGGAAGTAGAAAAGTATTTACAAAGATAGATCTGCAATGGAGGTTCAATAACATAAGGATCAAAGAAGGTAATAAATGGAAGGAAGCATTTACAATGCATATAGGCTTCTTCAAACCAACAGTAATGTTCTTTAAAATAACAAACTTACCAGCTACATTTCAGACAATAATGAATGAAATTTTGAGGGATCTGATAAACAAAGAAAAAGTAATAGTATTTGTAGATAATATGTTGGTAGGAATAGAAATATAAGAAGGATATAATAAAATTGTAAAAGAAATATTAAAAAGGCTAAAAGAAAATGTGTCATGAGTTGCCTTGACTATGACAAGAAGCTATAAATAGAACAGACATGAACTGGAGTTAAACTAGTAGCTAATGGATAGCTTGTAGTTTAAACAAGAACAAATAGTGTACTTGTATATATAGTAGACTATAATTGAGCAAGAATTCTATTGAGTTCTCTTCTAATCCTAAAGTGCTATCTTGAGTTAACCCCTAACTTAAGGTTCTTAAGTCAGTTACTGACAGAAGAACTCAATTCTATACTCTAGATACTGTTCACTTCAAACTCTGCCTAAACTATACTTTCTTATCATCCTTAATTGATGATCAGCTTAATCACTGATCTTTTTGGATAGCAGGCCCTAGCTGTAAAGGGGACTTGGTAGTCAGTTAGGGACTACCAGTGGAAACTTGGTACTAAACCTAGATATCATGTTCAAGATCTGACCTAGCAATTGGGTGGTGTTATTGAATAGATTACCTGTACCTTTTTTTGATTAGTAAAAACCTTATTGTTATGACTTGACAAAATGGCTAAGTCATTATTTATATTTCTTTTCTTTTCTTTTTCTTTTCTCTTCTCATTTAGACTTACTACACAAGGAAGGAGTGTGGGAAAGTATTATATGACAAATGTTATACATCATGATCACATGTCAGGATGTTACAGGGTTATGTCACATGATGAGTATGGGAAAGTAGTATACAGACCATATAGTAATTGTATAAGTAGTATATAGAATCTAATAAGGGCTCTATTGAGTTTTTTTTGTCAACTCAGACTTGGAGTGTGATTAAGTCATCTCAGGCTAAGTCACTACACTTGTACTGGAGGTGTATTGTCATCCATACATGCAGAGGAATAGCATCAACCCTTTAGAAAGGTGCTATTAGAGTAGAGATCTTCTTCTTGAGGTAATTGTTTACTATTTGATTAGGGCAGTAGTCAGTATAGTAGTAGATGTTTGGTTGGGTAAAGATCTTATAGCCCAATAGATATAGCAGTAATTAGTAAGATCAAAATCTTATTTGACCTTGAAAAATATAACACCATATCTCTTAAATGATATAACTCTTTAATGAGTAATATACTCAACCAGTAGCAGGCCCTCACCAAATTAAGGGCAGAGCTAAAAGGAAAAGAGAGGAAAGAATGTTTCAAGTATAGAAAGTTCAGACATCTGGTGTTATGGAATTGCATTGGAACTATGACTATTATCAGCTCTAAACTGATAATGAGTAGATGGTAGAAGAAATAATGGTAATAAAAGATGAGAAAGACAAAGATAATACAATAAATAATGTATCAGCACATCAAGATTAGGTTGGACCTCAGATTTGATTGGACTAATTATGAATATTGGACTAAAGAAGAAATATTGGATAAACCTTGGGATAATTATAAACAAATCTTATTATAGTTATAAACTTTAGAATAAATGGGGAAATCTTGGACTAACCTATTTATAGACTCTGACTCAACTAGTCACTCACTATTACTTACTAGTACTTAGGATAGTAGTTTCTGTGATATTACTAGTTAGAATAAATATGATCCAAAAAGAGAAGAGAACAACAAGTTTTCTCTTTCTATAGTTTATCTGAAAACCTACTTCTCTTGGAATCCTATATTCTCTCCAGTCTTTGGACTAACTTGTGGAGTGTGACTAAAAGCCTCAATATTTATTCTTTTGATATAACTCTTCTGAAAACCTTAACTGGACTCTTTGTAGAGAGACAAAGAGATATCAAGTATTGATATAGGCTCAAGATTGAAGTATATATTCACTCTTGTAGTCTAGAGTCTTAATACCTGGCTTGTAACTACAGGAATAGAGTTAAAGGAGAAAAAGGGAAACTAATTTCCAAAAACAAGTTTGAAGTGTTAGCAAGTCAAGTGATGAGGTATAGAATAAGAAAAGAGGTCAAGATGCAAAGACAGAAAAGAGAAAAGGAAGAAGTAAAGTGTTTTAGGTATTGGAGGGTAGAGTACTATAAATAGGAGTATCTGAACATTGTAGTAGAGAAAGAGAGAAGAAAAAGAGAGGAGGAGGCATATATAGTCAGACTACAAAAAGCATAGCAAGAAAGGAGACTGGTACATCCCACATGGGAAAAGGCATAGGAATATTATGAGGAGAAAAGCATACCTCTAGAAGGTATACTTCTGCTTGAGAGAGGATAATTGACAAAAGAGATAGTAGCAATATATGTAGACTGTGGGGGGTATGAAGACAAGGAGGTCCAAACCCATAAAAACCAAGGACAAGAATTTCTTCTCAAAAGACAAGTAAAAAACATATGATGCGACCTATGCTAGAAAGCATAGAACTGGAGAGGAAAAAACAAAGAGGGTATTACAAACTTCATTTGGACCATAGCTCCAGAAATACTTGACTGATTTCAACAGTCTAAATGGCCACCAAAAGCCCTTAAGAAGACCTTTCAAACAGTACTGAAAATGTCTCAAGGCAATTAGTATTTACTGAGTTATCAGCAAATCAGTCTGCAATTATTAAGTTACCAAGTACTAGACTGCTAATATTCCAGAAACTGCTTGACATAATCATTTACTTCAATGACCATTGTGAAGCTCTCTTCAATACACTTCTTTTAGCTATAAATAGAACCAGAGGCAATAAGATCCCATGGAGATACAAGGTCCTCAATGTTTGCATATAATACTGATCTTTATCCATAGATTATCATCTATCCTTGAATAGAACAAAGAACTGCCCTAAGATGGTTAGGTTATCTCTATTTTAAGATCAATAACACTCCTATATGTAGGACAATAGGTAGTGATCATATAGTAGGCTGTCCTTGTACACAGACTACCACAATTATGTATTTAAGAACTGTATGTCTGAGAATAAACCTCAAACTTAACAATATCTTTTGCTACTGTCTAAACTTTGCTTTTTTGAGCCTTTTGATTATCAAATAATCAACTCACAAATCAGTAAGTAGCTATTTGTGATAGACATAATGAAATAGTAAAGGAGGTACTAAAGAGAATAGAAGCAAATGATCTATATGTAAAACCTGAGAAGTATGTATGAAAGGTTAAAGAGATTGACTTCCTAGGATTAGTAATGGGAGCAGAAGGTATTAAGATGCAAGAAGAAAAGGTGGCAGGAGTTCTGGAATGGCCAAGACCTAAGACAGTTAAAAATATACAGAAGTTCTTGGGATTAGCAAATTACTATAGGTGATTTGTGAAAATTTTGCCAGAATAGCTAAACTACTGCATAAGCTAGTCAGAAAGGACAAGAAGTGAAATTGGAGAGAAGAGCAAGAGAAGGTATTCAAGAAATTGAAAAAAATATTTACAATATGACCAGTGTTGGTAGTACCTGACTTGGATAAAGAGATGAGAGTAGAGGCAGATACATCAGAATATGCAACAGGAGGTGTACTCTTAATAAGGTGTGAAGATGATAAGTGGAGACTAGTAGCCTTTATTTCAAAATCATTGAATGAAGTAGAAAGAAATTATGAAATTTACAATAGAAAGATACTGGCAATAATTTGATGTCTAGAGGAATAGAGGTATCTGCTAGAAGGTACACAAACAAAATTTGAAATCTGGAGTGATTATAAAAATCTTGAGTATTTTATAAGCAGTCAGAAGTTAAATCAAAAATAAGTAAAATGAGTATTATACCTGTCTAGATTTGATTTTACACTAAAGCATGTACCAGAAAGCAGTATAGGAAGAGCTGACAGCCTTAGTAGGCATCCAGACTGGCAGATAGGAATAGAGAGAAATAACAAAAATAGAGTAATTGTAAGAGGACTGTATCAAAGTTCATTCCTAACACACTAGTAGTAGTATACTAGAGCAACCTTGCAACTGATTAAATTCCAATTACCTTATATTTAATTAGTTGCCCACTCCTGCATTCCTGTCTCTGACAGCTGAGATATTCCATAGTTAAGAGGACTTGTATATATAGTATAGATTACCTTCCAGGAGCCTTATCCTATTCTTTAAGATTTTTCCTGGAGATGAGTTGTAACACATTCTAGACTCATGTATATACTGAGGTTTTTCCTGGAGTTACTTCACTTCAGTTGCCCTTACAGTACTGGTAAAAAAGGAATGGCTGGAGGTTGGAGCAACACAGGTGATAGAAGTAGTAATTGAAGGGGTAGACCTGTTGGAAAAGATTAGAAAATCAGAGGCAAAAGACAATAAGATAATAAAAGCTATAGAAGAAATAAAACAAGCAGGTGTTAAAATGTTAAGAGATAAGGAGTGGCAAGAAAAGAATAAAAAGGTATATGTCCCAAAGGACAAGAAATTAAGGGCAAAGGTGATCTGGCTATACTATAATACACTAGTAGAAGAACATGGAGGACAGTGGAAGACAACCAAGTTGGTGATAAGGAATTTTTGGTAGCCTGGGGTCACTAAGAAGTCAAGAAGTATATAGAAAAATATAATATGTACCAAAGGAATAAAAATCATACAGAGGTACCTACAGGAAAGCTCATGTCTAATACAGTACCAGAAAGGCCTTGAAGTCATATTACAGCAGATTTTAAAAGATGTTGTTAAGTCTAAGGTTTATTCTCAGACATATAGTCCTTAAATACATAATTGTGGTGGTCTATGCACAAGAATAGCCTACTACATGATCACTACCTATTGTCCTACATATAGGAGTGTTATTGATCTTGAAATAGAGATAACCTAACTATCTTAGGGCAGTTTTTTGTTCTATTCAAGAACAGATGATAATCTATAGGTAAAGATCAGTATTATGTACAAACATTGAGGACCTTGTATCTCCATGGGATCTTATTGCCTCTGGTTCTATTTATAGCTAAAAGAAGTGTATTGAAGAGAGCTTCATGATGGTCATTGAAGCAAATAATTACGTTAAGCAGTTCCCAAGATATCAGCAATTTAGTATCTGGTAACTTGGTAATCATAGACTGATCTGCTGATAACTTGGTGAATACTGATTGCTTTGAGACATTTTTGGTACTGTTTGAAAGGTCTTTTTAAGGGTTTTTGGTAGCCATTTAGATTGTTGAAATTGGTCAAGTATTTCTAAAGTTATGGTCCAAATGAAGTTTATAATACTGCTAGTTCAATTTCCTTGTCCATTATTCTATAAATATATATCTTTGGTCATAGTCAAGGTGACTCATAACAAGAAATGACAAGAGTGCAGTGTGTGGAATGTGGAAGGAAAGATACTATAGGAGAAAGAATGTTAGAACAAGAAAGAAAAGAAATCTTATATCTAGAATATAGAACAGGGAAAAAGAAGCTGTGATGGAACTAGGGAGTGGCAGTATGCCCTATAGAGGGAAAAGTGCAGTAGAGTGGTACATGAACAGAGGTTCCAAGAAGCATAGCAAAGAAGGAGAATAAGTAAAGAGATATTAAGAGAATGTTCAAAATGTTGAGAGAAGTATGGCTGAACATTAGAGTAGAGAAAGTAGACATATATAAGAGTGTAATAGTAAGAGCACTCTTGGATAGTAGTATGACAGGAATGTTTATAAACAGAAAAATGGCAGCAAAACATGGATTTAGATTGCAGAAGTTAGACAGACTAGTGATGGTCAGAAATGTAAATAGTACAAATAATAGTACAGAGGTCATCATATACCAAGTAGAAGTAAACATGTACTACAAAAATCATATAGAGAGGGTAAGAATGAATGTATACAACTTGGAAAAGACAAATGTGATACTAGAAATACTATGGTTATAGGCACACAACCCTAAGATAAATTGGAAAACAAAAAAGGTGAAAATGATGAGATGTCCATCTATTTGTGAAAAAAACACAGCAGTAAAGAAGGATGTCAAATGAAAAAAGAAAATTGGGAAGAGAATCAGAGTACTAGATTAAGCAGATAGATATAAGGGGATCACACCAAACTCCACTCCTGACATACCAGTGGCAATGAGCTACAGTAACTTTGATAACTAATTAAATAAGTGTTACTCTAGGTTTAATCAGTTATCTACTCCTAAAGCTTCTATCTCTGATAGCCAAGATATCCATAACTAAAGAGGCAGTATATATAGAATAGATCACTTTCCAAGAGCCTTATCCTATTCTTTGAGGTTTCTCCTAGAGATGAGTTGTAACATATCCCAGAGTGTAATTATATATTAAGGTTTCTTCTGGAGCTGCTCTGCTCTAGTTGCCCTTACAATAGAGATGAGTAAAAATGGACAATAAAGAAAAAGTTTGATAATAAAGTCAAGCTAAACAGAGAGAAAATAAGAAAAATGGTACTACAGAAATTCAACAAATAGCTTAAAGTTTTTGAGAAAGCAGAATCTGAAAGGATACCAGTCAAAAAACCTTGGGACCATGCAATAAATTTAAGAGAAGATTTTATACCAAGAAAAGGGAGAATGTATTTGATATCAAGAGAAGAAAAAGAGAAGGTTAGAGAATTTGTGGAGAAACAGTTAAGGAAAGGGTATATTTGACCCTCAAAGTCATCTTAGACTTCACCAGTCTTCTTTGTAGGAAAAAAGGACAGAAAGAAAAGAATGGTATAAGACTATAGATATCTTAATAGAGGAATAGTTAAGGACAATTATTCTTTGTCTTTGATTTCAGACTTGATTGATACTATAGGCACAAGAAAGGTATTTACAAAGATGGATTTATAATAGGGGTACAACAATATATGAATAAAAGAGGGAGATGAGTGGAAGGCTATGTTCATAATACATCTTGGGGTATACAAACCTACTATGATATTTTTTGGTCTCACAAATTTGCCAGCAATATTCCAGGCAATGATGAATAATATATTAAGAAATCTAATAGATATAGGAGATATAGTGGCATTCATGGATAATATGTTAGTGGAAATAAAGAATAAAAAGAAACATGATAAGGTAGTAAAGAAAATCCTGAAGAGAATGAAAACAAATAATCTATACCTAAAACCTGAGAAATATATGTGAAAAGTTAAAGAGATTGACTTCCTAGGACTAGTAGTGAGGAGCAGATGGTATAAAGATATAGGAAGAGAAGGTGTCAGGAGTTCTGGAATAGCCAAGGCCTAAGACAGTTAGAGATATGCAATAGTTCTTGGGATTAGCAAATTACTATAGGCAATTTGTAAAAGACTTTGCTAAGATAGCAAAATCACTGTATAGATTGGTTAAGAAGAATGAGAAGTAGAACTGGGGAAAAGAGTAGGATAAGGGATTTGAGGAGTTGAAGCAGGTATTCACAACACAACCAGTATTAGTAGCACTGGATCTAGATAAGGAGATGAGAGTAGAAGTAGATGCATCAGAGTATGCAACAGAAGGAGTGTTATTAATAAGGTCTGAAGACAACAAGTAGAGACCAGTAGTATAAGAATAACAGGAGTGAAGCTTCTAAAAGAATCCTCAGAGAATAGAATAAGGCTTTTAGAAAAGTACTCTACACTATATATACAAGTCCCCTTGGCTATGGAATATCCTAAGGGTCAGGGTCAGGAATGCAGAAGTAGACAACTAATTAAATATTATGTAATTATTATTTAATTAGTACAGGGTTACTTCAGTAGACTACTACTAGTACGTTAGGAGTATAACTTAGTATAGTCCCCTTACATTCACCTCCCTCTAAAGTTGCTGTGTCTTAAAGTAATAGGTCTAGGATAGAAAAATCATGTTAAACTCAGTCTAGTAGATATATCTGGGAGCTTCTAGATGTCTGTAATAGAAGTCCACCACAAGATCAGATATGGAAACTTTGAAGATAAGCTTTTAGGAGTTGTGTTTATAGCCATATCCCTTCTACTTGATGAGATATTGGAACCATCTCCAATACCAGTGGCTGTTAAGGATCTCTTTCACTTCCCACTCCTCTTCTCCATCAATGAATATAGGTAGGAGGTATTCTTCCAGTTTGTGGCCTGGTATTGGATCTTCCAGAGCAGTAGATAGTTTGACAATATTAAAGATAGAATAAAGCTCCCTCATTGAGTATAGTAGTTTCAGTTTGTAAACTATAGATTCTATCACAGTTGTACTATGGACCAGTAGTTACATACTGTATGGTTTACCACTACACCAAAAGGGCAACATTAGCAAGGCTACTTGCTAATGAGGGTCTAGCTATTTATATAGTTCTTTAAACAGGTATTTTGTTATATCTCCATATCACTATTTAGTAGTCACTTTTTTGTGACATCACCTCTGCTTCTAGGGCATGTGGTCCCTACATGTAAACAGGACTAGTATATTTATACACTACCCCTAGGAGTCTATTTATACCCCTTAAGCCAGGTTTAATTGTTTAAAAGCTATTCTGGACTGACTAAGGTATTAATTTTAAATTGTGCTCACCTTAGGATTTGAACCCCTGACCTCTTAGCCTTGCTAAACTATCACAGTTGTACTATGGACCAGTAGTTATATACTGTATAGTTTACCATTATACCAAAAGAGTAACATTAGCAAGGTTACTTGCTAATGAGAGTCCAGCTATTTATGTAGTTCTTTGAACAGGTATTTTGTTATACCTCTATGTCACTATTTAGTAGTCACTTTTTTGTAACAGATTCAACTTGTCATTCTATGGTAAACAGACCTAACCTTTGATAAGAGAGCTTCTGAGAGGGTCAGGTAGTCTAGATGTCTGATATGTCTAGAAATACCTTATCTCTAGGCTTGAAAATAGAGGCTGGGGTCCTTTATTGGTTGTAATATCTCATCATATCTTCTTGGACCTTCTATATCAGACTTGGCTTCCTTGGTGGCATTTCTCATTCTCTTTATGAACTTGTTGACAATTTCTAGGCTAGAAGGGTATTGTTGCAGTTCAAATCCCATATAAGAGGTCTTTCTAGTATCTAGTAGGAATAGAGACTATTGGGTAGAAGAGTAGACATGGTTGTTGTACTGAAACTCAACTATTGGGAGGAGGTCATACTAGTTGTTCTATTATTTGTTCACAAAGACACAGAGGTATTAGTCTAGCTCCTGGTTGACATGCTCCATTTGTTTGTCTGTTTGAGGGTACCAAGTAGTAGAGGAGGCCAATTTGATTCCAAGAAGCCTATAAAGTTCCTGAGTGAAGAGTGTAACAAACTGTAGACTTCTGTCTAAGACTACTTACCTAGGGAGTCCATGGAGTTTCTAGACATAGTAGAGAAATAGCCTGGCTGCTCCTTCTGCAGTTACCATCATGTGCACTGGAATGAAATGTACCCTCTTTGATACTGAGTCTACTACTATTATTACTGTATTATATCTGGACAGCTCAGGGAGTTCTACTATAAAGTCTATACTCAGGGTATCCTACCACATTTCTAGAATAGAGAAAAGATGGAGTTTGCCTACTAGAGAGTATTGCATAGGCTTTGTCCTTAAGTATAGATTATATATGCTAATATACTGTCCAATATACTAAGACATCTAAGACTACCAGTAGTTCTGGAATACAAGTTCTAGAGTTTTCCACTGGCTAGGGTATCCTGTGATCTTTGTGTCATAGCACAGTGAGACAATACATCTACAAAGATTTAGGTTCCAGAGGATGTATATCTTGCCTCAGAAGCAGAGCAGACTATTGACATTTAACTACTCTGTAAAGTGTACTATTTGGCTTAAGGACTGTTGGAGTTCACAAGCTGCCTGGGCTACCAGTTCTTCTTGGTCTCCATTGTGGTTGCCTTTGTATAGTGACTTAGTCTAAGATGATCTAATCACCCTCCAAGTCCAAGTTGACAAGAAGAACTCAATAGAATCCTCATTCAATTGTTGTATACTACTTATACACATTCTTTATTTATTTCTATTTATAAAGTCCCATGCATCTCCTTTGAGTTATTCCCTCTTATGTATCCATTTATTTCCTAATTAAATAAAAGAAAAAGAAAAGAAATATGAATAATAACTTAGCTATTTGGCCAAGTCATAATACCACCTCCCTCTCAAGGTTCCTTGTCCTGAGGATTTTACAATTCATAGTTGGGGTTGACTATGTTGCCTATTTTATCTTCATCTTCTTTTGTCCATTCCCTAATTTCTGATTTTTTTTGCTTGATTTCTTCTTTTTCCTTCCAAATTGTTTCTAAAGTTTTTCTTTCTCTTACTTGTTCCCCTTTCCATCATCTTCAATTCCTTTCTAATCTTCCCCAATATTCCTCATTGTACTACTTATTTGACCATCTAAATAGCTTTTTTGCTGTAAATCATCCTAGCAGTTTTTCTCTTCTGAACATCTCTTCTTCTCTTTTTTGCCATCTTACATCTTCCATGTCCCATCAGTACTCCTTTTCAAATTCTTCAACTGCTCCCTTTGCATTCTTCAAGTTTTCTATCTCTTCCCAAGTATCTGACTCTGCTGTAAATCCCTTCTATTATACTAGATACTTATCCTTTCCTCTAATCCATTACTTATTCAATATTCTCTTGACTTTCTATTCCTTTTCTTCCTCAATTATGACTAGAGCTGGTTGCTCCTTCCTCTGCCCCTCTACTTGCCCTATGTATCTATATATTCTGCTGATGTTTACTACTGGGTATATCCTGATTGTACTAGGTAACTCCAATTTAACCACATTTGCCAATACAATTTTCTTCACTTTATAGGGGTTTATAAATCTTTCCATCAACTTTTCTATTCTTCTACTAACCATTTGGTATTTTAGATCTTTGGTACTAAGTATCACCAAGTCCTCTACTTTATACTTGTCAACTTCTCCTCTCTTCCTATTTATGTATTTCTTTATCTCTTCCTATGCCTTCCCTAGTGCTATCTTAGCTTCTTCCTGAACCTCTTTTATCTTTATTACAAATTTCTCTGCTCTTTCATATCTCCCTTTTCTTCTTACTTCAAACTCCATCCTAGAATCTTGCCTGTAGTTTGTCTTAAAGGATGATCTCTTTGTACTTGAGTATGCTTTATTGTTGTATACAAACTCTGCTATTCCTAACCAGTCTGACCACTGCTCCTGCCTATGGTTGATAAACATTCTTAAGTACTATTTCAACTCCTGATTAACCCTTTCTACTTGTCTATTTGTCTGAGAGTAGAATGCCATCAACATTTTGCTTTTGATCTCCAACATCCTATTCAACTCCCTCATCAGTCCTACCACAAACTGGAGTCCTCTATCTAAGATGATACTTTTAGGTAACCCATGCAACTTCTACATATTATCTCTAAACAACCTAGCTAGTTCTTCTACTGATGTTCTCTCTATAGTAGAGATAAATGGACCATTTTTATTAATTTATCTACTACCACTAAAATTAAGTCATATTCCTGTGCTAATGGCAGTTTGGTAATGAAATCTACTGATATATGCATCTAAGGTTTCTTAGGTATCAAATTGGGCATTAATTTGCCTGCTGGCTGTTCTGTGCAGTTTTTGTTTCTCTGGCAAGAATCACATCCCTCCACATATTGTTTCACCTCTTTATTTACTCTTGGCCACCAGAAGTTTTGATTGACCAACTCCATTGTCTTCTACTGTCCTCTATGTCCTCCTACTGGTGTATCATGATACAGCCTAATTATTTCTGCTCTTAATATATTGTCTTTAGGCACATATACTTTTTCCTTTTTATACATTATGTTGTTTACTTCCTTCCATTCCTCATCTCTTAGTATCTTTACCCCTGCTCATTTCATTTCTCCCACTACTTTGACTACCTCGTTGTCCTTTACTTTTGACTTCCTTACTTTCTCCAGTAGATCTACCTCTTCTACAATTACTTCTACCTTTTCTATTTTCCTAACTTCTAGTTATTCAGACTTTACCAACATCTCATCCTTATTGTCTCTTTCTACTCCTACTTTCCAGTCTAGCCTCCTACTCAAGCTATCTACTTTTCCTATTTTACTCCTAGAAACATGCTTTAGTATAAAATCAAATCTTAATAGATACAATGCCTATCTTGCTTGTCTCCTATTCAATTTTTGTGCCTTCATAAAGTATTCAAGATTCTTATGATCTGTCCAAATCTCAAACTTAGTTGTTGTTCCTTCCAGAAAGTATCTCTATACCTCCAAGCATCTAACTATTGCCAACATTTCCTTGTTATGTATTTCATAATTCCTTGCTATATCACTTAGAGATTTTGAAATAAAAGTAACTGGTCTCTACAATCTGTCTGGGCACCTTACTAATAGTACTTCTCTAGTAGCATAATTTGACATATCTATTTCTACCCTGAATTCTTTATCAAGATCAGGTACCACTAATACTGGTCTGGTTGTAAAGACTTTCTTGAGCTTGTCAAATGCTCATTGTTGTTCCTCTCCCCACTGCCATTTCACATCCTTTCTTGTTAACATATTCATCAGCCTGGCTACTTGAGTGAAATCCTTAATAAACCTCTGATAATAGTTTGTGAGGCCTAGAAATTTCCTAACATCTTTAATATTCTTTGGCTCTGACCAACTCAATACTCCTTCTACCTTTTCTCTCTCCATCTCTATACCATTGGGCTCTATTACCACTCCTAGAAACTCTATCTTTCTCACTTTTCATATACATTTTTCTAGCTTTACGTATAAGTCATTCTTCTCCAGTCTTTTCAATATCTCCTCTACAATCTCATTATGTCCTTCTTCTGTTTCTGTTCCAACCAAGATATCATCCACAAATGCAGCCACTTTCCCTTTGTTGATCAAATCTCTCAGGATTTTGTTCATCATCATCTAAAATGTAGCTGGTGAGTTTGTTATCCCAAAGAATATAACTTTTAGTTCAAAGGATCCTATATATGTTGTGAACACTTCCTTCCACTTATTCTCTTCTTTAATCCTCACATTATTAAACCTCTACTGTAAGTCCATTTTAGTGAATACCTTCTTACTCTCTATTGTATCTATCAAGTCTGTAATCAATAGTAGTAGATAATTATTCTTTACTGTCTGTGTTATAAGAGCCCCAAAAAGGAAATAAGTTCCTATACATTTGAGCACTTAATCATACAAAGGGGTTAAGATATAAATAGTATAGAAACTTAGGTAATCAGATCACATAACAAGGTCAAGTGATCATGGAATATTCTGGAAGAATATATGACCATGGACTAATAGTAGTATAGCTACTGTAAGAATAGTATAAGTAGTAGTCCAATCCAATGAAGAACCCTATTGAGTTCTTCTTGAATATCTATCTAGGGTGATCACTAGGGACATTCACTGTCTATCAATAACAGTCTAGTTGTTTAGACTATAGTAGTCCATTACTATTCTTTTACTTCTATCTTTCTTTGCCATAAAGAATACTGGTAATATCTGAGAGAATTTCAATAGTCTAATATACTCCTTTCTAAGTTGGTTATTTACAAATTTTTGGACCTCTTCCCTTTTATCTTTTGATAATAGGTAAATTCTCTCTTTCTTAGGTTTAAATATCTCTTTGAGATCTATAGCATGATTCTAGACTTTTTTTGTAGGCATCCTTTCTAACTCCACTTTTCCAAATACCTTTCTCTACTTTAGGAATTTCTTTAGAACTATTTCCTCAATTTTCCTATGATCTACCTTGACTTCCTTTTCTCTTCTTTATCATCCATGGCCCATCTTACAATCTTTTCTTCCTCCAGAGTAACTACTTGTTTTACTTTCTTCTTTTCTTTTGACTTTGTGTTTCTCCTACATAGTGGTAGACATCTTGTCATTTTAACCTCTCCTATCTTCTAGTTGATTTCTAGATTATGGGCTTTATTACAAATGGCCACTTACTGATTTGTGATTGGTTGATTTGATAATTAAAGTACTCAAAAAAGCAAAGTTAGACAAGCAGCAAAAGATATTGTTAAGTCTAAGGTTTATCCTCAGATATATAGTCCTTAAATACATAATTGTGGTGGTCTGTACACCAGAACAGCCTACCACATGATCACTATCTATTGTTCTATATATAGGAGTGTTATTGTTCTTGAAATAGAGATAACCTAACCATTTTAGGACAGTTCTTTATTCTATTCAAGGACAGATAATAATCTATAGGTAAAAATCAGTGTTATGTACAAACATTGAGGACCTTGTATCTCCATAGGATCTTATTGCCTCTGGTTCTATTTATAGCCAAAAGAAGCACATTGAAGAGAGCTTCATAAAGGTTATTGAAGCAAACAATTATATTAAGTAGTTCCAGAGATATTAGCAATTTAGAGTCTGGTAACTTGGTAATTGCTGACTAATCTGCTGATAACTCAGTAAATAATGATCACCTTGAGACATTTTTGGTACTATTTGAAAAGTTTTTTTAAGGGTTTTTAGTGGCTATTTAGATTGTCAAAATCAGTCAAATATTCCTGAAGTTATAGTCCAAATAAAGTTTGTGACAGGCTTGTAGCTATAGCATATCCAATATCACATCTGTCCTTCCTAAGTCACATATGTCCATCCTCATTCTTTCAACATAGTTTTTATAGTATACATTGACTTCCATCTGATGTGTAATTGCTTCTCCACTGTTGTTCATTCCATCTATATTTCTTACCATTACTGGTCTCTCTAGCTTCTGTAATCTAAACCCATGTCTAGCTGCTATATTTTTATCCATAAACATTCCCATTGCACTACTATCCAAGAGTACTTTCACTGTTATGCTCTTATACATATCTACTTTTTCTACTCCTATATTCAACTATACTTTTCTTAGCATTTTAAATGTCCTTCTCATGTCCCTTTCTGTACCCCTCTCTCTTGCTATGCCTTTTGGAACTTCTGTCTATGTACCACTTTGCTGCACTTCTCCCTGTACAGGGCATGCCACTACTCTCTAATTCTACCATGGCTGCTTTCTCCCAGTACTATATTCTGGACACAAAATTTTCTTTTTATTCTTCTCTGATATTCTCTCAACTGTATCTTTTCTTCTACACTGGCTACACTTTACATTGGCTGTTCCTCTTTCTCTTGCTATATTCTCTCTCCACCTCTATGCTTTAAGACAACTACTGTACTATATATTTCTCAAATGTTCACCAGAGATAAACTCTTGTTCCTGGTTCTTATGCATTTTGGTATCTTTGTAGTTGTACCCTCCACACTCCACAAATATCACAACTTCCCACCTGGTTGTCCACCCTCTCTGCTCTAATGCTACACTTCTCAGAGGTATTCTCCATGTACTACTATATTCTTGTACCTTTCTCTATAGGGGATATACCAGCCTTTTCCCTTGCTGTGCCTTTTGTGGGCTAGCTGCCTATACTGTTTCCTTATCCCTCTTTCTCTTCTTCTCAACTTTAATATTCAGGCACTCCCATTTGAAATGCCCAACACCCCAACATCTGAAGTATTTAACCTCTTCTACCATCTTATTTTTTCTTATCCTTACTTCTTCTCTCACCCCACATCTCATCACTCTACTCAACAACACTTCAAATTTATTTCTGGGGATTGGTTTCCTCTTCTTTTTCTTATTCTTGTTCCTGCAGTTATGGGCCAAGTATCCAAACTTTTTACAGCTCTAACATTTTCTTCCATCTTTTCCTTCTAGTTCTGCCCTTAGTTTAGTGAGAGCACATTGTTAATTATATTAATCTAGAGACATAGTGCTATGTCTCCAGAAAAGTCAGAATATAAAATAATCTCACTAATATTATATCTACTGGAGTGCAAGATCTTCATCCAGCTAGACACCTACTGCCTTACTTACTACTACCCTAATACTATGGTTATACTATCACCCCAAGAAGAGGATCTCTAACCTAAATATCTTCCTAAGGATATGGTATTATTCCTCTATATGTACAGCCTATAATGGGACTTTAGCACAAGGTTTATAAAGTAAAAAGATACAAGCAACTACTGGCAATACCACTCAATTAGCAGGTCAGGTCTCAAATACAATACCTGAACTTAGTACTGTGCTTTCACTGATAGTTTCTAACTGACTATCAAGTCTCCTTAAGCCAAGGGCCTGGCTATGTATAGAGATGACTAGTGATTGTAATGACCACCAGTCGAGGATTGAAAAGATTATGAGAGTTAAGATAAGCAAGGTCCAAGGTAGACAGTGCTCTGGATGTGGAATTGAGTTGTAGTATAGTGATTTAGCCTAAAATGACTTAATCACTCTCTAAGTCCAAGTTGATAAAAAGAACTCAATAAAGTCCTCATTTGATTGTTATACATTACTTATACACATTCTGTATTTACTTCTATTTATAAAGTCCTGTGCATCTCCTTTGAGTTATTCCCTCTCATATATCTGTTGATTTCCTGATTAAATAAAAGAAAAAGAAAAGAAATATAAATAATAACTTAACTATTTGGCCAAGTCATAATACTTTGCAGATATCAGAGAGTATGTTTCTTTCTGCCCCCTCTAGTTTGACATCTTCCAAGGCCTGAACAGCAAATATCTCTGGACAAAGAAGAGTAACATCTTCATTGTCAGAAGTCCCTGTACCATGGTCCAGTCTCTAAGAGAGTGTGTCTAGCTTTCCTATAGAATGGCCTAGACAGTGGGCAAGTAAAAAGTCAAAACAAGCCAAGTAGAAAGACTAGCAGGCTTGATGACAGTTAAGTTTCTTGGCTATCATGAAGTACTCTAAGTTTTTGTGGTTGGTCCATATTTCTACTAGATACTTTGCTCTTTCTAAAAAGTGTCTCTACTCTTCCAGGGTACAAATAATAACCAACATCTTTTTGTTGTGGATCTTGTAGTTCTATTCTACTAGAGATAGAGACTTGCTATAGAACACAATGGGGTACCATTTTTCATCTCCAGGTAGCTGTTGGGAAAGAACTACTCTAGTGGCAAAATCTAAACTACTAGCCTCAATGCAGAAGGGCTCCAAGTTCTGGAGAGACATAAGGACTAGAGCACTAGTAACTACTGTCTTAAGTGCTTCAAAGGCTCTATGTTTCTTCTTGTTCCAGGACCAGAGCATGTTAGACTTTGTAAGGTCAAACAGGGGTCAGACCAGCATAGAGAAGTCATGGATGAACCAACAGTAAAAGTTGGCAAACCCTAAGAAGGCTTGTATGTTAGTCTGATTTTCTAGGATAGGCCATTCTTAGACTCCAGAGACCTTAATAGGATTTATAGACACTTTGTTCTCTGAGATTATCAAACTCAGGTATTTAATTCTCGTTTTCTAGAACTTGCACTTTTTAGGATAGAGGAACAGCTTGTACTCAGTAAGAATCTCCAATACTCTCCTGATGGCTTGAGCATGCTTCTCTACTGTTCTGGTGAAGATGAGAATGTTGTCCAAGTATACAACCACAATTCCTTCTGCAATTAAATCTTAGAAGATGTTATTTATCATGGTCTAAAAGGTAGCTGGACTATTAGTCATCCCAAAGAATATTACTAGAGGCTTGAAGAGTCTATGATTTATCTAGAATGCAGCTTTCCACTTATCTCTGGGTTTGATATGCACATTGTTGAATCCCTAGCAAATGTTTAGCTTAATAAAATACTTGGCTCCATAGAGCTGGGAGACAAGCTCAGAGATAAGGGAGAATGGGTACTGGTTCTTAACCATTATAAAGTTCAGAATACAATAGTCTTGTACTGGTCAGAGGGAACTATCCTTCTTTTTGATAAAGAAGACCAATGTAGCCATAGGTAACTTAGAGAGACAGATACAACCTGTACATAGATTCTTCTCTGGGAATGTATCTAACTTAGTCTACTCTACTAGAGACAAAAGGTACACCTTTGACAATTTGGGCTCAGATCCTGGAATCAGCTCAATAGTGTAGTTCCAATAGTGATGCTCTGGAAGGATATTAAAACTGTTCTTTGCAAAGATGAACTTGAACCCTTGAATATACTCCAGTAGGTGGACAGTAGGGTTTTGGTTTTCTGCATTGTGCCAGGTATTCTCTCCCAGTCACTAAGAGTTAGTGGCCATGGCTCTGAGATTAGTGGTTATGGGTTTTGGGAGTATCCATATTATGAACAAGTGGTCTTTGAGTTCCTAGTCTCTACTATTGGTACCAGAGAGAGGAGACTTATCCATGTTCTCTTCCAGGAGTAAAGGACAGGGTCTGTTTCTGTATGAATTAAGGGTATAAAGCTCTGCTTTCTTCTACTTGGTCTATTCCTTGCATAGAGTATGATCTCCTTTGTAGTATAGAGGACAGTATGTTATCTCAACCTTACCAGTTCCCCAATTGATCTTCAGATTATGGTCTTTTAGCCAGTTGTATCCCAAGATCAAATCTTGCTTTCTGAGGCCTGAGTTAGTAAGTAGTATTCTTTCCAAGTGGGTACTATACTGCAAAAGAACATCTACCATTTCAGAGATCTCACCAGCTTCATTTAAAGAGCTGTCTATATTGAAGACAGGGATAGGATACAAGATCGTCCAGGTATTGAGTCTCTTAGAGCAGACAAAGTCTCAGTCTATAAAGCTTTTTGTGGCTCTACTGTCTAGAAAAGCCTTTACAGAGTAGAGCTTACTTGTATTCATGGTACTTAGTTCTACAGCAAGTTGCAGGAAGGTTCTATATATGTTCAATACACTGGCAGAGAGCTAAATAGATAGTTTCTTTTCTCACTTGGTCTCTAGGGGAAGTGGTTGTATTTTGAGATAAAGAAAGGAGATGTATCTATAGGTTCACTATCATCTATATTAGTCTTTACTTTAAGTACAGTAAATCTATTTACTAGTGGCTGGAGCACACTTGTCACTAGTTGTTCTCTACAAAATCCTTATTTTCTTCAACCTTCCAGGCTTCCACTTCTTGCATATCTCATATTGCTAAGAGATCCTCTATGAGTTCCTCTCATTGCTCAGACAACAGCTATCTCATGTTGAGGCAATAGGGACAGTTCTTGACTAGGTGGTTTGCATCTCCACACTAGTAGCATCCTTGCAGAGATAGAGGCTTTGGCCTCCTAGCTATGTCTATGTCTATGGGAACATCCATAGAAGGAGGAGAGGGTATTGGCTTTAGAATTAGGGTCAGAGTCAAAGTAATAGCAGAGGAGATTTGAATTACTAAGAAGAGAAAGGGCTATGATAGGAGAGTTCTAACTGGAGCAAAAAACATACTATACTGAGTTGATTAGAAGACCTTATTGGCGAGATATACTTGGTTGATCCTTTGGATAGCTTGGTATCAAGCTTCTAGATCTATATCTAAGAGACATCTATAGGGCATGGTTATAATCTGGTTCTGGATACCAATTCTCAGCCCTTAGTAAAACTTGACCATAAAAGTCTGGGAGTCAGTATAGCCTGTGTCAGAGACCAATAACTGAAAGATATTAAGGTAATTGTCTACCATCCAAGTTCTCTGGTAGTAGAGGGACCCTTCCAGAATGTTGACCACATCTGCTTCTGTATTCACTGGAAAGAACTGTGTCTTGAACTGAGCCTTAAAGTCAGCCTAAATCTGGATTGGGAAGAATCCAGTGTCTACTTCTTGGCAAAACAGATTCTTGGACCACTTTGCTATATAACCACTTTTGAAAAAGGTAAAGGCCCACAGGGCCTTTTTCTCTTTACAGCTAAATTGTTCTGGAGCTAGGCATATATATAGTATGCAAGAGTTCAGGAACACTTATTCAGTGTTGTAATTGCCATTGAAGTCCAGAGGGAAGGAGAGCTTAGGGTAGGCTTGAGAGTATGGGTTTGCTGGGAAAAGAGATGCTAATATAGAGAGTGGTGGAGAGTTTGCCACCAGAGCTAGAGGTTGGAGAAAAAAGTTTAATACTAGCTGTATGAGTTGTTGCAGCTGGGCAGTCAAAGCAGAAAGGGTGTTGTTGATATTCATTTCCAAGTTATTTTGTCTCTTGGTGACTTTATACAGGTAATACTATAGATAGGCCAAAGTATTAGCTATATTCTAGAGGATGTCCATATACGACATCTAGTATGGAGCAGAGGTATGGAGAATTGGGTGTAGGCAGTAGAGGGCAACTGAGTAGAGGCTGTTCACTGCATTCTTCTAAGGTCCCATTTAGGAAGTCCTATTCTACTGTAAGGGTGACTGGAGTGGAGCCTCTAGAAAAATCCTCAGAGAATAGGATAAGGCTTCTAGAAGGGTACTCTACACTATATATACAAGTTCTTTTAGCTATGGAATATCCTAAGGGTTAAGGTCAGGAATACAAGAGTAGACAACTAATTAAATGTTATATAATTATTATTTAATTAGTGCAGGGTCACTCTAGTGGACTACTACTAGTGTATCAGGAGTACGACTTAGTGTAGTCCCCTTATAAATAGCCTTTATTTCAAAGTTGTTGAATGAAGCTGAGAGAAATTATGAAATTCATAATCAAAAAATACTAGCAATTATCAGATACTGTGAGGAATAGAGACACTTGCTAGAAGGAGCACAAAACAAATTTGAGACTTGGAGCAACCACAAAAATCTAGAATACTTTATGAGTAGTCAGAAACTAAACTATAGACAAGCAAGATGGACCTTGTATCTATTTAGATTTGACTTTACTCTTAAACATGTGCCAGGCAACAGCATGGAAAAAGCTAATAGTCTCAGTAGGCATTCAGACTAGCAAATAGGAGTAGAGAGAGATAACAAGGATAGAGTATTGGTAAAAAAGGAGTGGTTGAAAATCAGAACAACATAAGTAGTAGAAATTGTAATAGAAAAAGTAGATTTATTGGAGAAAATTAAGAAGTCAAATGCAAAAGATAATAAAGTGATAAAAACAGTAGAAGAAATGAAGTGAGCAAAAGTAAAGATATTGAGAGATAAGGAATGGTGAGAGGAAGATAGGCTGATATTAAGAGATGGAAAGGTATATGTCCCAAGGTGTTACAAACTTCATTTGGACCATAACTCTGGGAATACCTGACCAATTTCAATGATCTAAATGGCCACCAAAAGCCTTTAAGAAGATCTTTCAAATAGTACCAAAAACATCTCAAAGCAATCAGTATTCACTGAGTTATCAGCAGATCAGTTGGCAATTACCAAGTCACTATATACTAAATTACTGATATCTCAGGAACTGCTTGATATAATCATTTGCTTTAGTAACTATCATGAAGCTCTCTTCAATGTGCTTCTTTTAGCCATAAATAGACCCCAAGGCAATAAGATCCCATGGAGATACAAGGTCCTTAATGTTTGTACATAACACTGATCTTTACCTATAGATTATCATCTATTCTTGAATAGAACAAAGAATTGCCCTAAGATAGTTAGATTATCTCTATTTCAAGATCAATAACACTCCTATATGTAGAACAATAGGTAGTAATTATATAGTAGGCTATTCTGGTGCACAGACCACCATAATCATGTATTTAGAAACTATATGTCTAAGGATAAACCTCAGACTTAACAACATCTTTTGCTACTGTCTAAACTTCACTTTTTTGAGCCTTTTAATTATTAAATCATCAACTCACAAATCAGTAAGTGGCCATTTGTGATACAAGGGACAAGAAACTGAGAGCAGAAGTGATCTGGCTATACCATGATACACTGGTAGGAGAATATAGAAGACAGTGGAAGATGATGGAGTTGGTTACTAGAAACTTTTGGTGGCCAAAGATAATAAAGAAAGTTAAGCTACCAAAGAAACAAGAATCATACAGAGGCACTAGTAGAGAAATTAATATCAAATGCAGTACTAGAAAAATCCTAGGTCTATATTATAGCAGATTTCATCACAAAGTTACTATTAGCACAGAAATACAATAGTATACTGGTAGTATGTGATAGGTTAACAAAAATAGCACACTTTGTATCTACTATAGAAAAGACTTTGGTAGAGGGAATGGTAAGATTGTTCCAGAATAACATCTAGAAGCTATATAGTCTACCAAAGAGCATTATTACAGATAGAGGAGCACAGTTTGGAGTGAAAATAATAAAGGAACTGAACAATATGTTGGGGATTGACACAAAGTTGTTAATGGTTTACCACCCACAGATAGATGGATAGACAAAAAGGATGAATCAGAACTTAGAACAATACCTGAAGATGTTTATTGATTATAGGCAAGAGCAATAGCTTGACTGGCTAGCAACAGCAGAGTTTGTATATAACAATAAAGTATAGACAAGTACAAAAGTATCACTATTCAAAGCAAATAATGGATGGAATCTATTTATGGAATTTGAAATAAGGAAGAAGGAGAAGTTTAAAAAAACAATGGAATTTGTAATAAGAATAAAGAAAGTGCATAAGCAGCATTAAGGAAAAGTCAGAAGGAAATGCAGAAGTATATAGATAGAAAGAGGAGTAAACCAGAAGGGTATAAAGTGAAAGACTGGGTATTACTGAGTACAAAAGATCTCAAATATCAAATACAGGGGAGACAATCAAAAAAACTAATAGAATGATTTATGGGACCTTACAAAGTCAAGAGAATAATTTCAACAAATGTAATTGAACTGGAGTTACCAAGTAATATTAAGATGCATCTAGTAGTAAATGTTAGCAGAGTATGAAAGTATAAAGATCAAGTAGAGGGTCAGAAAAAGAAATAACCTTTACTAGTAATAATTGAAGAAGAAGAGAAATATGAGATAAAGAAAATATTAAATAAGAGAAAGTTTAAAGGAAAAAATAGATATCTGGTATGATAGAGGGGTTATACAGTAAAAGAAGACACTTGGTGTTATAACTTGGCAAAACAGCTAAGTCATTATTTATATTTCTTTTCTTTTTATATTTCTTTCCCTGAAGATTTGATTTTTTATTTTTAATTAAAGGTTTAGTAGCAAATAAGTATATTTCAATTAAACCAGTATAGAAGGATAATAAAATTATTTTAATTGTTATTAAACATGAAAAGTTAAATAGAAAAATTAAATTATTAGATTCAATGAATT
>Ga0154004_1000045_pt1 | contig 32029 bp, 34 predicted proteins | sample TSFL088MetaG_FD_104727 | JGI IMG/M metagenome (GOLD analysis project Ga0154004, IMG submission 104727) | Attine ant fungus gardens microbial communities from Florida, USA - TSFL088 MetaG | ecosystem: Host-associated > Fungi > Mycelium > Unclassified | place: USA: Florida, Lake Talquin State... | reverse complement strand
ATGAGCAAACCAACAACAGTCAGCAAAGATATATCAATATGTTTTTACCTAGCAATGGCCACATAGACACTAAGTATACTCTGCAGAGAAAAAGTACTGTCTGAACTCTCCAATAGGAGTATGGTTGAGAATGGCTTGAGTTATCCTGGCACACAATGCTGTATCCAGAGCTGCTGAGTATCCTGCAGGTGCCTTGGATGATGACATCTGTTCTCCTAGTCTCCAAAAGTGAGCAGCAGATACAGCCTGCATGTTCCTAGGAGAAATAACACTTAAGTCAGTAACAATAATAAGTGTGGAGGGATCAGTGGAAGCCTCATGATGAAGACAATCAAGGGCCTGAAAATGAGCTTTGATAGTACTCCCTTTGGAGCAATCACAAGGGTAAAACAAGACATGATCAGAGAAGTTGTCCAACAACCTGCATCCCAGATAATCCTCAGAGTGGAGTGGATCAAAGCACTCTGTAAGATTAAGTAAAGATGCTTCAGTATCCAAGAGAGGGCTTCTCAACTAAGTGTTCTGGGCATTGGTGAGAAGAGCTAGAGACTGTGAGTGAGGGCAAGTGCCCTTTGAGTTGCAAGCACTAAGAAAAGACATTAGTGCATGTTGAGAGGGAAGAGTAGCAGCCCTAAGACAAGACTGCTTGACCAGCTTCTTGAAATGAAGATGAATGGGAATGAGGCCTGCCAGAGCCTCAATCCCACCAGTTGGTGAGGTGTAAAATGCACCTAAGTCCAAAGGGCAGCCTTGTGTTGCATGGTTTCCAAGAGAGAAACCTGTACCTTGGTAGGTGCTCCAGCAAAGTACCAGAGACAGAAACCACAAGTTGCGATTGGTACAACACAGGACCAATAGAAAAGTTGTTTCTGAAGAGGAAGCAGACCTCGAGTGGAGTTGCCAAGCATGCCCATCACCTTCATAGTGGACAGTGCCTTGGTAGAGTAGTATTGAACGTACTCCTTGAATGAGAGTTGCCAATCAAAGTAGAAGCCCAAGTATTGCCAGTATGTCTTGGGCCTGAGAATAGGAGTGCCAATAGCTAAGAGATTTAACTCTGGGTTGGTGTTGTTATGTGCTCTAGAGAAGTGAAAGATTTCTAACTTGTCATGCTCCATAACCAAGCCAAAGAAACCCATCAAGTCTGCAATTACACTATAACTACAAAAAAACCCTGGCAGGGTTTTGTCATATGTTTTTCCCTGGGAGACCAAGAGACTGTCATCTACATAAGAGAGAATGAAAGTATCTAAGTTGAGGGCCTAGGCCCATTGTTGAAAGAGGTGAAGAAGTGACACAATATAGAGTGCAGAAAGGATAAGAGAGAGAGCAGAGCCTTGCTCCACACCAACATCCATGTCACAGGCATCAGAGAGAAAGGAATTCCAGGAGTACTGGGTTGATCTACCTACAAGATAGTCAGAGAAGAAATCAGCTAAGCAGTCTGCAAAGCCAGAGTGTTGAAAAACTGCAGTGAGTATACTGTGATTCAGAGAAAGAAAGAACTGTGCAATGTCAAAAGCCACCACACTGGTCTTGAGGTCTTTGGCCTAGCCAGAGCAAACCAAGTGGGTGGGAAAGAGTCCAAGTAGGTGGGAAAGAGTCTAGCATCCTCAGTAGACCTCTGAGAGATACCACCAAGTTGGTTGGGATGAAGAACACAAGTCAAGAAGGGAAGGCCTTGATACTGAATGACCTCCACTACAGGTAACTTATGCTACTTGACCCAACTTATAAGGTCCCATGGGTACTTGTTAGTAGATGCAATCTCTGCAATCCTGTTGTCAAAGAAAGATTGTTTAGCACTTCTTGTAGCAGAGCAAAATGAGTGCCAGTTCTGTCTGGCTCCTGTGCGTCTGTAAGTCTTGAGTGCACTCCTGCACTCATCATTCTACCACTCCTTGGATTGAGTTGTAACAGTAATGGACCTAGTATTAGCCTCCCAAGCACTAGTGAATACTCTAGAGACAGCCTCAGAGAGTGAGTCCAGGCTAGCAACCAAGCCCAGATCAGAGAAGTTGAGAGTACGGAGCCCTCTGTTGACTGAAGAGAGAAAAGCTCCCTCCTCATTGCTGTTGTGTTTGAGGACCTTCCTGCTAAAGTAAATGTTCTCTGGTGAGATAAGAAGGTTAACCAGTAGGGGAGCATGATCCAAGGGTAGTCTGAGATCAGGCTTGATACGATATAAGATCTGAGAAGCACTCATGCCTAAGAAAATAAGATCTATGACTGAGTTAGCATGACCATCAGTGTCCAAATAGTGAGTAGGGACAGGAAGTGCTGGCAGTGAGTGCATGAGACCAAAAGAGTTAGCCAGGTCCATCAAGGCCTGACCAGCTGCAGGATGAGCAGAAACAGACAGATCCCACTCTACTACATCTCTGATGTTAAAGTCCCCATCCATGTACAACAAGTTGGGGATGTCAATAACTTAATCTAGCATAAACTTGACAGCTAACTGGCAGTTGTCTAAGTAGACATTTATGAGAAAGTGACACTTTCCCCTGTTAAAGAAAGACAGTAGCAGAATATCATAGTGATCAATCACATCTTTTCTCAAGCTAAACCTAAATCTAGACAAGTAAGAGTGAATAAAAGCCATGACTCAAGGAACATCCTCAGAGTTCTTGGGAGGCTGGACCACCTGGATCCAGTCTGGATGAATAGGAGTACCTACTACTCTGTCTTCTTCTAGAAGAGTGGTAGATGGCACATAACAAATAAAGATCCAGGATGGCTTCTGGATAAAGAAGATGTCATAGTGGTCCTTTTGAGACTCTAGAAAAGTATTAACCAGCACATAGTTCTTGCAAACATTCTGTGAATATATGCATAGTTTAGTTGTACTACACATGATCAGAGATTGCTCACTCTAGGATGTTGGATGTTGCTGTTGCTGGCACGACTTGTGTGCAGCTCAGCAGCCTTGTTGGAGTACCACTGCTTGTCAAAGCAGTAGCACCAGAAAGGACACTTAGTGTTATCAGCAGAGTGCTCACCCTTGCAGTTTATACACTTGAAGGTATGAGGGCATGGAGTGCCATCTGCGGTTGCCTCTCTAGAAGGGTTGGACTTAGGGTTGGCTTTGCAGCACCAAGCCATGGACCTGTGGTTTTCCACTCTATGTGGTCCACCACACTTTTGACACTTAGCACCTTGAGCACAACAAGTGTGGATAGGATGTCCCCAGTGCCAGCAGTTGCAACACTGGGCAACCACAGGGTGCATAGCAGTCCCCAGACCGTGGCTGTATGATGTCCAAAGTTAAATAAATGGTTAATAAGGGTCTTGCCCTTGGTTCCCTTCTGAGAATCCTAAATGTCAATCCAAATCACAGATATGTTTGAGCTTAGGGATACCTTTATAATGCAAGGGCAAGAAGCAAGCACTACCCCTTCAAAGATAGGGATGTTAGCAATAACAGCCTCAACTTGAGCCTGTGTAGTGGGAAGAGAAGAGTTGTTGCCCCAATAAGGAACATCTAAGATCTTCAAGAACAACTTGGACTATGGCAGATAAGGCTCCACCACAGTACTGGCAGTCAAGCTAACAACTTTCTTAAGTTACTGCTTGATAATCTTCAGCTCTGCTGCTGATGCAACAAAGTTAGTTGACATAGAGACACCATCCCATGCCTTGTGAACTGACTTGACTCTTAACTTAGAGTGGGCCTCAACTAAGCCCCTGTTACAGGACTCAACTGCAAAAGCAGCATTGGCCACAACTACCTCTATAGTAGGAGTGTCAAGTGAAATCAACACTTGGCACCTTGTAGGCCCATGTGTTGTCATTTTAGGTGCCCTTGAGGCACCAGAGTAAGCAGCACTTCCCCTGTTAGGAGAAGCACATGGCAAAGGCTAGTCTAACTGGGAATTGAAGTCTCCTGAGTAGTACAGGCAGTGTTTCTGCATTGGGTGATAGCCTAAGTCTTGGAATCAACACAACCTTTCCTGCAAACCTTCTATTCTTGCTAATAATCCTACACTAGAGCACTTTCCTTTTCATATTCAATACTACCATTCTTGTCCCATTACAAAGTCCTTCTCCTGGATCCAAGTTTCTTAGTAGGATAACTGGACAGCCAACTTTGAGACAAAGTAAAGCAGAAGGTAACTCACCAGTATTAAGTTATTAAAGAAATTCTGCAGAATAAGCATGGTGCATTTCATCTTCCTCAGACACAGAGTCTACACTTCTCAGCATATAGACCTCTGTATTTGGCTCTGGATTAAACTGTTGAAGAATAGCTTCATTAATATTGTGTACTTCATCATTTCTAGAACAGAGAATGATACGATCCAAAAAGTACTGGTCATCTTTAACCCCTTGATGGCTAATTCTTGAATAGACTCTGTTAATGAGAGTGTTGAGATCAGTACAAAGCATAGGCTGAGGAACTTGAATCATATTACTGTCATCTATTGTTGTACCAGCACTAATTTCCAACAACCACTGAATATGATGATGATCATCAGCTTCAGAATAGCCTAAGCACATGTTATGTCTGAAATGAAAGAACTTGATGTTTTTCCACAAATTTCCTCTACAAAGAGATGCTGCCACCACTTGTTGACATATTCCTCCAGGCACAATAAGCAAAGTCTGACAAAAGTCTCCACCAAATACCACAGTGATTCCACCAAATGGATGATCATTCTAAAAAAACATGTTAATTTAGTAGGTACTAAGTCCAAGTTAATACTTACTTCAAGTAAATCTCTAAGATATTGATCAACAGCATCTATAGCATACTTATGCTACATAGGAACTTCATCCCATATATAATAACCTTGGTCTGTTGGATGACTGGAAACATGTAACTATTACACTTGAGTCCAGCCAGAGAGTCTTCATGAATAGGAATAGGAATCTTAAAGTGTAAGTGAGATGTTCTTCCTCCATCCAACAAAAGAGCAGCAATTCCAGATAATGCCACACACAATGCTACTTGTCCTCTTCTTCTAACCTCAGCAGCAATAGTATTACAAAGAAAAGTCTTTCCACAACCACTAGTAGCATGAATGAAAAAAATGTGACCCTGATTGTTGGTAATAGACTCCAAGACAGCATCAAAAGCAGCAGCTTGTTCAAGGTTGAAGATTGCTCTCTGCTCATTTACCAAAGTTGCCATTTCATCTGCATCATACTGCTCAGCCTGTAAGAGAGGATTGGGTATTCTGTAACTCCACTCTTGCTGTGGAAGAGGCATGGATGGAAACTCAGCAAGACTCCTTCCCATTCCTACCAATATTCTGTTTAGATCCAAAGGCCATAATCATAAATATCATCCTCTGGTATCTCCTGGTCAGCTTGGAAGTAGTTCATTTGACATAGTTTGTGCTTGATATCATCACATAGTCCAGTTTTGAATTGGTCCCAGAGAATATAAGGCTCAGTCACTTCATCAGTTAGCAAGATCACTACTAACAACCAACAACATGCTATTCCAGGCTGTATTACAACTGCTTCCTCCAAGCAAATCTTCCACTCATGATCATCCTCCAGTAATCCTCTTGCCATATATGCCTCCTTGAATGTGACAAACATTTGGCTATTCCAGGTCCTCAGATGTTCCTAACTCTTTCTTTCTACCTTCAAACATAGTCAAAAAAAGTCATAAAAAAAACTGCTTTCCCTTGGATAGTGATACAAAGTACATTCTTCCAATTACCTTGGCACACCATCTTGGATGCCATGACTTGGCTTTAGCATTCCAGGTATAGTATTAAGAGAACTGCCAGTAGGTAAAACCCAAACCATCATCATGTACAGAGTTATAATCAAACCAAGCAGTAAGCTGAGTCTTTTTTACATTTTGCCTAGCCAATACTTCATTGACAGTCTGGTGTGCATGAAAGTTGACAATAGTGTTCATTGGGAAAATGAACAGGAAGACATTGGATAGCTGGTAACTCTCCATGTATATTAAACTCAAAGATCTTCTAGCAAGCTTCTGTTGGACCAATAAACAGACCATCCAAGTGTGCTTGGATCTCATCTTGTATCCTATTACTAATCTCCATAGTTGCTCTATCAGGACTCTCATAGATGTACTTGCTGAGATACTTGACAGTTCCCAATCCAGCAGGAACTTCTACATTGATATGACAATCAAAGAGAAGAAGAAGTTGAGGACAGTGAGAAACCATGTATTGATTGGTAAACCTGGTTCCATTGCATTCAAAAACCAAGCCATTGTCAGGCCTAGCATAGAGTGGACCTCTCTTTTGGAACTCAATGGTGTAAATATGAGCTACTACAGTACCAAAGAAGCTATTATCAATCAGCCTGAGGAGCACTTTCTTCTTCTGCTCAAAGACCTATAATACAATATCAGAATGATTAGTAGCTGTCTGTCCAGGGAAAAGACTTTGAACAATTTCTGGCCATTTGGGATTAGCAGTCATGATGAAAAATAGATCTAGTTTATGAAAATGCCTGCAAATAGCCATAGTATCCTGGAACAACTAAGTCATAAACCTGGAACTCCCTATATGAGAAGAAGGAAGAATGAGTTTGTGTCCCAAATGCCTAACATCTTCTCTATTATACCTATCATGTACAGCAGCATCCTGTAGTCCCTGGTAGAGCTCTGATCTGAGAGTGTGTTAATGTGTCCTAGTCCAATTGAGTTTTCTCTGTTCATAATTTGCCCATGCATTAACAACAAACTGCTGAAATAGCTTTCCACTATAGAAGAGAGGTGGTTGAGGACTATCTCTAACATGAAGACAATAGGTATAATAGCATATATTAGAGACCACCTGTGAGCGAGCCCATTCCTCTCCATCTTTCTGCTTTCCATTCTCCCCTTATTCTCTCAGTTGAGCACCACAAATTGGAATTCTTGGATACCATCCATTCTCTTCCTTTGGAAACAACAGAACATAATGAAGAGCAGCATATAAAGGACTGTTCTAGTTTATTTGCTCAAGCTATTCTCCTCTTGCCTATAACACCACATCCCTATTATCTATTGCATAATGGACTCTTTCCTTAGGAATAATAACTGCAATCTCTTTAGCAGTAGATAGATTGTGAGTTTGTTGATCATGCTGTAGATCTACATGCAATCTAATCCTAACCTCCTGCTATTCATCTGCTGGTTTGCCCCTGATAAGCTTATATGCATAATAGTACTGGCCAATATATGGATGACTATCCAGAAGCATTGTCTGAATATTATCTATTACTACAGGATCCAGATTATTGTTGTTGGCTCTCCTGACATTAAGCTATTCTGCTATATCAAGGATATAAATTTGCACATACATTAGAGTCTAATCAGCATAAGGAAAGAGAACACCAGTAAGATGATAAAGTTCTCCCTGGATTTTAAAACAGTAGGGGCCTGACTGCCTAGTGACTGAATTGTTGATTTTGACTTCTACTGAAGTCATAGCAAATACTGCATTATACTGTCATATATTATTGTGAAATTCTCTTGAGAAATAATCATCTCTAGTCAAGTAATTGTGGAGGATTTCAGTAAGTGGTTGAAGAAAAGGCAGTTGGATTTGTAAACAGCACATGCCAAACTTGAGATGATTGACCCTTGAGGAGGTAAGTTTTTCACACTCAAAGTAAAGAACATGACAGTGAACAGATAACAGTTAGCATATCCAAGTTGCTATACTGTATATCAGTCTCCAAAAATGGCTGTCCAGTAGATGGATAAGTACAGAATAAAAAACAGGTAGTGGAATATCATCTGTAACAACAGCTTCTTGATCCTGATAATTTATAAAAATACAGAATTTTATTGAATACAAATCAACATATCGGAATCATATTATCTTCTATATCAAGCTCTTGAATATTTCCTTCTCTAACATCCTGTAATATCTAATTAGAATTTATTTATCAATAGTTAATGAAATTTATTACTTACAACTCTTAGAATGTTTTCTTGCATATTCCTATCTACATTTAGGTCTCTATTACCCCTATTATTTTCAAAAATTTGCTGCTCTTCATAATTAAAAGCATCTGTATCTTCATTTCTCTATTTCTCTATTATTTGATTAATTTGAACCCCTTCTATCTATCTCTATCTTCTAGCTTCTACTATTGTGATATGTGCTCTAGGTTCCTGGATGGTTCTTTGTTGTTGCTTAGTAAGTTGATATCTACACAAATCAAGTATGACATCCTTAAGAGTTTGTGGAATATGTGTAGAAGTTAAGTAAAATCTTTTTCTTCCCTTTCTCCTATTTCTATTTTAAATAGGAGCTGGAGGAACATTTTGGAGCAAAATAGATAGTTGATAGTTCTCTAAAATAACCATATATTGTTGTACTCGCTTTTTAGCTTTTCTAGCTCAATATTCTTTTTCAACAAAATTTATCTCTCACAATGATCTTACTGTCTTACTTATAACTATTCTAAGAATAAAGGTATACTATTACTTCTAAGAAAGAAATCCCTACTCTAAACAACTTTCTTAAGAAGCAGTTGTTATTCTTTTGCATATAAGAATCACAATGAACCCCAAGTACCAGGTTACTAATAAAAAAATATATAGATATACTACTACAGCACTACTCAAAAAAACAGTTTATCTAGAAGGGTAGATCTGAGCCTAGTCATACCAATTATGCCCTATACTACAGTTGTAGAGTATTGTTCCCTTTACACCTAGGACCTAGTATTTAGTCAAGGTTTCAAAAAAGTAGAGAGATAAAAGAGCAAAGAGAGAGGACAGAGAATAGTAATTGAAGACAAAAAAGTTGATGAGCTGGTACCATCACTGTGTATTTGTATATATTTGTTTTACTCCTACACATCCAATTTAGGTTGAATATAAAAAAAGAAGGGTTATAATAATTGAATTTACTGTTTTCAAATTTTTTAAAATAAAAGAAAAAAAGAAAATAAATCACAATTTTTTTTTTCTAATTTTTAATGAATTTATTGTATTTTTGAGTAAAAAGAAAAAGTATAGGAATGATTAGGTACAATTAATCAGCAGACATCATTCTTACATTTGGTTTCATATATATAATAGATAAGATTTTCATCTAGACCTCCAGTCCAACTTAAACCCTCTACTAATTCTGAGTGAAGTTAATACTATATTGTCTGTTAGGTTGCTGCACTCCCTTTCTCCAACAATCTGTATAAACATAACAGTGAGTAGTTTTGTATATGCGCTACAGTACACTATACTCCTTTCCTCTAGTAGTCTTGTCTTTAGTGTATAAAGTAAGTAGTACTATATATAGTCTACTATACTATTTTCCTTCATTCTTGGTCATTGTCTTAGGATCTCTGTTTGCAATACTATAGTACTCTGTCTTATATAAGTGGAATAGTTTCTCTTGACTCTTGTATTCCAGATCTAAAGTCTAAAGATAGCTTCCAAAGATGTCATATTGATATTATAGAGTATAGCTATAGTGGAGTTCTATGAGCTCAGTAGTAAGTTTATAACAATGTTCTTGAAATTTTCATCTGAAATATTAGCCTCCAGAGCTTTTGTACTCAACTATTTGTTCTATATGCTAGTAATGTAGTCATCAAAGTCGAAGTTATTGGTATATGTTATATTTTGTAGATTTTGCTTAGTATTCAACCTAGCTATATTTAATGCCTTTTCATAGTTATTGATGTATAATGTTCAAGCTTGTGCAGCAGTACTGTCAATATTAATCCCTTGACCTACAGGGTTCTTGGTATTGAACATAAGTAGTCCAAGTGTTCAGACATCACAAATGGTCCATTCCTTTAGAGATAGTAAGTCATAATCCCATAGGATTTCTGCAGATGGTTTTGTTAATGTGGATACTGATAATGGTTGCTTTATAGATCCATCAAGATATCTATATACACCCCTTGAAATTACTGCTACTTTGATCATTTGTTTCTAAAATAGCTAATTGGTTCTATTAAATTTGTTTTTATTTACAAAAGTAGGTATAGGTTCTGCTAGGTATAACATGGTACTGAAGTATTTTGTTCAAGTGTTTTTTTTGGGGTTATTAGTACTTAGAGCTGGAGCCCATAACATAAAAGTAAGTTAATTGTCTTAGCTATTGACCTACTAGTTGACATTTGAGGTTTCTTCCATTCTATTAGGATTCTTATACCCTTCTTATCATAAATAGCCACTTAGTGATTTGTGAGTTGATGATTTGATAATCAAAAGGCTCAAAAAAGCAAAGTTTAGATAGTAGCAAAAGAAGTTGTTAAGTCTGAGGTTTATTCTTAGATATACAGTCCTTAAATACATGATTGTGGTAGTTTGTGTACCAGAACAGCCTACCACATGATCACTACCTATTGTTCTACATATAGGAGTCCTATTGCTCTTGAAATAGAGATAACCTAACCATCTTAGAGCAGTCCTTTGTTCTATTCAAGAACAGATAATAATTTATGAATAAAGATCAATGTCATATACAAACATTGAGGACCTTGTATCTCCATGGGATCTTACTGTCTTGGGATCTATTTATAGCCAAAAGAAGCACATCAAAGAGAGCTTTATAATGGCTATTGAAGCAAATGATTATGTTAAGCAGTTCCTGAGATATTAGTGATTTAGTGTCTGGTGATTTGGTAATTACTAATTGATCTGCTAATAACTTGGTGAATACTGATTGCTTTGAGATATTTTTGGTACCATTTGAAAGGTCTTCTTAAGGCTTTTGGTGGCCATTTAGATCATCAAAATCAGTCAAGTATTCCCAGAGTTATGGTCTAAATGAAGTTTATGACACTTTTTTTTAGATATTTGGTAATCTAGTTACTAGTTCTATCTACTATGGCGTGGTTATTACTAGGTCTACAGTGGGTGTAGTGAAAGGTCAGTTGGTAGATGTAGGCAGAAATTGGTAGTAGTTGGTAGAAGCAATTGAGGCTAGAGTAGTAGTGCTGGATAGTGATTGGTGGCTTTAGTATATTGTCTTAGGTACCATTTTTTGTATATCAGAGGAGTTTTGTTCCAAATCTAACAAAAAGGAAGCTAACAGAGACAGAAAGCCTTCCTAGCACAATAAAAGAATAGTAAGAAAGGTTGAATAGAAACCAAAGACAAAGTAAAGCACAAGAGAGAATATTGGAAAAAAATACAGTACACCCATAGAGAAATGTATAGCCTAGGGGAGGCTTTAGTAAAGGATTATATAGAGAAAAAGGAGGATAGATTGTATAGAGGAAAGAGGACCAGAACTTTAAAGGAGGAGCATAGAATAATTGAGAGGAATAGGGGCTAGAAAGAGACCCCAATGCAATAGATGTCAATAGGAGAAGAGAGGGAGATAGGATATGCTATGTATGTAAAAAGTGGGGCCATATAGCCAAAAACTGTTGGCAAAGAAAGAAAAGAAAGGAGAGAGTAGTAGAAACATCACAAGAGTTAGCAAAAGACAATAGAGGAGCTTCTAGCTGGCCTTCTCAAATATATACAGTATATTGTGCCCAGAAAAGCTAGGAAATAAAGTTTCTTGTCAAGGTAACATTGAGAAAGTGAAAGATGTATGGCATATACTACAGTTACTAAGAGAAATGTGGATGAAAGTAGGGTTGGAAAAACTAGAAAATCATGAAGGGATAATAGTAAAAGCACTGTTGGATAGTAAGGCAACAGGCCTATTTATGGATACAAAGTTTGCAAAAGAAAAGGAATTTAAGCTAGAAAAATTCAAAAAACCCCTACTGGTACAAAATATGGATGGAACTGTAAATGTGGAAGGAGCAATTATTTATCAGGTGGAGTGCAATATGTTCTTTAAAGAAATAGATATATGCAATTTGAGAAAGACAGAGATGATATTGGGTATGCTATAGTTAGCTGTCTATAACCCAGAGATTGACTAGAAGAAAGGAGAGGTAAAAATGATATGGTGTCCACTGATATATGAAAAGAGAAAGCAAGAAATACAAAAGAAAAGACAAATGAGAAAAATAAAAGAAGAGAAAACAGTAGAGAAATTGGTACCTAAGAGATTCTAGAAGTGAAAAAAGGTATTTGGGAAGGAAGAATCAGAAAGAGTACCTACTAGAAAGCCATGGGACCATGCAACAGAGTTGAAAGAGAGATTTGTGTCAAGGAAGGAGAAAGTATATTCACTATCAAGGGAGGAAAGAAAGAAGATACAAGCATTCATAGAGGATCAACTGCAAAAGAAATATATTTGGCTATCAAGACTGCTACAAACCTCACCAGTCCATTTTGTAGCAAAGAAGAATAAAAAGAGGAGAATAGTGCAAAACTATTACTATATAAATCAGTAGATAGTAAAGAATGGGTACCTTTTATCTCTAATTGCAGATATCCTAGATAGAGTTTAAAAAAAAGGTGTTCACAAAACTTAATCTTAAATAGAGATACAATAATATAAGGATCAAGAAAGACAATGAATGAAAGGTGGTATTCATAACACACATTAGGGTATATAAACTAATAGTCATATATTTCAGACTAACAAATTCCCTGGCTACCTTCCAGACCATGATGAATAATTTATTCTAAGATATGATCAATCAAAGAAATACAGCAACATTTATTGATGATATAATAGTAGTCATGGACACTAAAGAAGGGTATAATGAGCTAGTAGAGAAGATATTAAAGAGGCTAAAAAAAAATGACCTGTTTGTCAAACTAGAAAAGTGTTGGTAAAAAGTAAAAGAGATAGAATTTCTAGGTGTAGTAATTGGACATTGGAGTGTGGAAATGTAGAAGAAGAAAGTAGATGAAGTTCTAAGCTGGCTAGTACCAAAAAATATAAAGAAAATACAAAAGTTTCTAGGGTTTGCAAACTACTATAGGCAATTTATTAAGAACTTTGCTAGAATTGCAGCCCTTTTGCACCTACTAGTCAGAAAGGAGGAAAAGTGAAGGTGGAGAAAAGAGTAGAGAAAAGCATTTAGGAGATTAAAAGAGATATTTATAATAGAGCCAGTTTTAGCTATCCTAGATTTAGATAAGGAAATGAAAGTGGAGGCAAATATCTCAGACTATGTGACAAGAGAGGTATTATTGATAAAATGTAGGAATGAAAAGTGAAAGCTAGTTACCTTCATCTCTAAGTTATTAAATATGACTAAATAAAACTATGAAATCTATGATAAAGAAATACTAGTAGTAATTTAGTGTTTGGAATCATGGAGGCACTACTTAAAAGGGGTGAAAGTAAAGTTTGAAATCTAGATGGACTATAAAAACCTCTAATACTTTATGACTAGTCAAAAGTTAAACTAGAGACAAACTAGATAGGTATTGTATTTATCACAGTTTGACTTCACTCTTAAGTACATTCCAGAGAAGAGCATAGGAAAGGCAAATGAATTGAGCAGGAGACTAGATTAGTAGGAGAGGGTGAAAAACAACAACCAAGATCAGATGCTAATTAAGCCAGAGTGGATAAAAAGGATGGAAATATTAGTAGAGAAAAATAATCTAAGGAAAAAGATCAAGAAAGCACAGAAAAAACATAAAAAGGTAGTAAAAGTAGTGGAAAAACTAAAAAAAACAAGAATGAAAACACTGAGAGATGAAAAATAAATGATTGAAGAAGGGCTAATCATAAAAGAAGAACAAATATATATCCTAGAAAGAGAACTAAGAAGAAAAGTGATACACTTATATCATAATACACTAATAGAAGGACATGAAGGAAGATGAAAGACAACAGAGCTAGTTACAAGAAACTATTAATGGCTAGAAGTAACAAAAAAGATAGAGAGATATATAAAGAAATGCAATGCTTACCAACAATATAAGAATAGAACTGAGGTCCTAGTAGGAAAACTAATGTCCAATGTAATTTCAGAAAAGCTATAGAGTCATATTTCAGTAGACTTCATTATTAAGCTACTTTTGGCATAAAGCTATAATGCAATTTTAGTAGTTTATAATTGGTTCAGTAAGATGGCCTACTTTATACTAATTACAGAAAAAACATCAGTAGAAGAACTCACTAGACTGTTTAGAGACTACATTTGGAAGTTGCATAGACTTTCAGAAAGCATCATATCAAACAAAGGAATACAATTTGCAGCAGAGATAATAAGGGAGTTGAACAAATTGTTGAGAATCCAGACAAAGCTATTGACAGCCTATTACTCTCAAACAGATAGACAGATGAAGAGAATCAATTAGAAACTAGAATAGTACCTGAGGATCTTTATTGATTATAGACAGGAGTAGTGGCCAGAGTAGCTAAGGACTGCTGAAATAGGATTTGAAGAAAGAAAAAAAGGAAAATTTGAAACAGTAGAAAAGTTTATTAAAAAAATGAAAAAAATCTAGAGAGAAGTAAGAGCAGCACTGGGGAAAGTACAGGAGGAGATAAAGAGATATGCAGACAGAAAGCAAGAAGAAGTAAAAGAATACAAAATTGGAAACTTAGTACTATTAAGTACAAAGGATCTCAAATGGCAAATAGTAGAAAAGAGGTCAGAGAAGTTGATAGAGTAATTTCTAGGGTCTTACAGGATCAAGGGAATTGTCTCAACCAATGCTATAGAATTAGAGCTACTTAGTTCTATTAAGATACATCCTGTAGTTAATGTAAGTTGAGTATGGTTATATAAACCCCAGGTAGAAGAACAAAAGAAAACCCTACCAAAACTAGTTATTATTGAGAGAGAAGAGGAATTTGAGATGGAAAAAATACTAAATAAAAGAGTAGTTAAAGGAAAGAAAAAGTTCTTAGTACAATGGAAGGAGTATATAGTAGAAGGAGATACTTGGGAAAGTAGAAAAAACCTGAAGAATGGTTAAAGAGTTTGAGAGGGAGTATAGAGAAGAGATTGAAGAAATATAGCAACAAGAAGAAGAAAAAGACAAAAAGATGTTTTTAAGAGAACTACTGAAGAGATTTATAGCTAAAATTCTATAGGGGTAGTCAAATAAGGAATACAAAAGACAAAGGGAGAAAAGATGAAAAGAGAACTAGAGATAATAGAAAAATTCCTCAAAACAAGAAAACTTAAAGAAAGGGCTATATTATAAAATAATTCCTAAAGAAAAAACTATTTCCTATACATTTATTAATCTAATGGAAAATATCTAGGAATATAATGTGGGAAAGACAGCATAGAAACAATTATGTAAGATATATATAGTTATTAGTAAAAGTTATGTGATCATAGGAGACAGGTATACAGACCAACAAATATTTGTATAAGTAGCTAGAACAATCTAATGGAGAACTCTATTGAGTTCTTCCTGAACAACCATCTTAGTTGAGCCTAAGTCTTCATGACCTCATGCTAACACAATACTTGGTATCTTGTAGGCCCATGTATTATCATAAATGTCCTTGAGACACTAGAGTAAATAGCATCAAATCCAGACTGATACATAGCTAGGACCTTCTCCATAGAAAGGTCAGAGAACATATCATAAAAACAGAGAAAGCTCTTATACTCTGGATGAACAAAGGCCAGAGTGAACTGGAAATTTCTATTGTATGCTACTTGGGCAAAGGACTTAGATGTTTGTTTAAACACCTAGAGAGTAGTAGCCATCTTTGTGAAGATGAACTTGACAGTAGCTATCTTGGCTGGTTAAAGAGAGAAAAACACCCTTGAGACCACTGTTGCTGGTGAGGACATATTCTAAGAAGGTATAGAAGTGTTAGTAAAGGAAAAGAACCTTTCTTTATCCTTGCCCTTCTTGTTAGTTATAGTAGTAAAGAGAGCTTCCTTTACTACTGGTGGTTTATCAACTGTCATCTCCATATCTAGAGATGGCTCCTGAAGAGAGCTAGAGAGGGACAACTCTATGAGAGAGCTTGTCTATAGTAACTTTCAAAACAATAAATATCCTGGGACTAGAACTAACCTCTTCTTTATTACTTTTCTTCTTCTCAGAGGTAGAAGAGAGCTCAGGAAATACTTTCTTAGAGTTCTCAACAGCAGAGATACTCTTAAAGGAGTACCTAACAGTATGATAAGTATATAAGTATCCTCTGGGATAAATGCATTTGCCAGCTCTAGAACTGGTATGAGAGATAACATTGAGTAAGTTTGAAAACTCACCAGTACTAGAAGAGATGGCCTGAGGGCCAGGGGGATGAGCATTAGCAACAGACAATTTATTTCAAATATTTGGTTTAACTATAATAGCAGTTATAGAAAAAGAAGTGTAAGTATTAGACAATCTAAGAAAAGTGTTGTGAGTAGTCCTAAAGACAACTATAGACATAGAGAGAAAGATAGTGAAAAAGAGAAAGAACCAAGGTAGATTATATAAGAAATATATAATCTACCTTACATATGAAACTCTTGAAAAAGAACAGAAACTGGGATAAGAGACATTAAACCTTTTCTAGAAGAAACTCAATAAAGAAAAGAAAAATAAAAACAAAACATATAATAGAAACAACCAGTAAAGCAAAAAACCATAACCAGTGGAGTAAAAGAACATTTTAGAGAATACATAAAAAGGGATAGAATAATGGTGAGGACACCAACTTTGAATAGCAGAGAGAAAATGGCAATATCCCTGTTCAAAGATAGAACAAAAAAGAAAAAAAAGAACCTTACAAAAATTTACAAAAATTTTAACAAACCAGAAATAGAATCTATTAAGTATGCAAGACCAAATATGGGATGATGCCTGCTGAGCCAATACTTAGCCAATGCTTTACAAGCATTTGTCAGCACACTTTATCTTTTTTTCTCTAAAAATTCTACTAAATTTATTGAAAATTAGAAAAAAATCAGAAAAAATCAGAAAAAAGTACAGAAAATTAGGCAAAGTATTGGAGAAAAGAAGTATAGTATACTGCAGACTATTGGAGGAAAGAAGTACAGTGCAGTATAGACAATACTACTAGAAGTTATTAGAGAAAGGCAATATAGCAAACTGGAAACTGTTAGAGGAAAATAGTATAGTGGACTAGAAACAAGACTACTGGTAGTTATTGGAAGAAGGAAGTATAGCAAACTGGAAAATATTGGAGAAAAATAGTATAGTAGACTGTAGGCAATATTACTACCAATTATTGGAGGAAAGAAGTATAACAAACTGGAAACTATTGAAGGAAAATAGTATAATGGACTGGAGATAACCTACTTACTATATATATTGTAGACAAAATATTGGAGGAAAAAAGTATAGTACACTATAGACAATACTAAAACTGTTGGAGGAAGAAAGTACAGTGACCTAATAAACAATATAATATCAACTTTACTTAGAATTAGTAAAGGGTTCAAGTTGGGCTAGAGATTCAAATGAAAACCTCATAGAACATATTGGACAAATAGTCACACTTAGTCATACAAGTAGTAAACCCAGAAAACATAGAATATATGAATTTTTTTAGTTAGTCTAGAGATAGGAAAACAAAAACAGAGAAAACAAAAGTATAACTAAATAACAACAAGGATATAGATGTTGATTCTGAGAATAGAAAATACTAAGTACTACAACCTTTTCCTTTTCTCTTACTCTTGCCTTTAATATTTTCTCTGCTCCTACTCAACCTCTGAGACTGGAAATAAACAGAAGAGTCAAGACTAGACTTAGCAAGAATACATTGATAATACTCCTCAAAAGTTAGAAAATTGGAAAGTCATCCATTGAAATTGAAAGATAATATGCCATCACAGAAAGTACAAACAAAAGAAAGATAAGACTGGAAGAAACAAGAGATGGTAGCTTAAGGAGAAAAATCTTCTGACAGATTACAAATAGCTTGAGTAGCATTAAATACAAGATTCTCAGCTGTAGGATTAGAGATAAGACAAGGTCACTCTCAACCCAATACCCTAGATTATTTTCAAAATATAAACAAGCAACAAGTAGTTCATTAGCAAACTCAGAAACCTGACAATGATAGAATAATAAAACTGCCTTAAGAGTGTTATAAGCAACTAAAACATAGTTTCAGGCTGAAGTAAGATTGTGAAGACAAGAACCAATGTCTAGATAGTAGAAATAGATATGTTAGATAGAAAATCAAGAAAAATTAGAGAATCTAAGATATATACTAAGTATTAGTAAAACTAGAAGCATGTATTTGTTCAGTCCAGAACTGACAAGTAGCTGTAGACTGCTAATGAGTACAGTGTACAGTATGGAAGGCCAAGCACTCCCTATAAGGCTTAGAACCAAGAAGCAATCAAAGAAGAACAAGTAGTGTAAGAGACAGAAGGCTAAGAGTGACAAGTAAGATGACTAAAAGAAAGACAAGTCAAGTACTTAAGATATCCAGCAGGGTCCTAGAACATAAAAGAATAAAAGACAATACCATTACAAATAAAGAAGAAAACTTACAAAATTCTCTTGTGAAGAAAAAGAAAATAATATATGTATAAAATCAAGATAAGGATGGCTAGCGGAAAGACTATAAAGTGAAACAATATCATAATCTAGAAATAAAATATGGTTAGTAAAGCATAAAAAGGAAGAAACCAAACAGAGACTATTTACTAGTAGTAGCCAGTTTAGGAGAAAAAGCCTGGCAATGGCTTAAACTAATGGTGTCATGACTTGGCCAAATGACTAAGTCAATATCTATTTTCTTTTCTTTTCTTAGGAGATCAATGGACGTGAGAGAAGATGACTCAAAAGAGATATGTGGGACTTTGTAAATAAGGGTAAATACAGAAAGTGTATAAGTAGTGTACAGAAAGCAAACAAGAACTCTATCGAGTTCTCCTTGTCAACTCAGACCAGGAGGATGATTAAGTTATCTCGGACTAAGTCGCTACACTACTAATACTCATCTCTTTGGTCTACAGGCTATCCTTTCCAACACTGGTGGGTTCTTAGACTTACTCAATGTTATCTCTTGTACCAGTTCTAGAGCTAGTAAATATTCATTCTAGAGGACACTTGTGTACTCATCATACTGTTGGATACTCCTCTAGAAGTGTTTCTGCTGCTGAGGACTCTAGAAAAGCATCTTCTGAGCCCTCTTCTACCTCTAAGGAGAAAAGCAATAAAGAAAAGGTTAGTTCTGGTCCTAGAACACCTACTGCTCTAAGAATTACTGTAGGTAAGCTCTCTTCTCATAGAGTTTCCCCTCTCTAGCTCTCTGCTGCTCTCTCTCTCTCTACTCCTAAAAGAAAAACACATTCTATGAGTTGAAATAACTAGGTTGCTTCTAAGAAGAGCAGAAACAATACTTCTAGAATAGTTTTTGCTCCCCAGACCCCTTTATCAACTGGTTTGATACCTTATGGCACAAACTATAGAATGGCTAAGTCATCATCCCAATTAGGAGGTAATAGTATAAGGTCAGGTACCTGTAATATGATAGATAACCATGACATATTAGTTATCTATGACAGTGATAGCCTGTATTAGGTGTTACAACCAGTGATAAGTGACAAGTAATAATATAATGTCATATATAATTTTTTTTTTTTGGACCAGCAATTTATTACATAGTGCTCGTTCACAGTCCATGGTAGAGGCATCTACTTAAATAACTAGATAACAATATAAAGGTAATAAAAATATAGTCTGGTTCTTAGAGAATAGTACTTTCTCTTCACTATCTATGTAATATTGTTCATGAAGCAGAAGACTTAAGGGTTCTTTTGCAAGAAGGTAACAAGTTCACTGAGAATGCACCTAACAAAGTTGTATCTATTAAAGCATGGGTACTCTCAAAGGACATATTAATGTGTTTTGAGCTAAGCATTGTTGCATAGACATGAGTTGGCCTTGCTTGGAAAGAACCTGACCTTGTATTTGTTGATAGATATATGGTTAGTGATAAGTTATGTTATATATATGTATATGGAGTTAGATATACCTATAGTTTGGAGCTAGCTCTTCTCTTTTGTATAAGTTAAGGTTACCAGATAGTTATTATCATCATATATGTCTAGGAGTTGATTTCCTTTGTATAGGGCATTTTTGAAGAACATTTGCCATTCTTTAGTAAGGTTTTTGCACTCAGTTTGTTGGCATAGTTTCCAGAACTCCTTGCTAGAGTGCTAAATGGAAATTTGGTAGAATTTGACCTGTTAGTCTACTTTGTGGTATAGGGACCACTTATCATCACTAGGATAGTTCTAGAAATAGATAAAGTTGGCCAGATCTCTACTGAAGAATAACCTGAGATATTTAGATATAGTAATGGTGTGTCCTTGTTTTAGATAGTTAGATGTGTTGAATAGTCTCTGTATATACTAAATGAAGTCAGTTATTAGTATTATATATAAGAAAACCCTACCAATGCCATCTCTAGAACACCAGACTCATATTCTAGAGTAATTTTATGCCTAATTAAATATTACTATGTAATATTTAATTTCTCTTAACTCAACTCAGAAACTCCTGATCCTGATTGACAAGACTATAGGACCAGGGACATCTTAGCTATAGTAGTATATATTCTGTAAAGTATACCCTAGGAGCCTTATCCCAGACTCTAAGAATTCTCCTGGAGATAAGTTGTAATATATCTAGGAGTAGAATATGACTAAGAATTCTCCTAGAGTCTATTTTACTCCAGTTGCCCTTACAGTAGTTTAGAATCTCCTAAATGGAGCCTTGGTAGAACACAGTAGACAGTTTCCCTCCAAATGTCCTCTCATGTCCACAACCAACCCTCCAAACACTCCACTCCATATGGATATTGGATACAGACATCTCTTAGGGTATAGCTAATACCCTGGCTTACTTACAGTACCACCTGCACAAAGTCTCTGAGCAACAAGACAACTCAGAAACTAATATTAACAATGCCCTTTCTACTTTGACCACCCAGCTGCAACAGCTTATACAGCTAGTTTTAAACTCCCTTTATCCTCTAACTCCAGTAATCACCCTACCTCTATTGCCTGTAATATTAACTTCCCCTCTGGTAGCTTCTAGATCTCAAGCTTATCCAAAACTCTCATCTCCTCTAGACTTTCACAAAGAACAGAGCTCTGGCCATGCATTCCTCAACTCCTGTATCTTGTATATATACTTGGTCCTGGAGTAGTTTAGTTGTAAAAAAAAAAGTGCTCTAGGCACTGACATTCTTTAAAGAAGGCTGGGCCACAAAATAGTCCAAGAACCTCTTTAGACAAAAAGCAGATACTAGTATATTTCCCCTTCAAACATGGATTGACTTCAATCAACAATTCCAGACTCAATTTTTCCTGGTCAATACAGAAACAGATGTAATAAACACCTTGGAGAGATTGTTCTACTACCAAGAAGATTAGACAGTGGATAATTACTTGGACAGCTTCCAGGCTCTAGTCTCCAATGCTGGTTACATAGACCTCTGGACCCTAGTAGTAAAATTCAGACAAGGGCTTAGGGCAAATATCTAGAGCCAAATTGCCACCATGCTCTATAGAAGACCTACTAATATGGATCCAGAGGCCTGGTATGGTATAGCTCAGAGAATTAATCTATCATGACTTGACAAAACAACTAAGTCATTATTTATATTTCTTTTCTTTTCTTTTTCTTTTCTCTTCTTATTTGGACTTACTATACAAGAAAGAAGTGTAAGAAAGTGTCACATGACAAATGTCACACATTATTATCACATGCTAGGATGTCACAGTGTCACATTACATGATGAGTATAGGAAAGTAGTGTACAGACTATATAGTAGTTATATAAGTAATATACAGAATCTAATAGGAACTCTATTAAGTTCTCCTTATCTATCACAAATGGCCACTTACTGATTTGTGATTGGTTGATTTGATAATCAAAGTGCTCAAAAAGCAAAGTTAGACAAGTAGCAAAAGATATTGTTAAGTTTGAGGTTTATCCTCAGACATATAGTTCTTAAATACATGATTATGGTGGTCTGTGTACTAGGACAGTCTATCACATGATCACTACCTATTGTTCTATATATAGGAGTACTATTGTTCTTGAAATAGAGATAACCTAACTATCTTAGGGCAGTTCTTTGTTCTATTCAAAGACAGATGATAATTTATGGGTAAAGATTAATATCATACACAAACATTGAGAACCTTGTATCTCCATAGGATCTTATTGCCTCTGGTTCTATTTATAGCCGAAAGAAGCACATTGAAGAGAGCTTCACAATAGTCATTGAAGCAAATAATTATATTAAATGGTTTCTGAGATATCAGTAATTTAGTGTCTGGTGACTTGGTAATTGCCAACTAATCTACTAATAACTTGGTAAATACTGATTGCCTTGAGACATTTTTGGTACCATTTGAAAGGTTTTCTTAAGGGCTTTCAGTGGCCATTTAGATCATTAAAATCAGTCAAGTATTCCTGAAGTTATAGTCTGAATGAAGTTTGTAACATTATTAACTTGGACTTGGAATGTAATTAAGTTATCTCAGGCTAAATTACTATAGTATGTGTGATTTAGCATTTCTCAGGTTTGTTTTGGGTTCCCAGGTCTATTCTGTTAGTAGATACCCTTTCCAATATACTAAATATTAGGTTTGTCTATTTTGGTTTCTTATATCAATTATTTTTTCTACCTCTCACTTATCCTCCTCTTCTATTAATTCTGGAGGTGGTTTCTTGTCAAAAGGTCTATATTGAGTATTTTCTTCAGCAGGCTATAACAAATGAATATGAAAAACAAGATGTATTTTCCACTATAGAGATAATGCCAATCTATAATTGACTAGACTTTGTTTTTCTAGTACTTTAAATGGTCTAAACTATTTGGGCATAAATTTCTAAATAGGGTGCTTAGTACATATATTCTTAGCACTTAACCATACCTTTGCTTTAACCTTAATTTCAGAGATTTTGATTTTGATTTGTTGATCAATGATATTTTTAGTGAAAGTATATATCTCCTTTGCTTGAGTACATTCTTCTTCTATTATCTTTAGTCTATGATTTATGTCTTCTGACTAAGTTTCTTCAATAGCAGGAAACACCTTAGTAAGGTGTTCTATGATTAATTTGAATAGTGTTTGTTCTCCCAGTGTATAAATAGGAGTTATAGACATATTCCACTATAGGTAGCATCTTCAACCAATTTTGAGAGTTTGTTGCATAGTAGATTGACAAATAGAGTTCTATTTCTTGATTAAATCTTTCAGTTGATCTATTCATTTGGGAATGGTAAGCTGTTGATGTAACTTGAACTACTTCTAAGGCTTTGTACAATAATTTCATTAATTTTATGACAAATTAAGGATCTTGATCTAAAATAACTTTGTTAGAGAGTCCATATTGCTCAAACAGGATGTTAATTAATAAACTTGCTATCTTCTTGGCTCCTGCTTTCTTTGTAATTGGTGCAAGAATTATTGCTTTGCTAAGACTATGATTGATGATAGAGAAAATTGTATCTTTTCCTTTACAGCTAGGTAAATCAGTTATAAGATCTATTGAGACTTGGGAAAATAGCCTATTTGATGGAAATACTGGTATTTCCTGTAATGGTGCTTTCAAGGGACATTGTATTATTTTATATTGTTGACAATATTCATATTTTTTTATATAGTTTCTAACAAATTTATGAATTCCAGACCATCTTTCTTTTAAAAGTATTTTTCATAATGTTTCTTTAACTCCTAGATAATCTACTAGTAGATAATCATAATATTGTTTTACAATCTCTCATTTTTCTTCTAAATTTGGTTGTAGTATATCCAGTTGAAATGTTGTTTTGTCTATTAGATAATCTGGAATTACTTGATGTTTTTTCTCTTGTTTATTGTCTAACAAGGTTTTTCTTGATAATGCATCAGCTACTATATTTTTGTTTTCTGAAATATGCTTGATTTTGACTTAATAGACACTTAACATTGTTAACTATCTAATCATTTTTCTTGACAGTTTTACTGGTTTTATCCAGTGGATTATATTGTTGTAGTCAGTCCATATTATTGTTTTCTCTTTTACTCCATCAGTATAATGTTTTCATTTCTATATAACATGGACTATCACCAGAAACTCTTATTCTACCACATAATAATATTATTTAACAGAAAATAAGGGTTTTGAATAGAAGAAACAAGGTTTTGTTGTTCTATTTTTATATTTTTGAGTTAATACTGTACTTGTTGTTGTATTTGATATATTAGTAAATATTTCAAAGAGTTTCATAGAATCAAAGGTGATTAAGATAGGTTTCTTTTTAAATTTCTTTTTTAATTTGTCAAAGGCTCCTCTTACTAGTTATTGGATAGATGCAGAAATTTTTGTGTAATTTTTGATAATTTTCCAATAAAAGTTGTAGAATTTCATGAACCTTCTTACTTTTTTTACATTACTTGGAGTTTTCCAATCCACTATGCCTTTGAGTTTGACCAGGTCCATCTTGACTTGATTTGATGAGATTATATAACCCAGGTAGATAAGCATTTTTTTTTTGAATTTGCATTTTTCTGCCTTTAGATATAGGTTATGTTTCTCTAGGATTTTTAGGGCTTTGAGAGTATTCTTTTAAAGTTCTTGTTTTGTTTTTGCATAGATTAAGATATATTCCATATATACAATGATTTTCTTTTCAGAAATTATTTTATCAAAAATTGAGTTTATCATAGTTCAAAATATTGCTAGGCTATTACTTATGCCAAAAAACATGACTGTCAGCTCATAAAGTCCTTGGTAAGTGTAGAATGCCCCTTTCTATTGGTCTTGTTTTCTTATTCTTATATTATTGTATTCTAGTTAGACATTAAGTGCTATAGAAAACTTTGATCCTCAAAGTTTATCTAGGATAGCTTGTACATTTGGAATAAGGTAGGCATTTTTAATGGTATGTATATTAAAATATCAGTAATCTTGACATGGTCTTAATTTTCCATCTTTTTTAGCTACAAAAAAGAATAGTAATGCCATAGAGAACTTTGACAGTTTATATATTTCTTCCATAAGTTTTCTTTTATAAATTTTTCTTGTTCTTCAATTTCTCTTAGTAAAAGTTTATAAGGTTTAAATACCTTAGGTTTGAAGGTTGGTTTTGATTTTATGGTCCCAGATTCTTAAAGGTGAGTATTTGCCACTTTTCTTTTTGTTAAAAAGATATTGATATTTGCAATAGTCCAAAGGTATTTTTACTTGTTTTTTTGCTTGTTTTTTATTAGTTATTGAAAGCTGTTGTAAGATTGATGTTTTCATATTGAGTTTATAAATTTTTTGTTTGCACTAATCTTCCACTTTTTGAAAATCTATTAATTTTTCAGAAACTTCTTTATTTTTCCATTTTAATGTTTTCTTTTCCCAGTCAATTGTTGGATTATATCTTTTTAACCATGGTATTTCTAAAATAATACTTGGTTTTCCCAGATCCACAATCATGAGTTTGATTTTCATCAATTGATTGTTGATTATTAATCAGAGTTTCATATAGAAGTCTATTTGCTTGTTCTTTACTATTGTTCTATCTCCATTTCAAATTGTCAAGAGTTTGGGTAGTTTTTTTTTGTGAGTTTCCATTTTTCTACTAACTCTTTATCTATTAGATTGAGTCTAGCCTCTGAGTCAATTAGAGCTGACAATTCTATATTTTCTTTTTTCAGGGCAATTTTAACGTTGGTATAAAGGATATCTAATTAGCAAGGTTCTAAGTTTATTTTTACAATGTTCATAATATTTCTTTTATTGTCCTGATTTTTCTTTGATGAGCTAATCATAGATCTTAGTTGTCTAAATAAAAATCCTCTTCTTATGACTCTTCTTCTAAAGATTTACATTTCTTTTCCTTATCTACTATCTCTATAACTTTTTTGTTTTTTTTCTCTGAACATTTTATTCTTATCAAATTTTGTAGCTTTGTTATGGAGTAAAGTTTTGCTGGGTTTCCTCTTTCTATAATTTCAAGCAAAGTGCCCTAGAAGCCTGCAATTGAAGCATCTCCCCTCTTTGATCAATCTCTTTTGCTTAGCTATGAAAATGTTGTTCAATACTTTAGTAATAACTTTTCTAATCTCTTCTACAAGTATATTTTGTTTTCTTTTTCTAGGTTGAGATTCTCTTCATAATTCTTGATTATATTTTGTAAATAATTAATATCCATAGCATTTAGATCTTTATAGTGTGTTTCGGATCTCTTCTAGTTTAGGTTATTATAATGTTTTTCTTTTGTCAAAACTCTATAGGTATGTTTTTGCTATTTTCTTCCTATATAGTTATTCTCTATTCTAACAATATTCTTAGCTCATTTAGCTATTTTAATCTAGCTTTGGAGATTGTTATCAGGTCTCTGTTAGATTGTGTAAACTATAATCTTAGAGTCTAGGTTTTCTCTATACTAGTATACAATTTATAGTATATTGCTGAGTCCTGGTTGGCTGGTATATACTCTGAATTCTGACATATATTCATCAACAGTTTTCCCTCTTTGTTTGAGTGTATGTAATTTTTGCAGAATATTTTTTTGTAGATTGAGAGGTTTAAAAAAGTAATCAAGGATATCAAAAAAGTCTTCAAGCTCTCCAAGATAGAGGTTATTTCCATAGGTATATACTGCTATAAATTCTGTTCTTCAGATGAGTACTACTTCAGTAATTGAATAGACCATAAACATAATGACAGTATGGTTATTTGTGAATTATTTAGGGTGCACTACAATAAAGATTCTACAGTCTTTTCTCTATCTTCTATAATTTCTTGGTTTTCTATCAAACTTATTTAGGAATAGATATTTTATTGGGTGAGTTTGTTGTACTTGAGATAATGTAGATTGATTTCTTATAGGTGCTTATTCAAAGATCAAGTTATATGAGGCTTAGAGATATTGTGAAGTCATTCTAAATGTTTTTCTTATAAGGATTTCTCCTGGATAGGGTCTTGATTGTACTGGTGCCAGCTGAGGTGCTGTTATTGCTCCAGCTGTAGATATGTTGAAAAAAATAAGAGAGATTTTTACTGTAACAAGCAAAGTAGGAAAAGGGTGGTGATAGTCCTCAATTGCATGCTAAAGAGATAAATAGATAGTGGAGGTATTAGAAAGAAATTAAAAAAAGAAAGCACAGCTTATCTGTAATATAAAAATAGTCAAAATAATTATAAGGTCAATCTAGATCTGTCTTGTATAGTGTTTCTAAGGTACCAACCTTTATGTACTATAATAAGCTCACTATTAAAGTAGTCAGTAAACTATTCCTAGACCTTACTACACTCAGGCAAGCTCTCATCTGCACCCCTAATACCAAACCTTATGAATATAATGTAATCTGAGCCAATAACTAGCCAGGCTTGGAAAGCCTGCTATTTTGTAAAAGGTTGTCCAAGCGACTACTATATCTTGTCTCTAGAAAAAGTAGGATATAAATATGAAACTCATTCACCAACTCAACCTCTTACCAAAATCATCTCTTATATACTCAAAAGAATTATATCTAATAATCTCAAGAGCTTCTAAGATAAAGGCAAGGGCCAAAAAGGCCCTGCCTATCACTTTCTACTCTGAGAAGTATATTAGAAATTACAAATGTTTGAGACTCAATTGACATAAAAAGAAAACTTGGCACTGATCCTCCTTCACTGCTCTACTATACAATCTTGCCATGTAAATCCTTTTAACTTTTTCTTCTAATACAACATGCTAACCTGTCACTACCATATACCCTTGCTCTACCTCTATACTACCACCTCTAAACATTCTTTTATAACTTTTTACCCAACTACTTTCTATCCTAAATTTAATCTAGAAACTAGCTTTAACATGTACAAGTGTTTCAGCTTGCATGTTGATCTAGTACAACATTATGTTCTTTTTATAAGAATATAGCTGAAACAACTTAGTTTTACTCCTAGTTTGAGTTAACAAGGAAAACTCAACAAAGTTTCCATTTGATTATTATTTACTACTTATATATATTTGGCATTTACTTCTGTTTACAAAGTCCTGCACATCTCTTCTAGGTCATTTTCTCTGTATTTACTGATTATCTAATTAAAAGAAAATAAAGATTAAAATAAAATAAATATTAATATTAACTTAGCTATTCTGGCTATATTATAACACCACTCTCTTCTCAAGGTTTTTTGTCCCAAGGATTTCTTCATAGTTTTTCATATGGGTTCTATATATTGCCCATTTCATTGTTTTCTTCATTTCACTCCCTAAGTCTAGATTCTTCTTGGCCAATTTCTTCATCTTTTTCTTTGATTGTTTTCATTATTCTTTGTAAGAGGACCATACTAAACCTCACTCCTGACACACTAGTGGTAGTACACCAGAGTAACCCTGCAACTAATTAAATTCCAATTACTTCATATTTAATTAGTTGCCCACTCCTATATTCTTATTCCTGACTGCTAAGACAGTCCATAACTAGAGGAGTAGTATATATAGTATAGATTACCCTCCAGGAGCCTCATTCTATTCTCTGAGATTTCTTCTGGAGATGAGTATAAACATATTCCAGAGTCTAATTATATAACTGAGGTTTCTCCTAGAGTTTACTCCACTCCAGTCACTCTTACATCCTTTATTCTCTAATTGGTCTTCTTTTCTAGCATCTCCAATTTCTTTCTAATCTTGCCCAGTACTCCTTATTATACTTTTTATCTATCTATCTATATAACTTTTTTGCTGTAAATCTTCCTGGCAATTCTTCTCTTCTAAATATTCCTTTTTCTTTTTTTTGTCTCCTAATATCTTTTATATCTCTTTTGTATTTCTTTTCAAACTCTTTCATCACCTCCTTTACATTACCCAGGTTTTTCTTTCCTTCCCAAGTATCTGACTCCACCATAAATCTCTTTTATCATACCAAATATTTATCTTTTTTTTTAATCTATCACTTATTCAATATCTTCTCTATTACCCATTCTTCTTCTCTTTCAATTATAACTGGGGTAGGCTGCTCCTTTCTCTGTCTCTTCACTTGCTCTACATATCTTCATATTCTACTAATGTTGACTACTGGATGTATCTTAATAGTAGCCAGCAGTTCCAATTCTACTGCATTCATTGATACAATCTTCTTGATCTTGTAAGGTTCTACAAATCTCTCTGTCACTTTCTCTATTCTTCTTTTGATCATCTAATATTTTAGATCTTTAGTACTTAGCATTACTAGATCTCCTACTTTATACTCATTGACTTCTGTTCTTTTTTCTCTGTTTCTTTATACTTCCTCTTTTTCCTTACTTCAAACTCCATTCTAGGATCTTGCCTATAATCTGCTTTAAAGGGCAATATTTTAGTACTTGAGTGTGCTTTATTGTTGTATACAAACTCTGCTATTTCTAACCAGTCTGGCCACTGCTCTTGCCTATAGTTGATAAACATCCTTAAGTACCATTCTAACTCTTGATTAACCTTCTCTATTTGTCTATTTGTCTGAGGGTAGAATGCTGTTAATATCTTGCTGTCATAAACTTCATTCAGACCATAACTCTGGGAATACTTGACTGATTTCAACAATCTAAATGGCAACCAAAAGCCCTTAAGAAAACCTTTCAAACAATACCAAAAATGTCTCAAGGCAATCAGTATTCACTGAGTTAGCAGATCAGTTGGCAATCACCAAGTTACCAGATACTAAATTGCTGATATCTTAAGAACTACTTGATATAATCATTTGCTTCAACAACTATCGTAAAGCTCTCTTCAATGTTCTTTTTTCAGCTATAAATAGACCCCAAGACAATAATATCCCATAGAGATACAAGGTTCTCAATGTTTGCATATAACACTAATCTTTACCTATAGATTATTATCTATTCTTGAATAGAACAAAGAACTGCCCTAAGATAGTTAGGTTATCTCTATTTCAAGAACAATAGTACTCCTATATATAGAACAATAGATAGTAATCATGTGGTAGACTATCTTTGTGTATAGACCACTACAATTATGTATTTGAAGACTCTATGTCTGAGGATAAACCTCAAACTTAACAATATTTTTTGCTGTTTGTCTAACTTTGTCTTTTTAAGCACTTTGATTATCAAATCAACCAATCACAAATCAGTAAGTGGCCATTTGTGATACTTGCTTTCAATTTCTAATATCCTATTTAGCTCTCTTATTAATCCTGCCACAAACTGGGATCCCCTATCTAAGATAATAACCCATATAACTTCCACATGTTATCTCTAAACAACCTAGCTAACCCTTCAATATATATGTCTAAGGTTTCTCAAGTATTGAATTGGGCATTGATTTGCCTGCTGGCTGTTTTGTATAGTTTTTGTTTCTCTAGCAAGAATCATATCCTTTTATATATTGTTTCACCTTCTTAGTTACTTTTGGCCACTAGAAGTTTTAAGTGACCAACTCTACTGTTTTTCACTATTCTTTATGCTCTTCTACTGGTATATCATAATGCAGTCTAATTATTTCTGCTCTTAATATATTATCTTTAGATACATACACTTTTCTTTCTTTATATATTATACTATTTATTTTCCTTTACTCTTCATCTTTTAGTATCTTTATCCCTGTTTGTTTCATTTCTTTCATTGCTTTGACTACCTCATTGTTCTTTACTTTTGACTTTCTTACTTTCTCCAATAAATCTATTTCTTCTACAATTATTTCTACTCTTTTTGTTTTTCTAGCTTTTAGCCACTTAGACTTTGTCAACATCTCATCTTCATTGTTTCTTTCTACTTCTACTTTCTAGTCTGGCCTCTTATTCAAGCTATCTGTCTTTTCTATTTTACTCTTTAAAACATGCTTTAGCATGAAATTAAATCTTAATAGGTACAATGTCCATTTTACTTGTTTCCTGTTTAATTTTTGTGTCTTTATAAAGTATTCAAGATTCTTATGATCTGTTCAAATCTTAAACTTAGTTATTATTCTTTTCAGGAAGTATTTCCATACTTCCAAACATCTAACTATCACCAACATTTCTTTGTTATGTATTTTATAATTTCTTTCTATGTTACTTAGAGATTCTGAGATAAAAGTAACTGGTTTCCATAATTTATTTAAGTACTTTATTGATAGTACTTGTCCAGTAGTATAATTTGATACATCTACTTCTACTCTGAATTCTTTATCAAGATCAAGCACCACTAATACTGGTCTGATTGCAAAAATTTTCTTAAGCTCATCAAATGCTTGTTGTTGTTCCTTTTTCCACTACTATTTCACATCCTTTCTTGTTAACATATTCATTGGCCTGGCTACTTAAGCAAAATCCTTAATAAACCTTCTATAATAGTTTGCAAGGTCTAGGAATTTTCTAATGTCTTTAACATTTTTTGGCTTTAACCAACTTAATACTCCATCTACTTTTTTTCTCTCCATCTCTATGTTATTGGACCTTATTACCACTCCTAAAAACCCTATCTTCTTTACTTTCTATATATATTTTTCTAGCTTTACATATAAATTATTCTCCTCTAGTCTTCTCAATACTTTTTCTATAATCTTGTCATATTCTTCTTCTGTTTCTGTTCTAACCAATATATTGTCTACAAATGCAGCCACTTTTCCTTTATTGATTATATCTCTTAGAATTTCATTTATTATTGTCTAGAATGTAGCTGGCGAGTTTGTTATTTCAAAGAACATAACTGTCAGTTCAAAGAATCCTATATGTGTTATGAATGCTCTCTTCTACTTATTTTCCTTTTTAATTCTCACATTATTAAATCTCTACCATAAGTTTATTTTAGTAAATATCTTCTTACTTTCCATTATGTCTATCAAATCTGTAATTAATGGTAGTGGATAGTTATTCTTTACTGTTTGGTCATTTAGACTACAGTAGTTTATTACTATTCTCTTATTTCTATTTTTCTTTGCTACAAAGAATACTGGTGACATCTGAGAGGATTTTGACAGTTTAATGTACTCTTTTCTAAGTTAGTCATTTACAAATTTTTGGATCTTTTCCCTTTTGTTTTTTAATAATGGATAGATCTTTTCTTTCTTAGATTTAAATATCTCCTTAAGATCTATAGTATGATCCCAGACTTTTCTCATAGGCATTTTTTTAACTCTACTTTCCCAAATACCTTTCTTTACTTTAGAAATTTCCTTAAAACCATTTCTTTAATTTTCCTATTATTTATCTTAATTTTCTTTTCTCTTTTCTAATCTTTTTTACTATCCACAGCCCACTTTACAATCTTTTTTTCCTCTAGAGTAACTACTTGTTTTTCCTTCTTTACTTTCTTCTCTTCTTTCAACTTTGTGTTTCTTCCACAGTAGCAGATATCTTGTTATTTTAACCTCTT
>Ga0154004_1000044_pt1 | contig 32736 bp, 38 predicted proteins | sample TSFL088MetaG_FD_104727 | JGI IMG/M metagenome (GOLD analysis project Ga0154004, IMG submission 104727) | Attine ant fungus gardens microbial communities from Florida, USA - TSFL088 MetaG | ecosystem: Host-associated > Fungi > Mycelium > Unclassified | place: USA: Florida, Lake Talquin State... | reverse complement strand
CCCCAAGGCCATCATAAAGCACAAGGCGGCCCACAAGCACTTCCCCGCTGCCCGTTACAAGCTTGATAACCTCCATCGCCTGCAATCCCCCTATAATAACAGGCAAGGCTCCTATAACACCAACAGCATCAAAAGCCGTTTTCAATCCGTCCATAGACATATTGTGTGAAGGTATAAATCTGCCCGCCAACAAAAGAAGCAGACAAAGCCAGTACAATGAAGATAATGACAATTTTCGGGATAAAGGTCAGTGTCATTTCCTGAATCTGCGTCAATGCCTGAAACAGGGCAATGCCGATACCAACCAGCATTGCCGCCAGCACTGCCGGACCACTTGCAAGCAGTACAGTCCAGATGGCAGATGTTACCAGGTCTATGGCATCAGCTTCGTTCATACGGTTTCTTTTACCGGCGGTTTATCGCTCACAGTCACACCGGGGCCAATCAAAATTTCTCCGCCATTATCAAGTGCCGCTATCAGGCCATCACTGTAGATTTTAACTGACTGGATAGTTCCTGCTACCTTTCCATCATCACTTGATACATATTTACCGATATAACTGCTTGCCTGAAGTATGGGCCCATTAGCCAGCAGCTCATCAAGCTTGGTATTTGTCTGCAATGCCTGTTCAACAGCTGAAAAGCTCGCAAGTTGTGAAACATATTGCGTGGCATCCACCGGTTCAGTCGGATCCTGACTTTTCATCTGGGCGACAAGCAGCTTGATGAAGGTCTGGTAATCGGCAGTGTTTGCCATTCCATCTTTTCCGGAACCGGCATCTGTTTTACGCTGATTATAGTTGTCGGTAAGCAGTGTCGTGGTATTCATCAACATATCTTTCTTTAATCATTGTCCCGGGCGCGGACCCGCTGCCTTATCTGTCCGCTGGTGAAAAATTTCCGCCTCCCGCGGAAAAAGGCCGCGGATAACTTTCAATATATCAAAAATACGCTCTTCTTCAGCCAGACGGATACATTCACACAAACCCGCCAGAATGGTTTTGTCAGTCACGGTCCGCAACAATCCGGTAAGCAAATCCAGAAACACATTGAGAGCCTGCTCAGCATTTGCCGGGTCAATCAGTATGATCTGCGCAGCAAAATAAAGCTGCTTCAAGGGTGTATCGGTCTCATTGGCTTGCAGAACATGCGTTTCCAGAAGAAAAGTCGCATCATTTAAAAGCTCAAGTGTCATCTTGCGGTCAACCCGCACCACTGCACCGTTCAGATACAGCTTTTCATTGGGCCGCAATGTGAGATGCATTGTGCTTCCTTTCATCTACCCGCCTGCCTTCTGCACTGCCAGACTATCGCGGAGAGTTCCAGAAATTTCAATCAGCATTTCAAAATTGACTTTCTCACCTGCCTCAAGCTGTTCAATTTCCCTTATAATAAAAAAACCTATTGAAATCAGCGAAGCCTTCACTTCCCTGGCAAGAGCATTTTCAGCCTGTCCGAGATCTTCGATCAGGATAATCCATAATTTGCGAGTAAAGAGAACAGCATCAAGTGTCTCCTGCGTTCCGGGGCCTGCCTTTTGTGCAGCCTGCAAAAGTCTGACACACCGATCAAACAGCATACTTTCACGCTCCCGCCCGCTCAGGGCGCTTTCCTCCATCACATCTTCGTATCGCATTTGATACATGGTCATATTACAAGGCCGATGCCTATCCTTTTACTGAAGATAATTAACAAGACTCAAACGGGAAATTTGCGCCGTCAGATTGTAGGAAACAGCCAGCACGTTCTGGATTGCCATGATACGATAGCTGGCCTCTGTCTGATCGACACCAATAAGCGTATTGCGTGTGCTGTTCAAAATAGTCATCTGCGCATCAAGACGCTCATTTGCCCGTTGTACGCGCTCTTCCGAATTGCCAAGTTCTGAGGATGTGGTAACAATTTCAGTTATTGCACCGCCAGTTGACTTACCGTCAGCCGCAATCCGTGCCCGCTCATTTACAGCGGCCTGTGCATCTTTGGAAAGCCCGATATTGTCAAACTCTGCCACAAGAATCAGATTCCTCATAGCGTGACGGAAACCATCCGCATTGGCCGATACCGAAATATCGACAGTCTCGCCACTCGGTGAAATGCGGTTTTGCTTGGCTGTATCATCGGCTTTGGAAAAACTGGCATTCCAGCCCGGTTCTTCAAAAAGATCAGAGAACGGGCCATCAATAAAGGCCTCCATTTCCTCTTTTGTAATATCGGCAGCGGCCGGATCATCAGGTGAAAAACCGAAATGATCGCGGAATGCCTGCTGTACAATCCGGCTGCCCCCTTCATTGCTGCCGGCTTTATAATAGTCAAGTGGCGGTTCAGCCGTGTTGGTGCCGCCAAAGACATACTCGCCATTATAGCTGGTATTAAGTGCAGAGACAAAAGAATCGAGCGCTGACTGCGCTGCAGATTGCAGTTCCCCGGCGTTGGCGATGGTGTCATTTCCCACCAGAAGCTTGTTAAAAGTATTTAAAACACCTGCCGATCCGTCTTTATCTGCATGGACGAGGCTGCTTATCGCTCCCTGGCTTGCAGACATGCGCAGCGCAGCAAGATTGTTTGTATCCTTCAACCCGTTCAGATAGTTGATCTGGCTTTCCGTATCAAGAAAACGGCTGCTTTTTGCGCCAAGCGCCAGACCGGGATCATAAACCCGGCCTGTTGTTGCCTCATAGCTCGCTTTTACCAGATCACTCTGCGCCTGCGCTGTTATCCGGCGCTGGGTGTTATTCATTACATAAGTAGAAACAAAACCTATTTTCATTGATACCTACCTTATCGCCACCATCAGATCATCCAGCATCTTGCCAACCGTACTGACGATACGGGCAGTAGCGGAATATGTTTGCTCCAGCTGTAACATCAGAGCCATCTCATCATCAGTATTGACACCGGTTTCATTGGAAAGCGCATCATGCGAACGCATGAACATCGTATTCTGATATTCGGCAGTACTTGAGGCATCCTTGCGGGTCGCTTCAAGCCAGGCTGTAGAACCCTCTGCAAATTTCAAAATACTTGACGAACCTGTCACACCGGTACCATCACCATAACTGCGATTTTCCTTAAAACTGTCAACGAGTTTCAGAATTTTATCACGATCGCCCAAAGCCGAGGGAGAACCGCCCTGCAATGAATCAAAATCCGGATTGACAGACAAACGCCCTGACAAACCTGTTACGGATGAATCACCGCCATCAAGAAATAACGAAGGCGGCCCCTGAAACATATCCAGCAATGCCGCAGCCATTTCATCAAGCTGCTTTTGATATTGTGGCGCAATACTGTCACGAACTTTCAACAATCCGCCAAGATTACCACTGCCATTGGGATCCGTGAATGATGTATGGCCAAGCGGCACACCATCAATAAAAACAGCTCCTCCTGTCGCACCGGCAGGAAGAGCAGCCCTCGGCTCAAACGTCACCTTACGCGGCGTCTTGTCATAAAGCGTGCTGCCATCCATGCCATAAAGCGTCATGGTACCATCAGAATGCGTAACCGTTGTAATGCCAATTTCCTGTGACAGTTCCTTTAAAACGCCATCACGCTGATCCATATAGGTATACGGATCACGCCCGCCTGCTTCGGCTTTGACAATCTGCTGATCCAGTTCATGAAACTGATTCAGCAGATCATTGATATGATCAACAGATGTCTTGATATCACTGTCAGCATCATTGCGCAGTTTTTCAACTTCTCCGGCACCGTAATTAAGGCTTTCCGCCAGATCCTTTGCCCGTGCAACAGCCGCATCGCCTGCACCAGACTGATCATACTGATTGTAATAAGTCTGGAGAGCATCACGAAAACCGGTGAGAAGCCGCGCCGGCGCATTGGAAAAATCATCCCCGCTATGAATGGACGACAGCCTGTCTGTTGCAGAAGCGATTATATTTGAGGCTGCCGCCCTGCTGGATCTGACCAGATAACTGCCCAGAAGCTGCTGATTGCTGTCACGCCGCGCAACCGCATAAACAGAACCGGCAGCACCACTACTGGTATAGGCCGTGCGGCGCGTATAGTCGGGGTCACGGGCGCCGGCAATATTCTGCGACACAACGCTCATCTGCCCGGATGTCGCCTTTAAAGCGCTTTTGGCTGTTGTCAATGCCGAACTCAAGGACATATAGTACCTGCCTTTCCGAAATACAGATCAGTTGCAAAACCTAGCGCTTGAGATTGACGATAACATCCATCAACTCAGAACCTGTCTGAAAAACCTTTGAATTTGCCGTATAATTACGCTGAGCCTCTATCATACTGGTCAGCTCATCGCCAATATCGGCATTTGAATCTTCGAGAACACCGGTCTGAAGATCACCGAAAGGCCCTTCTCCTGCACGCCCGGTTATCAACCCACCGGTTTCAGGATTGCTCTGAAATACGGTGCCGCTTATGACTGTCAGCCTGTCAGGCGCTGCAACGGTCACCATGCCGGCAACAGCCTGTGAAACGGTTTTTCCGTTACTGTAGGACACCATGACATCACCATTCTTGCTGAAAGTGAAATCCTCATAATAACCGGTTGGCATACCGTCAGCATCCAGAACAAAAGCATAGTCCGCCCCCTGCTGTGTCACCAGCTTTTCACCATCGGCCCCAAAATTGAGATCAATACTGTATTGACTGCCGTCAGGGCCATTAAGAGATAATGGCAGCTTGCCTACCGGCTTTGCAAGATCACCATTCTTGTCAAAATTCAGTGTGTATTCGGCAGGGGCATCTGCAACATGATCCCCATAGACAACCATCTTCCACTCATTATCACCCGTCTTGGCAAAATACATGTCAAGCGTTACAGCCGCTCCCTGCGAGTCATAAGTCGTTACAGATTTTTTCTGATGATATGATTTGGGATCATCAGGATTAATTTCACCGGAAAGTTTTTCCTCATCAGCCTTGAGATTGATTCCCATATCCACCTGACTGGTAATCTCAGGCGGAATAAGATCAGTTGCCCCGCCCTTGATCTGAATTCGCTCACCTTTTTCATCAAGAAGATAAAAACCGGCATCATTCTGAAGAAAACCATCCTTGTCACGCCCGAATGAACCGGCGCGTGTCATATATTCAGCCCCATTTGAATCCTGAACACGGAAAAAACCGTTACCGTTGATCATGGCATCGCCGGCGCGCATGGTTACCCGGGCATTACCCTGACCGGAAATATCATAGCGGACATATGTATTGATGCCGCCCGACTGGTAGGCGCCCCGTCCGGAAGAAACGACAAGCGTGGAAAACTGGGTATCCGCACGCTTGTAACCGATTGTACTGGAATTGGCGACATTGTCTGCAACAGTGGACAGACGGTTTGATTGCGCGTTCATTCCTGCAACGCCCGTTCGCATCATGCCGTTGATACCCATCATTTTCTCCTGATTACTTTGCGGAAGACAGAAACAGATTTAAATGTTTTTCCTTGCGCGAAACTGTTCTTCGTTCACAGCAGATAATTTTACCCGGAGAAGCAAATGTATCATCTCATGCTGTTTGCCATTTTTACAGCAACAGGGACAACTGCAAATCCTGTTGTGCCGTGCAATTAATGAAAATCAGTCAGTTCTGAAAGACCAGCCTGTAGCCCATAAAGCGTTTGGAGTCGATCACGTCATAACCAAGCTGGCTCTTCAGTTTTTTGCGCAGTTTACTGATGTGGCTTTCGACTACGTTTTCTTCAACCTCATCATTGAAGATTCCATATACAGAATTAAAAATCTGCGATTTACTCATACGCTTATTATGATTATTGACAAGATATTCAAGAATACGGCGCTCCCGGCGCGGTAATGACAGTTCCCTGCCATTGATTTTCGGATCACGCCCATCATTGAAAACCCGTATCGGCCCAACTTCTATGGCTGTCGATTCCCGAACGGAATCCTTCCTCATCCGGCGGCGGATGGCAGCAACACGGGCAAGAATTTCGCGGACATGCATAGGCTTACGCAGCACATCATCCATACCGACCTGAAACAATTCCAGTGTTTGCTCCAATGAAAGACTGTCAGAAATAGCCAGAACGGGAAACGAACCGTTCTTGCAGATCTTTCTTGACAATTCCACACGATTTTCACAATTACCAAGCAGAACGGCTTCAACTGCCGACAGGTCTGTTTCAGAAATATCAGCTATCCATTCGCTGAAATCATCAGACAAAAAACCTGTTACAGAGACTCCCTCTTTCGCAAATAAAGCTGTGTAGCTACTGATAACCACTGGCCGTTCTTCAATGAAGATGATCATGTCTTTCCTCATCAAATATAAATTACTTGCCAGTTTTTACAATTATTTATACAATAAATCAATCATATAAATTTATAAAAATATAATAAATTTATTTATTTAGGAAATGTTAGCCTTTAACGCATTCCCTTTACTCTATTTTTCAAACCGATCAATACGTAATTAATCTATTGATGCCCGGCTTATTTCTCTTCACGGCAAAATTCTTTGGAGCTTTTTGTCCATCGCCCGAAACCTGAAGCGATCATATTGCCCATAATCCGGCAAACATAGCGCTTCTGGGCAGGATTATTATGAGGCCCGGCATGATAACGGGCAACAGCCATTGTCCAGCTGCCCTGCTTTTCATAAAGCTCACGTAAAAACCGCGCAGCATAACGAACATTGGCGGCGGGCTGCAACATTGCCTTCGGTGAAGTAAATTGCGCACCATGATAATAATAGTTAATCTGCATGCAGCCAAGATCGATCAACCTGGCGCCTTTTTCTCTTGCATCATGAAAAATCTGCAAAGCCTCACTCTCATTGCGGGCAAAAACCGTCCGGCCTTCAATATTCAAGGCATAAGGCTGAAGCGAATCCTTATACCCTGTTTCCGTTAATCCCACTGCATAGAGAACACCAAGCGGCACATCATAACGCCTGGAGGCGGCAATCATCTCCGCCTCGCAAATATTATGCGCAAACCCTATGCCGACAAAGCCTGTGTTAAATAACAAGACGGCGAGGATCATGAGACGCATTATCATCTTTTCCCAAATTATCAGATTGTTGTCCGGTAAAAAGAAAATCTTTTTGCGATTTGTCAGAAGACTGGCGCCCACCCTGACCGCTATGGCCAAAGGCCTGGGGATCAGTTCCTGTTCCTTGCCCGGCCTGGCCATTACCAAAGGCCTGGCCGCCGGTATGGGCTGTACCTGAAGAACCGGTGGCCTGAACCGTATGCGCCGCACGCTCGACAACCGTTATCGAAACGTGTCCATAATCCTGCAAGCCTGACTTTTCCAGTGTCCGGACAAGCATCTGATGATCAGCGGCAAGCAAACGCGCAGTACCGTCACGCTCTGCCTGCAATTCAATATGCAGACCATTGCCCGTCATACGCATGCGAGCCTCAACAGTTCCAAGATTATCGGGCATCAGCTTGAGATGAAGAAGGCGTAAATCACCGGATTTTCTGTTCTGGATTATCTCAAGTCCCTGAATGCGGCCCTCCTGAGGAACTCCGGCAAGGCTGGTCTTCAACTGAATTTTGTCCCCGATCTCCGGGGATTGTGATATTTTTGCCCTGGCAGAATCCACATCAACACCCACGGTCGAACCGGCAGAAAACATCTGCATCACATCCTGTTTGCTTTTACGGCCTTTTGATATATCCTGTTCATTCCCTGCTGTGCTGTCAGCCGGATGGTCTGCCTGCGCCTGTTCAGGCAGATTTTGCCTGAAACCGATGTTTTTTTCTCGACCTGTTTCAACCTTGTCAAAAAAAACCGGCTGGCCCGCCCTGCCGGAAACATGCTTCTGCACTGGCTTCATTGCACTTGATTCAAGTGCTGCCGCAGCTTTCGCTTCCGTACCGGCTGTGCACTGAAGTTCTTCAGATATATCCGGCTGCGCTATGGCAATCTCCCGGCCACCTTTCTGTCCAGGCTGCCGAAAAATATTCTGCCCCTGCACCTCGGCATTAAAACCCATATGGAGCGGCACAAGGGTCACAGACTTTTTCACACCGGCCTCTTCTTCAGTCTCCCTTTCTTCCTTTGCAGCTTTCTCCCTGCTCACGGCATGCGGGTGGCTGCCAGGCTTTACATCTTGCTCAAGAAGCAGTCCGAAACCCGCATTCCGGTCCGGCATTTCATTTTTTTTCTCATCCGGCATTTTTCCCGGAGCATTATTCAACCGTTGCGAAACCAAGTTTAAAATTTCTGTCGTCATTATGCCCCTTGCTCCTTCAACAATTGATCGACAGCGTCAAGTTTTTTCCGTGCCTTTTCAAGAAAATCATCTATCTCGGTGCCATCGGCCCGTTCCTGCCGCGGGGGGGTAGATAAAAAACGCAGACCGGCGGCCGGCTCCGGTATATGATCCGGCCATTGAGTATCATGATCACTGCCATTGCTGCTTTTCTGTTGTGGTGTTTTTACGGTATTTTCAGGATAATATATTACGCTCTGTGCCACTTTCTGCGCCGCATCAAGCAATGGGTGATCCCGCGCATCCAGATCGCTGGCCTGGATTGATTGCAATATTTTCGCAGCTGCCGGCGCTTCCGGTGAACCTGCCTGGCTTGCGGCATAATAAAGCCGGACTGTTGTATCATTTATCTTTAACGCAAGAGCCAGCCTGCCTGCATGGGATGCGCTGTAAAAGGCACGCTCCATATGCCCGTCAATCAAAGCAGCACGGGCCGTGTACAGATAAATCAGATATTGCGCCTGCACCGGCGCCAGACAAACCAGTTCATCAAAATCAGCATCCGTCAGCCTGCTATTGATCAGCGGCAAAATTTCTGTCAATTCATTCCAGAAACTATCAGCATAGGGGGAAGCTGAAAAACGGCCCGCATAATTGTGCGTCAGCAAACGAATTTTTTTTATATCGCCGAGTTGGGCCGAAATTTTGAGCTGACGGCGGATCGCCGCCTCTTCAAAAAGCGAACCGGGTGCTGCCAGTCGAACATAATCAAGACATTCCGAAGCTGCCGCAGGATCCTTTTCCGCCATATCTGCCACAATATTGAGATAAATTGAAAGCCGCACCATTGCAGGCCAATCTGTATTTTCCGGTACGAAGGGCGTAAAAGCATTCAGAAGTTCACTCTTCCGGCCATGCATATAGGCAAGCATATTTTTGACAAGGTTTTGCGGTACCTGCTGTTCGGGTATATTTTCCAATATGCTTTCAACAATAGCCGGATTACCGCCATTAAAGAAATAAGCAATCAGTGCATAAATATTCCTGTTATCTTTAAAAGCGGATAAATCAGTTTCGCGCAATTTTGTGCCAAAATCGGCCAGGGCACGGGTATGCCTCTCCAGGATGTCCGGTTGACCGGCGGCGACATCATCCTGAAGGCTCTGCAAAACCCGCATCATTGTATCGGGCGTTTCAGGAGCGGCGGGCTGCGCCGAAACCGGCATCGGCCACAATACCAGCGCAATAAGGAACAGAAGATATTGCAGCAATTTTTCCTTCATTAACTGCTTCCCGCCCCCGGCAGCCTGAGAAAGATTGCAATGCGCCGGTTTTCAGCAGCATAAGAATCCTTGCTGTTTTTAAGGTCACGGTCAGCATATCCCTCCACACGCAAGACACGTTTTTCATCAAGACCGCCACGCACCAGCATATAATAGGCCATTTGCGCCCGCGCTGCTGAAAGCTGCCAGTTATCATAATGCAATGTTTTATAGGGACGCGCATCCGTATAACCGCTGATAATAACCTTGCCTTTATATTTCTGGAGAATTTTTGCCACCCCTTCAAGCAATTCAACAAGGTGTTTATCGGGATTGGCCGAACCAACCGCAAACATACCATAATTCCGGTTGTCAGTCAGTTCAACCGCAATTTCATTTTTGACCCGCGAAACACGAACCGACGGATGTTCTGTCTCTGTCTGATTTTTTACCAGGGCAGCAATATCTGATGAAATATCCTTCAAAATACCGGAATATTCCCCTTCTGCGACAAGCCCTTCCCGTTTGTTCCCGGACACGCCATTTTTTCCCGCAGGCCCGGACTGCCCGGCAGCAAGTGCTTTTACAGCCGGCTTCCCGGTCTTTGACTCAATACCGGCAACAGCAGTCTTTTCGCTTTCAGCGTGCAAGGCTGTCGAAGTGCCCGCATGATCAGAAGGTATGTTTCTCTTCCAGAACTCAGGCGAAAACGGATCCCTGTAAGCAGTACCCTTAAGGCTTCCCTGTTGCGAACCGCCTTCAGAAACACCGCCAAATCCCTCCCGGCGTTCTTTATTACCCGGGTTGATACCTGCAATCATATCAAGAGCCTGATAAGGAGACCTCATCAAACCGGCCTCCCTGTCAGCTTTTTGTGGCTTGTCTGTCAGCTTATTGCCCATTTTCCCGGAGACGTTTTTATCCGTTTCATCTTCCAGCTTTTCATGAGCCTGAACTTCTTCGATACCGCGTGGCCTGCTCCATGAATCGACAAGCTTGATCGGATTGAAATAACTGGCAATGGCATTCTTTGTATCTTCATTTATGGAGCTGAGCAACCACATAACCAGAAAGAAAGCCATCATCGCCGTCATAAAATCGGCATAGGCAATTTTCCACACACCGCCATGATGCTCATCGTCATCATTCCTGTTACTGCGGCGCAAAATAGTGATTTCGTTCTTTGTTTCAGGATCTATTGACTTCAATCAAACCAACTCCCTTAACTCGCCAAGCAGCGGCGCAAGCCGGGTTGACAGAACCGTATCACCATTGACGATGCGTATTTCGCAATCATCTGTCGGTTTCAGTATATATTGTGATGGATCAAAATCCGGGCGAGACTGGAAAACTTCAAGAAACCTCCTGTCACCCTCTACAATTAACGGCTTTTCAGCGGCAATGCCTGCCGCAGCGATACGTTCAGCAAATATTCCGACAGCTTCATCTGTCAGCCGCTCACCAACAAAAGCAGCAAGAATATCAGTCACCTGCCGCATCAGGCCGGTTTCGATTTTTCTCAATCCCTCTTCCACCCGGACAGAAAGATTATTAAAGACATTCTTGCGCAATTCATTGATTTCGGCAGCATGGACTTCTTCAATCTCTTTTATCCGGGCAGAAAATTCTGCCTGCATTTCCGCACGCTGTTTTTCTTCACCCTGATGAAAAGCCTCCTGCCGGACTGCATCAAGATCAACCGGCAGCATTTCAACCGCAGCATCTTCTTCAAGAGGCGTCATCTCTTCTTCTGCTGGCGGCTCAAAGAATTCCGCATGCGGGCTATCATCTTCAGGCACATGTGGACTATCGTCTTCAGGCAAAAGTATTTCAACCATTTCATCCGGCAAACAGCGCGGCGCAAAATCTTTCAGAAACTGCGCAAGTACAGGTACAGGCCCCGCACCTTTCTGCATGGTTTCATGTATATCCTGCATAAAAAGCTCAGGCTTCATCATGGCTGTCCGTTCACGTTACCCGACGGATTAGCAGGTTTTTCTTCCCGTATCCAGTCGTGCAGGATACCGGCAAATCTTTCTTCATCAAGCTCCATCATCTGTTCAAGCCGGGCCTGCGGAGGCATGCGCATCCGTTGACGCAGATCGCCAAGAATATTGTCTGAAGCATCAGCCGAACCATGCCCGATCCGGGCAAGAGCAGATTGAGGCAAAGAGGCGGCATCACCTTCCGGCACTGCAATACCGGAAGAATTCGCATTATCTTCCAGCGCCAGGGCCGACCCTCGTACCAGGGGGCGCACTCCCAGCAGAAGGATGAGAAGAACAGCAATAACCATCGCCGTACTGTTAATAAGAACCGGCGTATAACGCGACACAGTTTCCCACATTGCCGCATGGACAGGCTCTATATCGGCATCTTTCATCGCAATAAAATCAACTGCTGCGACATTGATAATATCACCGCGCGCGGTGTCAAGACCGGCAGCAGCAGCCACCATCTGACGGATGCGGGTGATCTGATCATCAACATACTGTGCGGGCGCCGGCGTCTGGTTTCCACCAGGAGAAAGACGGCTGCGGTCAATCACAACAGCGATGGCCAGTTTTTTAACCTGATAACCATCGCTCATCGTCGAAACGATTTTGGAATTAATCTCATAATTGGTGATTTCCTCACGGCGGTTACGCTTGTCGGAAGCATTCTCACCATTACCGCTGGAAATTTCCTCCTGCGGAATATTCTGCTCAACACTGACCGCATCATTATTGCGGCTGTTCTGGCTGTCGGCCTGTTCACGCATGTTCCGTACAGAACGGGCAACCTGTGACCCGGGATCATAGGTGGTTTCGTTGATCTGTCGCCGGTCTGTATCAAGCTCGACCTGCACACTTGTCTGGAAATGGTCCGCACCGAGATAAGGCATAAGCTGCTTGCGGATATTTTCATTAATCTGCGAAGCAACCTGGTGTTCAAGCGATACCATCATGGCCGGAGAAGCATTTGCGGTATCATCTCCCGACGCAAGAAGCTGACCATTGGTATCAAGTATCGTAACCGCGCCTGTCTCAAGTGAAGGAACAGCCGCAGAAACAAGATGGCGGATTGCCTGCGCCGATTCCGGTAAAAAGCCGCCATCGGTGCGGATAACAACCGATGCTGTCGGTTTCTGGTTTGCACGGCGAAACGAGCCTTTATCAGGCAGAACAATGTGGATACGGGCAGCCTTTACCCCCTGTACAGCCTGAATCGTCCTGGCGATTTCTCCTTCAAGCGCACGCTGGCGGGTAATTTCCTGCATAAAAGAAGTAAGGCCAAGCGAACCCATCTTGTCAAACAGTTCATAGCCGGCATTATTCGAGGTCGGCAATCCCTTTTCAGCCAGAAACATACGCGCCTTTTCCGCCATGCCAACCGGCACACGCACGCTTGCTCCATCGGCTGAAATATCAAAGGAAATGCCGGATTCACCCAGCGCCATGCCCATCCGGTTAACATCATCGCGGCTCAGACCGATATAAAGCGTTTCATAGTTTGAGCGTGTGAGATAAAAACTCGAAAACAATATTGCTGCGAAAAGCATCACACCTGTCAGGCCGAGCGCGACGAGGCGCCGCGCTCCAAGCCTGCCAAATACAGTACCTATAGAAGACATAAAGTTCTGAAGTTTTTCCAGCATTCCGTCTTTCCATCAGAGCACTTCGCAGTCAAATGAGCCATTCAGCATTTGCGAAGATACGATAAAACAAAAAATCAGAATATTCGATTCGATGCAATCAAAATACCCTGAATGGAAAAAGCTTCCACCTGTTACACCTGTCAACGGGACAGGCACCCCGAAAGCCTCTGTTTAAACTATATTCTAATATTCTTTGAAGCTTGCGTGAAAGTGACGTTGCATACAATAATCAGAGCAAACATCACCCACCGTGCCAGATTGTCCGGCCTGTATCCCGGATTATTTCAATCCTGCAAAAAAATTCCGGTTATCCGGGTTCCAGTATCCTGTGTGTTGAACAGGCCTGTTCAAACAATAAAATATTCAACAACAAAAAGGCCGCAAAAGCGCGGCCTTCCTGCATTGCAAAAAGATATGAAATCAGTTGCGGAACAACGACAGAATGTTCTGGCTGTTCTGGTTGGCAATCGACAGAGCCTGAATACCAAGCTGCTGCTGCACCTGAAGTGAAGCAAGACGAGCTGACTCAGCATTCATGTCAGCATCAACCAGCGAACCGATACCTTTATCAATTGAATCCATCAGCTTGCCGACATAGTCAATCTGACCATCAATCTGATTCTTTACGGCGCCAAGCTCGGAGCCTGCGGTAACAACATTGGAAGTTGCCTCTGTCGTTACACCCTGAAGATGCTTGACAACTGTTTCAAGAGTAGCAGCATTAATGCCCGAAAGATCAGCATTAACAAAGTCAGAAACAGTATACCCACCGTTGGCGGCCAGACCGTCAGTCAAAGCTTTCTGTGCAGTGGCAAGTTTTGTCTCTGCTGCATCGATAGCGTCCTGATCATTAGCCTTGTTCGCATCTGCCAATTCTTTCTGTGCAGCGACGATATCCCCGTCCAGAGTCTTAAGGTCAAGGTTTGATTTTCCGAAAACACCTTTCAGCATACCTTCACTGAGATCAGCAGCACCATCACTGCCGATCTTGGCAAAATTCAGATTGGCGCCGCCAACATCAATCATGTCAACATAAACAGATGACCCTTCACGGCGGTAGGCACCAGCAATACGCACATTCTGGCCATCATTGGCAAGAATGTTCTTTTCAGCCAGAGAAGCAGACTGGACAGATGATGCAATATTGTTGATATTGCCCTTGATGTCAGCCTGGATCTTCTGAACATCACCGTCACCTTTTTCATAAACCGTTGCCAGCGATTTCTGAATGTTATCAAGATATCCCTTGGATTGTTCAATCGTTGCATTGGCAACATCAACCTGGCTCTTGCCGAGGCTCATTGCATCTGAAACAGCGCTCAGAGCATTCCGGTCAGAACGCATCATGGAAGAAATTGACCAGTAAGCAGTGTTATCTGATGCCTGATTGATACGCAGGCCGGTAGAAACACGCTGCTGCGTGGTATCCAGGCTTTTGCCAACCTGGCGCAGCGTCTGCAATGCGGTCATGGCGGATTGATTTGTAAGAAGGCTTGTACCCATAATAATACGTCCCTTTAATAAAGTCTGTTGTTCGGGACATGCCGAAAATTACGGCCGCGACGAAACGACATCATGTCTGCCGGCATTGAAGCGCCGACCCGTCACATTGCGCGATATATAACAGGCCTTTATTATAAAGTAAAGACTGAATCTTATTTTTTTAAAGAAAAAACGCTGTCCGTATCTGTCCCGATTTCATGCCGTTATCAACTTTATCCCGGAATATGATTGTGACCCGGACAGAATTATGCCCCTGTTTTCTGTTTCAGGCATTTGCCGGAAAAATGCCCTAGCTGAAAGACCGGATCAAACTTCCCACCAGCAGATTCCAGCCATCAATCAGGACAAAAAACAAAATCTTGAATGGCAGGGAAATAACAGTCGGCGGCAACATCATCATCCCCATGGACATCGTCAATGTTGCAACGACAAGATCAATCACCAGAAACGGCAGGACAATCAGAAAACCGATTTCAAAACCGCGTTTCAATTCGGAAATCATGAACGCCGGCACAAGAACACGGAAATCAACAGGCTCGCCTTTCTTGATTTCAAAAGACGGATCAGCCAGATCAGCAAACAGATCAAGATCCTTCTCACGCACCTGCGTCAGCATAAAAGCACGGAACGGCTCACTGATTTCCTTCATCGCCTGCTGCTCGGTGATCCGGCTTTCCATCAAAGGCTCAACACCATTTGACCACGCCTGGTTGAAAGCCGGAGCCATAACATAAAAGGTCATAAACAATGCCAGAGAAATCATTACCAGATTGGCAGGAGCGGTCTGAAGGCCAAGGCCCGAGCGCAACAGGGAAAACGCAATGGCAAACCGGGTAAAGCTCGTAACCATGATCAGCAGGCCCGGAGCAATGGATAAAACAGTCAGCAGTCCGAAAAGCTGAACAATACGGCCAGTTGCCGCGGGTGATCCCTGCGGCAGCAATTGCGTAAGCGACTGACCTGCCGCCCCGGCCGCAGCCAGACCGGATTCCTGGGCCAGAGCCGCACCGGCACCGGCAAGAACAAATATCAGAACAACAAGGAAAAGTTGCTTCATTGTTCAATAACCAGACCTGAAATCAAAACATGTGACACTTTCCCCCCCGAGCGGATATTGGCCCGTTCAAGCAGATCCTCGCGTAAATACATAAAGCCTGTCGGCCCTTTGATCCGGGCAAGAGAACTGTTACGCAGATAGGCCAGAAAATCACTGGTTATCTCTGCCGCCACAGCAGCAGAAATCTTTTCCTGCGGTTTTGCGACAAGGGCGCTCTCCATCCGGATCCATGCCGTTGACGGTGACACCATATTGGTCAATATCGGCGGCAGAACAGTAACATCGCTGTCGCTCATGACAACATCAACCTGTGCTTTGCCACTTGCAGCGGCTGTTGCCAGTTTTGATGAAAGCCCAACAATTTCGCCGATATTGCTGCCCAAAAGCCAGCCGCCGGCACCGGCAACCAAAGTCAGAAGCACCACAGCAATTATCAGCATTCCGCCATCCGTTTTTTTTTCTCCCGACCTGTTCTTTTCCGGCAATTGATCAGACGCCATATGTTAAAACCTTTTCATACTGTCAGGCCACAACATTGCAGCAAACAATCAGACGCCCTTTTCTCAAACATGGATATAAACAGGATTATCAAAACGGAAATGCCTGATTAAGAAATTGCTGACCATAGGGAGGCTGCTGAATTTCGCTCATCCTGCCACGGCCACCATAGGAAATACGGGCTTCGGCAATCTTGTCATAGTTGATCGTATTGTTACCGGAAATATCGCGCGGCCGCACAACTCCGGCAATATTGAGAACACGCAATTCATAATTGACACGTACTTCCTGCGAACCGTTGATAATCAGATTACCGTTCGGTAAAATATTGGTGACCACCGCCGCAATCGAAAGCCGAATATCCTCGCGCCGTTCTACCTTGGCATCACCTTTGGCATTGGCTTTCGAGCTTGCATTGACATTGCCGCCTGCCCGCGAAATCCAGCCAATATCACTGCCGACATCATAAGCCGAGTCAGAATTACGTTTCAGATCACTTTTATTATTGAGGTTGGCGCGATCATTCATGGAAATAAGCACTGTCAGCACATCGCCTGGTTTCATGGCTCGCGGATCACGGTAGAAATTCACCGCATTTGAGCGGTAAAGGGAATAATTGCTTTCGGTCGGCCGCGAGGGATAAACAACAGGATTGTTTCTCTGATCATAACCAAGATTAGCACGAACCGGCGAAAATTCAGGAACGCGATTAAAATCCGCCCTGTTAAAACCACAGCCTGAAAGGATGGCGACACATAAAATGCCACCCGTCATAACCGAAAAAAACCGGTAAAACGGCACAGAAAAACTGTGATCCATAATTATCCCTATCATACTCTTTTCTGTCATTTTGGCAATGCCTTTGCCGGCCCTGTCATTCCGCCGACTGTCTTTTCAGGGGGAACTTTCTGCGCACTCACCAGAATACGTATCAGATTGGCAGATTTTTCCGATGGCAACTCATTCATAATAGCACTGGAAATACGCGGCTCAAGCTTGAGAATGACGGACGCCGCCGCCATTTCATCAACAAGCGCAAGCTGCGCGGCAGCGACATCAGGCCGCATTTTTGAAATAATACTGACGAAAGAGTCCTGTGTCCGGGTCAGAAACGCATTGCGCCGGGCAAGCCAGTCCTCATATTCCTTACGCTTTTCTTCCAGTTTACCGATACGCTCATCAATCTCACTGCGAAGCGTGCCGAGCTGACGCATCTGCAATTCAAAACGCGCATCCTGTGCCTTGTCATTAATATTCCGGCAAAAGCGGGCAATTTCATCCTGCGTGGCATCACCCGGCAGTGCTGACAGGGATTGTGCAACCTTTTGCGTTGACAGACCGGAAGGCGCCGCCTTTTCGGAAGCGGATGGCTTCCGGACAGTCTGGTTGATTTTTTTCGGCGGATCAGCCGGAACCGGTATGGAAAATCCTGCAAGCAGCATAAAACCAACCGGCCAGAAAAAAAAATACCGTCGCATCCTGATCATTGCACCACAAGCTCCGCGTGAAGTGCGCCGGCAGTTTTGATTGCCTGCAAAATAGCAATAATCCCGCCCGGCTTGACACCGATCTGGTTAAGCCCCTTGACAAGATTATCAAGATCCGTACCGCCGACAATGGCGATGCTTGCCTGCTCTTCATTTGCATTAACTTCGGTTTGCGGCAAAACGACAGTCGCTCCGTTTTCACTAAATGGTTCAGGCTGTGAAGCATAGGGCGCTTCTGTTACCCGGACTGTGAGGCTGCCATGAGAAATTGCCACGCGGGAAACCCGGACTTTTTCGCCGATAACCACAGTACCTGTCCGTTCATCAACAACAACGCGGGCAACTTCATCAGTCGGAATTGGCAAACCCTCGATTTCAGCAATAAACCGCGTCATGGAAATATTTTTAGGCTTGCGCAAAGTAACGGTCTTGGCGTCACGCTCTTTGGCGACGGCCTGATGATAGCGGTTTGATGCAAAAAGATTGACAAGATCAACCACGCGGACAACGGTAGAAAAATCGGGGTTGCGCAACTCAAGTATTATCTGGCTGTCAACATTGAAATTGCCTTCAATCACCCGCTCGACCAGAGCGCCATTGGGAATACGGCCTGATGTTGGAACTCCCTGCGTCAAAGTCTCTGCCTGCCCTTTCGCGCCAAAACCGGAAATTGTCAGATTACCCTGCGCAACAGCATAGGTCTTGCCATCGGCCCCCAGGAGAGAGGTCATGATCAATGACCCGCCTTGCAATGATGCTGCATCACCAAGGGATGAAACAGTAACATCAATACGTGAACCCGGCGTTGCAAAAGGCGGCAGGTCAGCTGTTACAACGACTGCCGCCATATTATTGGCACGTGTTGCACCGGCAGGCGGACTGATCCCCAGATTATCAAGCATCGCACGCATGGACTGTTCGGTAAAAGGTGCATTGCGCAAGGAATCACCCGTTCCGTTCAGACCGATAACCAGGCCATAGCCAACAAGCTGGTTTTCACGTACGCCCTGTATTTGAGCAATATCTTTAAGGCGCGCGACAACACCGGGCCGGGCAAGATCAGAATAATGCATCCTGGATGGATCACCGCCCGAACCAAGCCAGGCGGCATCACCGGCAGCACCAGAATTGAACTGGCGGACATCGGAACCACCTTCATCCGCCGCAAGCGGAAAAACGGTGCCGCATGTCAGGACAGCAGCAACAAAAAAACGCACCAGAGCATTCCGCAATCCCGGACATGCGGAATGCATTCCAGTTTTCTTGAGTTTATGCATCTGCACCCACAAAACCGGTTTCCACTTTTGCCGGAAATGCCTTGTCATTGAATACCTACCTGCACACTGCCATCTTCCAGCACAGTCCCGGTAATAACCCGCCCGGAATCAACATTGCGCACCTTGATAAAATCACCGGATGATCCTGGCTGCAAGGCGACACCTATGGCTGTAATCCGCAGATCGCCTGAGCTGTAAACAAGTTTTGCCGTCTGGCCACGACTGACAAGAACCGGATTGCCCAGTGCAGAAAGCGCAATCGGCCTGCCGGCAATCAGGGTATGCCTGGCGACTTTGTTCATCACCTGTTCAATGTTCGTGACATAAAGAGAAACGGCATCCGCCTTGATATAAAAATTTTTATTGCCAAGACCTGCATTACTGACCACCTGCCCCGGATAAATCGCCCTGACAGGCACGATAAAATCGACCCTGTTTGCATAAGCGTATGAAAACGCCGCAGACATCATCAGAAAACAAGCTGTCAGGAGCGAAAACCTGGTCATTACATTATCTCAGATTTTTGGAGACAACGGCCAACATTTCATCGGCAGCCTGGATGACCTTGGAGTTCATTTCATAAGCACGCTGTGCCGAAATAAGCTCAGTGATTTCCTTGACCGGGTCAACATTTGAAGCTTCAAGGGAACCCTGCATAAGCGTGCCGTAGTTTTCTTCACCGGGGTTGCCTGCAATCGGCGCTCCGGAGGCCTGTGTCTCACGGAAAAGATTATCCCCGACCGGCTCAAGGCCAGCTTCATTGGTAAAATTGATCAGGTTGAGCCGCCCGGCCTCAGTCGGAGCAGTATCGGCATCAGCCTTATAATAAACCGTACCGTCCGGGCTGATTGTAATGACAGCATCCTTGCCGGTTTCAGCCGGCAGCGTAATAACCGGCTGCACCAGATTACCGTCAAGGGTGACGATCTCGCCATTTTCATTGAGATTAAAAGCACCTGAACGGGTGTAGAATGTATTGCCGTCGGGATCCTGGATTTCAAACCAGCCGCGCCCTTTGATGGCAAGATCAAAATTGTTGCCGGTTTGAATAAATGAACCCTGCATATGCAGATTACGCACAGCAGCAGTACGTACACCAAGACCGATCATCGCACCTTCCGGCACTGTCGCCTGGTTCATCATGTTCGGCACGCCAACCATACGATCTGCCGTGTACATCAGATCAGAAAACTCTGCACGGGCGCGTTTGTAAGCAGTCGTATTGATATTGGCAATGTTATTGGCGATAACATCAAGATTGGTCTGCTGGGCATTCATACCCGTTGCGGCTATGGATAAAGATCTCATTACCATCTTCATTCACCTTCGTTAATTTTCAAGACAACCATCAAAGACTGCAATTTGTTTTAAAAGGCCAAAGTCCACCCGCCTTCTTTCCGGCCCGGCGGCTAAATCTGCATCCGGCTCACTTCAAGGTAGGCCTGCACGATCTTGTCACGGATAGCAACTGCCGTATTAAGAGACTGTTCAGCATCCATGACTGCATTAACAACATCGCGGACCGCCACATCCTCGCCTGCGATCCTGCGCATCGAAAGCGTCTCGGCTGTCTGCAACCTGTTTACCGTCGCCCCCGCAATATCAGCCAGCACCTGATCAAACCCCGGTTGCGCGGCCGCCTGAACCTGCAACGGGGAGGACGGGGCTGCCTGCATGCCGGCAACTCCGACGGCATTCCCTGCCGGGCCAGACATCCCGCCCGGATACTCAGACACGGCATGGGCCACCATACTTGCAAGAGGCTGAATCATTGCTCTTTCCCTATCCTTTCAGAAGATCAATTGTCTGCGAAACAAGCTCACGCGTCTGACGGACAACCTGCAAATTTGCTTCGTAGGAGCGATTTGCCTCGCGCATGTCGGCCATTTCAACAATGGGGTTAACATTGGGATATTTCACATAGCCGTTCCTGTCGGCAGCCGGATTTCCCGGCTCATATTTTATGAGCGGAGGCGCCTTGTCATAGCTTATCCTTGCCACCTCAACGCCTTGCGTATCAGCATAAGGATTAAGCACGGCCTCAAAATTGACGGTCTTGCGCCGATAAGGCGCTGCACCTGGCGCCAGACCGGTGGACTGGGCGTTTGCTATATTCTCAGCAATAATGCGCAGCCGGGTTGATTGCGCTGTCAGACCGGTTGCGGCGACATGACCTGCGGCCAGAAGGGGATCAGACATGATACTTATCCTCCCTTGACGGTCGTCATCATAAACCGATGAAACGATTTGACGATCGCCGTATTCAATGACATTTCGCGGACAATTTCCCCGCCCTTGCGCAACTCTTCCTCAATACGGACATTGTTGCCGGAGTGAGTTGTTTCGTCTGCCTTTTCAGGCTTTATCGCCGCAGCTTCAAGACTGTTGCCGGCAATATCCATATGACGTGCATCTGTCCGCACCATCGCTATGGTCCCTTTCTGCAAAACGGCAGAAAACGGCTCAACATCGCGCGCCTTATAGCCCGGCGTATTGGCATTGGCGATGTTACCCGCCACGGCCTTCTGGCGGACAGCCAGCCATTCAGCATGCCGGGCTGCTAAAGAGAACAGAGGGATTGGCTCCATATTTTTTTCCCAGAGCGGGCCAGCCGGAAATGCCGGGGCGGCCTTGTATTAAAAATTGTGATGACACAAAAATCCGGACTGTTTCATACCTGATAGCCATTTTGAAACAATCCGTCAGGATGCAGAAGATATAGCGGCAATCTTGCGCGAGACTTGCGTTACAAACAGAAAAACAAATCTGCAATGACAAGCTGCACTTCCACTGAAAAAGCAGAAGATTTCCAAATCCTTTCTCCGGAGAAAATATCCCGTCATTGGGCAGTCATATCCTGAGTATGTATCTTGAGTATATTTGCCAATTCTGCATAAGGGTCGCGGACGGACGGTGTATCCGGATGCTGCTGCATGGCATCATAAATTCGCGGCACCAATTGCACGGCCCGGTCAAGAACCGCATCAGCCCCGGGCTTGTAAGCCCCCATAGCGCGCAGGTCGCGCGTTTCTTCAAAGCGTGAAATCATCTGCTTCAGGCTCTGCGCCAGACGCTGCTGCTCCGGCGTCCGGCAGAGCGGGGCCAGCCGTGAAACAGATGCCGGAATATCAACTGCCGGAAAACGGCCTTGCGCGGCGATTGTCCGGTCAAGCACAATATGGCCATCAAGCGTGCCGCGTATGGCATCTGCTACCGGATCATTGTGATCATCGCCATCAACCAGAACAGCATAAACGCCAGTAATGGAGCCCCTGCCTTCACGCCCTGGCCCCGCACGCTCCAGCAAGCGTGGAAGCTGGCTGAAAACACTCGGCGGGAAACCGCGGCTCACCGGCGGCTCACCGGCGGCGATAGCCACTTCGCGGGCAGCAAGAGCATAGCGGGTAACAGAATCAACCACCAGAAGCACATTATCACCAAGCGCCGCAAAATATTCAGCAACAGTTGTTGCCATGACAGGCGCCAGACGTCGCATCATCGGACTTTCATCACCGGTAGCCACAACAGTAACAACCTTGTCACGCTTGTCTTCCAGAGTATCATCAAGCATATCACGCACTTCGCGCCCGCGCTCACCGGTCAGCGCCAGAATTACCGTATCAAAGTGATCTGCGCGGGTCATCATTGCAAGAAGTGTCGATTTTCCCACACCTGAGCCGGCAAAAATGCCGATACGCTGGCCAAAGCAAAGCGGCGTGAAAATATCAATGACATTTATACCCGTAGCAAGCCCCTTGCCGACACGCCCCCGCTGAAGCGCCGGCAGCGCGACCGTTTCAACCATCATTGACCGTGCACCCGGCAAAAGCGGCCCGCGGTTATCAATCGCCTTTCCCAACGCGTTGACAACCCTTCCCCGCCAGGAACTATCCGGCGTGACCAGAAGCGGCCCGCCGGGAAACACAGAGGCATTCAGTGCCGGAATGATGGTCTCATCATAGGGTTTGACCAATGCATTATCTTCATTGATATGAATAACCTCACCGTGCACAATATTTTCCCGGCAATCAATCACAACCATATCGCCCAGCGAAACAGACTGCGATAATCCACGGACGACATAGACGGCACGAGATACATCGCTGACAATGCCACCTCTGGCGACAAGCGGCCGGGGCGCGGCTTTTTCGCGCCGGACAAACCCTGCAAGAAAACCAGTTTTGTTTACAGTATCCATATTATTTTGCACTGTTTGACAGAAATAAACCGGAGAATATCAATCCTCTTGCACCCTGATATATTTTGCAGTCAAATGCTCCAGGGCTTAACGGCTTGCCCCCAATGTCTCAATCGCCTTGCTTGATATATCCTCCTGCTGCCGCATCATAGCCTCCACCTGTTCAAAAGCACGGCTGACTTCAATAAGGCGGGTCATTTCAACAACACCATTGACATTGGAATTTTCAACAAAACCCTGCATAACGCCATTAAGCGGATCATCGACAACCGGCACAGGCTCACGATCAGGAATAACAGAAGAATTCGGCCCATAGCGCAACTTCGCATCGGGCTGGAACTGAAAAAGGCCGACAGCGCCCACCTGAACATTTTTCTGGTAGATATTGCCATCAACTGAAATTCTTGGCGGACCATTCTGCGGATCAAGTTGTAACGGCGCACCACCGGCATCAAGGACCGGATAACCCATAACAGAAACAAGTCCGCCCTCTTCTGTCATCTGCATACGGCCATCACGCGTATAAACCTGACCGGCCGGAGTCTGCAATGAAAACCAGGCATCCCCTTTGACGGCAATATCCAGCGCATTACCGGTTTGCACGACAGGCCCGCGATCGGTAGTGATATAACTTTTGCCTGCTGTGGTGAAATTCACCTTTGCATGGTTGTTTTCTGCCGTGGGAGACACCAGTGTTTCAAATTTCATGGCCTCGGCCCGGAAACCGGGCGTATTGACATTTGCCATATTGCGCGCGATCGCTTCCATTCTGCGCATCAGGCTGATCTGTCCTGAAATACCGACATAAACAGGATTCTGCATAGTTTTTTCAACCTTTCAGCGTGGCCCAGACCGGACCGGATTGCAGAAGCAGATCCGATATTGCGGAATTTCAAGCTCAATAACAAGCCTGCCGCAAACCACTCTCTTTTTCATTTCATGCGCCAAACTTTAAAGACTGCATGGCAAGCATGGTATTATCTGAAATACCGACAGCACCGGACTGGCTGTCCTGCAACACGTTTAACGCCGCACTGACCGGCGGGCGGTTCTGTACATCATACATTGCTGAAAACCGGGCAATAAACTGTTCAAACCTGGCAGGATCAGCAAGATCCTCATAAGACATATGGCTTTCTATCATTCTTTTTTGCGCATCGACATCGGAAGCTGCAACCGTATCAGGAATGCCAAGCGCCGTAAAAACAACCTGCCGCAGGGCTTTGTCAGCAATCATCTGATAAGCCCATTCTTCTTTCGACAGGCTGCCATCTCCGGTGATGTCACCAACCGTCCGGGTAAAATACAATGCAAGCCGCGTGCCTTCATTGCTGTCGCCGGCCTGCACCTCAAGCGTCTGCTGCATGTATTTGTTAACCGTAGCGCGTGTTGCAGAATCCTGCTCCGTTGCATCACTGCCATATTTCACAAAATCGAAGGCTTTTGCAAAAGTCTGGTAACGCTTGTCCATCAGACCTGCGGCAAACTGTGTATCTGTCAACACCTTGCGCATCATCCCTTTGGCAAAAGTCATATCCTCAAGCCCCCAGGCCTTCATGGCATAGGAATAGAGGCGCTCATCCTTCAGAAATTCGTCCACGGAAGCCACTTGCCGGATATGACGCGTGTAATATTCCGTCTCGCGCTGCACCTGCGGCTGCGTCATAATCGAATTCAATGTCCTGGTCATATTGTTGACCGTATTTCTGTAACTGGCATATGTGCCGATCATGACATACCCTTCCTGAGTTTTTATCTGATCTATGACACGAAACTTGCCCGAAACTGATTATGGCCAGAATGCACGCAAGCTTCACACAAGGCCACTGCTTTATTCAAGGCCCTCGATTTATAAACAGGAGCCTGATGCATTGGGAATTATCATCGGTTTGACAGTAGCCCTTGGCTGTATGCTCGGTGGCTTTGTAGCCATGGGCGGGCACGTTGCTGTCCTTATCCAGCCCTGGGAATTTGTTATTATTCTGGGTTCAGCATTTGGCACATTTCTGATTGCCAATCCCTTTGCGCTGGTCAAGGATACTGTGAAAGCTACGGTTGAGGCATTAAAGGAAGATATTCCAAAACAAAAGAACTATCTTGCTGTTCTCGGACTTCTTTATATCATGATGCGTGAAATGCGCTCCAAGCCCCGTTCAGAAGTGGAAAACCAGATTGATGATCCACAATCGTCGGCAATTTTTCAGCGATACCCCGCTGTCCTGAAAGACAAATCCATTACCAGTTTTATCTGCGATTACTGCCGTCTTATCATTGCAGGCAATGCACGGCCTTTTGAAATTGAAGCCCTGATGGATGAGGAAATTCATACAATTTCAAGTGACTCGCTAAAACCTTACAAGGCTATGCAAACCGTTGCCGATGCTCTGCCTGCACTGGGCATTGTCGCTGCCGTCCTCGGTGTTATCAAGGCAATGGGTGCTATCAATGAAGCCCCGGAAGTTCTGGGACACCTGATCGGTTCTGCCCTTGTCGGCACTTTTGCCGGTGTTTTTTTCTCATACGGCATATTTGGCCCGATTGCCTACAAAATCAGATCTGTGCGCGACAAGAAAACACGTATTTACGTTGTCATCAAGCAAACCCTGCTGGCCTATATGAATGGTGCCCTCCCGCAGATCGCGCTTGAATACGGCCGCAAAACCATCTCTGCAAAAGACCGCCCGTCCATTGATGTCATGGAACAGGAAGCAATTGCCGGACAAGGCAGCAATAAAACGGAAGCAGCCTGAGATATGAGCGAACATCTGACAGAAAACCAGAATACTGATCATAAAAAACAGGACGTACTTGCTGAGCACATCCTGCGTGCTGCCGGCCTGTCCAGTGACGACCTGATGTCGTTTCAGCATGTTTTCCGGGATGCGGCGGCAAATTTACGCTCCCGGCTGACCTTGTATACATCAACAAAACTGGAGGCCGACGTTCAGATACTTGATACCCTGAAGACATCGGACATTTCTGCTTCACTTGGCAGTGATACCCTTGTTGTCCGGCTGAGTGCAGACCGCTGGGGCGGCGACGTTCTTTTTGTTTTTGAGCCAGACCTCATCAGTCTTGTCACCGATGCCTTTTTTGGCAATGCCGTGCCACAGCTTATCAACAGAAACGGGCGGCCTTTCAGCCCGATCGAAATCAAAACCGGCGAAAAACTGGCGCTGACATTAGCCGAAGCAATGAATGATATTTTCAGCACGGATGACGGCAGCCTGTTTGAACTGAAAAACATCGTGCCAGTCCAGCAATTTGATGCTGAAGCCTTTGCCCATTCGCGGATGTTTTCCTGTGTACTGGAAATCAGCCATGGCGACACGGCAACCGGTTTGCGCATTCTGATGCCACGCAGCTGCCACCGCCCAATTCAGGAAGCCGTGACCCGCATGCTGCGCACTCCTTCAAACCGTGCTGATCCGTTGTGGGCACGCCGGTTACGCCAGGAGGTAAGCCGTGCCCATGTCAATATTGAAGCTTATATTACCCAGGGCACAACAACTCTGAAAAATCTGTCACAATTGCACGCCGGTCAGATACTTCCCCTGCCTGCTGATGCTACCAGTCAGATACGGTTAAGAAGCGGAAAAAAACCGCTCTACAAATGCGCACTGGGAAAAATCGGAAACAATTTTTCGATCCGTATCAATGATCTGGTTGATGAGGAAGAGGAAATGATTGATGAGCTGGTTCATAGTTAACGGTATCAGTGCCGGCCTGACGATATTATTATTCGGCATATTTGTCATCACCACGCGCAAACTTGCCGGAACCATTCGCCTTGGGCAGGAGCTTGCCCATCAGATACAGCTTGCCCGTGCAAGCCTTGAACAGGCTGGTGCCCTGTTGCAGCAGGAACATCAGAAAGTTCGCCATGAGAACAGCAAACTTGGTGAGCAGATCAGAGAAAGCACCCGTATCCGCAGCAATATCAGCCGCTCGCTGATCTACATGGAGCAGATGCATACCCAGTTGCAGAAAAGATTCAATCAGTTGAATAATACACCTGGAATGCCCGCCAAAACCGGACCCATGCCAGCGCCCACCGTAATTCAGCCACTACAGCGCGAAAAAAACGGCCTGCCGGTTTTTGTTCAGCGCAAGGTGACAAAAGCATCAATCAACAATGTAATCAAACTGTAACAACCACTTGAAAAAACAGTCCTGAAACCTGAAAAGCACGGTTATTTCCATGAAAGATGAAACCAGCACAACACCGCCACCCCATGATAACGCGCCAACGCCGCCACAGCAGAAAAAAAATGCGCCAAACACTGGCCGCACCCGTCTTCAAGGCACAGCGGAGAATAACACTTCACCGTCTCACAACAATACATCGCAGCCGCAAGGCAATCCGGAACTCATCATGAATATCCCGGTGGAAGTACAGGTTGTACTGGGAGCAACTACCATGCCGGTCGCAACCTTGATGAATCTGGGGCGTGGCGCTGTCATAACCCTTGACAAACAAATCGGCGATCCGATCGATATTATTGTCAATGGCCGCATTATCGCCCGTGGCGAAGTTATCGTTCTGGAAGATGACTCATCACGTTTTGGCGTCAGCCTGACAGAAGTGATCGGCAAATAGAATATTTTCAGGAAAAATGGAAGCCGGTTTTCGGTCTGGAAATGCGACAGACAAAAACCTGGATCATGTCCGATACAGCTGGATGAACCGGACATGATCTGAAATATCCGATACCGGAAACGAACTTCCGGCAGCAGATGACTTGCAAAAAGCTGAAAGAGAAAATGGCGGAAGCAAACGAAGAAAAAAACACCCCCGAAGATGAGGCTGCCCCGCAGCCGCATATTGCGGAAGAGGCACCATCAGTGATTGACACATTGTCGGGGCAGCAAAAAGCAACCGCCCTGCTTGTCGCTATAGGAAAACCGACAGCTGCACGCCTTATCAGGCATTTCAGCCCTGATGATCTGCGCAGGCTGAGGGGACAGGCACACAATTTGCCGGATATTAAAATGCCGGATTTTGAAAAGCTGGTTCAGCAGTTTGAGGATGCTTTCACCGAAGGCGCTTCCTTTTCGCAGGCTGAAGAGCGTTTTACCTCTCTTGTTCAGGAAACATTGCCCGAGGATGAAGCCGCAGCCGTGCTTGATCCCAATCCTCCTCCCGTCCTGACGCAGGAAAATGTATTTGATATCATCAAAAACATGACGGCTGAGGAATTGCAGCAGCATCTTGTCAATGAACATCCCCAGGTTGTTGCCTACATTGTGTCATGCCTGCCGGATGAACTTGCTGCAAGGATTCTGCTTTTGCAGACAATGTCCATGCGCTCCAATATTGTTCAGCGCATGCTGTATCTGAAACCGGTTCAGCCGGCAGTTGATGCCATCATCAGCCAGGCATTATATCCGATTCTTGTAAAACAGGCAGGAAACGAGCAGAAATCACATTACAAGCAGATTGCGATGGTTCTCAACCAGCTTGACAAGAGCGAGCTTGACGAAGTCCTGGCAAGCCTTGAAAGCCTCAAGGCTGAAGATCTGTCCGGCATAAGGGCAGGCATGTTTACATTCGAGGACATCTCCCGCCTGACCGATCGCGCACGGCTGCTTCTGTTTGACAGTATTCCTTCTGAAATCATTATCAAGGCACTGTGCGGTGCCAGCCCGGAACTGGTCGAGACAATTCTTGCCAGCCTGTCACAACGCACCCGTCGCATGGTAGAAGCAGAAATTACCATTCCTGATGAGCAGCTTTCGCAGGCTGATATTTTGCGCGCACGGCGTGAAATTGCCAATACAGCGCTTGCCCTGGCAAATCAGGATATAATCAACCTGTCCGCAGAAAAGACAGCTGTGTAAGCGCTGCTTCTGAATAGATGGCTGAAGATAAACCGGATAAAGAAAGTCAGACTGAAGAGCCGACAGAGCACAAAATCCGCAAGGCGGAAGAAAAAGGCAATTTGCCATTTTCGCGTGAATTGCCGATATTTGCTTCGCTTGCCGGGTTCAGTGTCATCGCGGTCTTTATCGCATTTCCGGCGTTTGCCAAACTTCTGGCCGTTCTTGTACAATTATTCGAGCGCCCGGAAGACTGGCGGCTGAACAGCGCTGAAGATATTAAAAACCTGATGCTTGTAATTGCGGAATTTACCGGACTGGCCCTTGTGCCTGTTCTGGCAACAATCATGATGACATCGGCAGGTGCTTCCATGATTCAGAATGCGCCGCGCTTTATCGGTGAACGCATCCGCCCGAAATTTTCCCATATTTCGCCTGCAAACGGTTTCAGGCGAATATTCGGCAAATCCGGTTTTGTGGAATTTCTCAAATCAGTGGCCAAACTCATCGGTGTCACGTTGATCATCTACCTGATTTTCTTTCGTAACAACACTGTATTTATTGATGCATTAATGGCGGATTCGTCGGCCCTGCCCGAGTTTATCCGCTTCCAGCTTGCCAGGCTGTTCATTGCCAACGCAGTGGCCGTGGTTGCCATTGCCGGTTTTGATATTGCCTGGTCACACATAAACTGGCGCCGGCAATTGCGCATGACAAAGCAGGAAATACGGGACGAATTCAAACAGACCGAAGGCAATCCCCTGGTGAAAACGCGCCTGCGTTCTCTCGCGCGTGACCGCACCAGACAACAGATGATTGCCAATGTTCCCAAGGCGGCATTGGTGATAGCAAACCCGTCTCATTTTTCTGTAGCATTGCGCTATAAACCGCCAATGGATTCCGCACCGGTCGTTATTGCCAAAGGGCAAAATATCCTGGCCCTTAAAATCCGGGAAATTGCCAATGAACATAACATTCCGGTAATTGAAAATGTGACATTGGCCCGCGCATTATACAAACAGGTCAAAATCGACCAGATGATTGCACCCGAATTTTATCAGGCTGTGGCAGAGCTTATCCGTTATATCAATGCAAACGGGCACCAGCGCCCATGACAAAATACTCACGTGAAAAAATCTGAAAATGTATGCACTGTTAAGTTATGTAACTTACAGTTATAAAAACATCAGCACAAGCAATTCAGCAAAACAGATGTACAGAAACAGGCGAAATGACCATTACCCCTGGCAGGGCCGTCTCGATCATACGGGATATGAAATCCGGCAATCCCATTGCTTGTGCTCATTCTGAACGCCGCGCAAACATTTCCGGTATTGCTGACTCAGCAACGCAACTGTATGTCCGCCCGCAAACACCGCACTTTGCAGAAGGCTGCAAACCTGAAGCCTGCCGGGACAATTCACCGGTGATTTCACTCAATATGAAACTTTCCTATCAGAGAACCGTGGTCTGTTTTGCGTCACCATGACATCGGAAATGTTTACCCGGCACCCGACTTCGGGCAGGCAGTTTCCGTTTCTGAAACCAGCATCCGGTGCTTCATTACGACCTTTGATGACGCTGCAACCCCCTACAGGGCAGTTTTCTGACCGGATTGCCCTGTTGCAGGTGATTTTTCTTTTATTTTTTATCACAAGAGAAACAGGATAAAGCCTGCTTCTCCTGTCACTATCCAACATCAGTGTATTCCGAATATTTTTTGCACAACTGCCAACCTTTTTGATAAAACTTCCATCGCATATGCAAAAATATTCTGCTTGCAGTACCGGCAGCATATCCGGCAAGTATATTTATATTTTCTATAAGAGAAAATTCATAAACAAACAGGAACTGGCGTGCTCAAACAACATCCTGGCAACAGGACTGCTGTTTTTCCGGCAAACCGGTAAAAACGGCCTGAATGAGACGGTAAGAACCGAGAATACAGCAAAGGCCTGTTATCACAAATCTCTGTCTGTTCCGCTTTTCAGAAAAACTGTAAAAAACCAGACTGCCGCAAAACTTTCAACTCATCACATTCACATAATATGAAACAAACTGAAGCCGCTACCGGCGATCTGGATGCCGGATCTGATCGGCGCGGATAAAATTGAACTGCTCCACGAGAATATCCTTGAGAACAGGCTCGGGGAAACGCTGATTGACGCCATCGATGATCTGTTGGCGAACATCATCGAACTTTACTTTTTCAATCTCACTCGTATCTGAATAGGCACCAAAAAATATACGGAAAATTTCATCATTGATGAACAATCCAAGCGGTACGGAAACCTGGCTCCTGGCATTGGAATCTACAATATAGGCAAGCTGGGCAATAACATACCCCGCTACCTTGCCATTCACCATGACGGGCACATCCATCCGATGGGCCTGCTCATGACTGACATGCTGTAATTTTTCTGCTGTATTTTCTTCCGTCGTACCCGCCTGACTCTGACTGCCGTGCATCCAGACACCAAGCACTAACGTACCGAAAGCTACAAGGCAAACCCACAATCCTACAGCAATAAATCTGATCATCAGAAACGGCCCGAATTCAGCGAAAACGGATTGTAGGTGCCATCCGTTTCCTGCGCTTCAATAGCTGACTGCATCATTTCTGCCAACTCGCCGACAGCCTCAAGATGTATTTCGAGCAGTTCCCTGTTACGCTGAAGTTTTATCTGCAATGCCTGAAGCAGGCTCTCAGCCTCATGTTTCTTTCTATCATCGAGAAACTTTAAAAGTTCTTTCATCGTCTGGTTAAGTATGCGCACACCGCGCGCCTTGCGTGCATTGATATCAGCAAAATCAGGATCAATATGCTGTTCAAGCTGGCCGGTTTCATAATCTACCACATCTTCCAATGCCTTCACAGCTGCAACAAATTTCTGCATTGTCAGGCTGTAATCACAGGAATCCCCTGGTTTGTCCTTTTCAGAAATTGAAAGATTGCCCGGATCTGTTTCCTTTGTCGTCATCGCTTTTTCTATTCTTTGATCAATCATTCCGCAAAAATAAAGAAACACGGTATCAGGATTTACCGGAATACCGGCGCACCATTTCAAGCTGGTTTGTATGTACAATCATGTTTACCGCCGCCTGCCTGTCAGACGCCGCCTGCACTTCCTGCATCGGCTGATGGGCTTCAAGCATTGAGGCAATACCGATACCGCCACTTTCAGCCATTTCTCCGGCCATCATTTCCGCCAGCATGGATTTCCAATATTCCCCGCCCGGGCCTTTGCCAAAAACCGAAGGGGTATCGGTTGTATACATATTCTGAATAAAGGTCTGAAGCATAAAAGCCTCAAACTTCCGATAAGCATCTGCCGGCCTTTTGCCTTTCACGGCGGGAGCCGGCGCGGAAGCTTCAGCCGTCATGGCCAGATCAGCAAACCGCATATCCGCAGCCTCTGCCTTTCCGCCTGCTGCGGTACCCTGTATCTGACGCAACTTCTGAACCGAAGCATGATATTGCAGCGGATCAGCGGCCTGTGCCACATCAAGAACCAGATCGGAAGGAGGAGAAATTGCCATGAAGTACCTTATAAATATATATTGCCGATGGGTTATAACCGCTTAAACTTGATCGAGGCTGGAATTTTCCAAAGCATTTTACAGTCAAACGAAACATTTGACGTCCGCAAAAACACGACAAAACAAAAAGTGCATTTTGCAGTCAGATGAAACAGCAGCCATAGGAAAAACCAGGCATTGCTTGCAGCCAAGTCCGGTGCAACATTTGTTTCACCCTTTATCGGGCGGCTGGATGATATCACCCTTGACGGCATGGAACTTATTGGTGAAATCCGCACAATCTTTGATAAT
>Ga0154004_1000043_pt1 | contig 32883 bp, 29 predicted proteins | sample TSFL088MetaG_FD_104727 | JGI IMG/M metagenome (GOLD analysis project Ga0154004, IMG submission 104727) | Attine ant fungus gardens microbial communities from Florida, USA - TSFL088 MetaG | ecosystem: Host-associated > Fungi > Mycelium > Unclassified | place: USA: Florida, Lake Talquin State... | reverse complement strand
ATTTAATTAGAATTCCTTCTTCTCAAAGGATCAGAGTTATCTGGATTTAAATCATATCTGCTTTCAAAAGCATCATGAATCATTGCTTCTAAATTCATATTATTACTTCAATCATAAATTTTTACAAAACCATTTTTAAAATTTTTGTATAATCTTGTAGGAATAGAACTTGCATCTCTAAGTTTTTCCCCACCATGATTATTATTACTTGGTAATATTATTCCTAATACACCATTTCGTTTATTATATTGAGTTTCTCTTAAACTCGAAGAAATTTCTCAATCTACATGTTTTCTTCCTCATGTATCTCTTCCAATTAATACTATAGTAACTGATGCATTTCTAATATATTCATCACGTATAATTTGTCTTATTTGTTCATCAGTTTTGTTATCATGTATATCTCCTGTATCAACTGAATAATTAACAAAATTATTTCCAAAGTAATTTGTTAGAGAATCTTTATAAGAAAAATCATTTTTATGATGATAAGAAATAAAAACTTTATGTTTAGGCATTTCTTTTCCCCCTTCTATTTTAATTTCTATATATTTAATTTTACTCTTAATAAAAGAAAATCAATCTTAATTTTAAAAATTTTTCTTTTTTATATTCAATAAAGTGTTATTTTCATTTTTCTAATTTAGAGTTATAATTTTTCCCAAGAAAGTGGGACGGGAATGAACTTATTAGAATCAGATGGCAGTCAATTTAAGAGTCAATATTTGTTTTTTGAAAATTATCAGCAAATTAAATTAAATAAAGAAAAATAATATTTATTTAATTAATGCTCTTAATCCGTAAAATAAATAATACATCCGATTGTGCGATTTTACTTGCTTTTATTAGCAATTATCTTTATAATTAATAATGCTGTGAAAACAGTTGCAACCGCACTTTTTTAGGTTTTAAGTGATAATAATTTGGTTATCCACCTTATAAGGCGAGTCTAAGCTGGAGGTGCAAAATGTTTGCAATAATTAAGACCGGTGGCAAACAAATTAATGTTGAAGTTGGTCAAGAATATTTTATTGAAAAATTACAAGGTAATCCTGAAGATAAAATTGTTTTTGATCAAGTATTAATGATTGATGGAACAGTAGGTAATCCAATAATTAAGGGTGCTTCAGTTCATGGAATCATTATCAAGCAAGATAAAGCGAAAAAGATTGTTGTTTTTAAATATAAACCAAAGAAAAACTCAAAAACTAAATATGGTCATCGTCAGCCATATACAAAGGTAAAAATTACTGATATTTTGTTAAGTGGTAAACCAACTGCAAAAGCAAAAACAACAGAAAACAAAACAACAAGTAAAACAACAAAATCAGAACAAACTGAAACTACTAAAAAAGTAACTAATAATAAAGTAGTGAAAGCACCAACAAAAGTTGCTGCAACTAAAAAAGCAACTACTGGTGAAAAGAAAGTAGTTAACAAAGAACCATCAACTGTAAAAAAAGCAAAAGTAAACAGTCCTACTAAAAAAGTAACAAAAAAATAGTTAATTAATATGGTAAAAACTAATTTTTATTATCAAAAAGATCAGATTGTTAAAGTTGAAGTTAGTGGTCATAGTAATTTTGATCAAGTTGGGAAAGATATTGTTTGTGCAGGAATCTCTGCTATTGTCTTTGGTACTTTAAATGCTCTTGATAATTTAGTTTCACAACAAGAAGTAAAAATTGTTGAACCTGAAACAAAAGTTATCATTGAAGTTTTAAAACCATCGGATAACAATCAAATGATTTTACAAACAATGTTTTGACAATTAAAAACTATTAGTAATCAATATCGTAAAAACATTATTATTAAGGAGGTTTACTAAAATGCGTTTTCAATTAAATTTACAATTCTTTGCTTCTAAAAAAGGAGTTGGATCAACTCGTAATGGAAGAGATTCTCATTCTAAACGTTTAGGAGCGAAAGCAAGTGATGGGCAGTTAATTCACGAAGGATCAATTATTTATCGCCAAAGAGGAACTAAAATTCACCCAGGAGTAAATGTTGGTCGTGGTGGTGATGATACTTTGTTTGCTTTAAAAACTGGTATTGTTAAATATGTTAAGTTTGCTAAAAATAAAACTAAAGTTAATATTTTAGAAGCAAAATAATAATATTAACAATTGTTAATAAAAGTTCTATTTAAAATAGAACTTTTTTATTAGTTAAAAAAGCAAAACAAATAAATAATATCTATTTAATTATTCTTATTTTCAAGGTATCATTTATTTTGAAGATAGTTTAATAAAAAAATAAGAAAATTTTAGGAAAAATAATTATGAAGTTTATCGATTTAATCAAATTAAAAGTTAAAGCAGGTAAAGGTGGTGATGGAATCATCGCTTTTCGTCGTGAATTATATGTTCCTAAAGGTGGTCCAAGTGGTGGCGACGGTGGTAATGGTGGTAGTGTTATTTTTGTTGGCGATGAAGGTTTAAATACTTTATTAGACTTAAGAAAAACAAGAGAAATTAAAGCCTTAGCTGGTGAAAATGGTAAACCAAAAAATATGCATGGTAAGAATGGTACTAATACGATTGTTCGAGTACCATTAGGAACAATTGTTAAGGATATTAAAACTGGCACAATTATTGCTGATATTACTAAAAATAAAGCAACTGCAGTAATCGCTAAAGGTGGAATTGGTGGTCGTGGTAATGCAAAATTTGCTTCATCAACCAATCGTGTGCCAAAAATTTCAGAAAATGGCACACCAGGTCAAGAATTTGAAATAATTTGTGAATTAAAACTTTTAGCTAATGCTGGTTTGATTGGTTTGCCAAATGCTGGAAAATCAACTTTCTTAAAAGTAGTTTCAGCAGCAAAACCATTAATTGCTGATTATCCATTTACAACTTTAGATCCGCAACTGGCAGTAGTAACAAATAATAATGATAGTTTTGTTATTGCTGATTTACCCGGTTTAATTGCTGGTGCTAGTGATGGCAAAGGATTGGGTTTACAATTTTTGAAACATATTGAACGTTGTCAAGTTTTAGTGCATATGATTGATATTAGTGACGAAAAAAGTGATCATTTTTTAACTTATCAATTAATTAAACAAGAGTTAAGTAAATATAATAAAAAGATTTTAGAAAAGCCAGAAATTGTTGTTGCTAATAAAATTGATTTATTAGCAGATTTATCAGCAGTTAAGAAATTAGCAGATGCAATTAAAAAACCAGTTTTTGCTATTTCAGCTTTAAAAAAAGACAATCTTAAACCTTTAATTGCTGAGATTGCAAAATTTGTTAAAAATGTTGCAAAAGAAGAGCCAGAAGAAGTTAAAGAAGAACATGTTTTATATAAATATCAACCAAAACCTAATGCTGAACCTGAAGTAATTGTTACAAAGATTAAAGACCATCAATGAGAAGTTACAGGTAGTGCTGTCAATAGAATTGCCCAAAGAAATCCTTTGAATACTTATCAAAATATTTTGTTGTTTAGAATTAAATTACAAGATTTAGGTGTCTTTGAACAATTAAGAAAAAAAGGTGTTAAAAAAGGTGACAGTGTTAAGATTTATAATTATGATATGATTTGAGAAACAGAATAAAATTAGCCAGAAAGATTAAAAGAAAGTGAATAATAATGAAATTAGAACAATATTTGGAACAAATTGTTAAATTTTTACAAGATGAAGTTAAGAAAGCTCATGCCAAAGGGGTAATTGTTGGTTTAAGTGGTGGTGTTGATTCAGCTGTTGCTGCTTTATTAATGAAAAAAGCATTTCCTAATAATCATTTAGTCTTGCTTATGCCTTGTCAATCACCAGAGATTGATTTAGATTATGCTAATAATTTAGTTAAAAAACATAAATTAACATCGCAATTAGTTAATTTAGATGAAGTTTTTCTTAGTTTTAAAAAGAATTTACCAAAAAATATTCCATCAGAACAAGAAAAAACAATTTTTGGTAATTTAAAGTCACGATTAAGAATGAGTACTCTTTATACTTATGCTCAAATTAATAATTATTTAGTCGTTGGAACAAGTAATGCTGATGAATGACATACTGGTTATTTTACTAAGTATGGTGATAGTGGTGTTGATTTATTACCACTTGTTAATTTAGTAAAGCAAGATATTTTTCAAGCAGCAAAAATTCTAAATGTCACTAAAGAAATTATTGCTAGAAAACCGAGCGCTAGTTTATGAGCAGGTCAAACCGATGAAGCAGAAATGGGTCTTACTTATCAAGAATTAGATCAATTTTTATTAGGTGATATTAAAAAATTATCTGATCAAGTTCAGATAAAAATTACAACCATGCATGAACGCACACAACATAAACGCAAAGCAATTCCGCAAGCGCCAAAATGATGAAGTCGTAATTAAAAATTAAGAAAGAGTAAGAAATTATGTCAGGTCACTCACAATTTGCTAATATTAAACATCGTAAAGATGCCCAAGATATTAAACGTGGTAAAATTTTTCAAAAAATTAATCGTGAAATTTATACTGCTGTTAAATTACACGGTTCTAATATTGAAAATAATCCCAAGTTACGGACAATTTTAGAAAAAGCTCGTAGTTTAAATATGCCAAAAGATAATATTAATCGGGCAATTGCTAAAGCTAATAATCAAAATGATCAAGATAATTATCAAGAAGTAATTTATGAGGGATTTGGTCCCGGAACAATTGCTTTAATTATTCATTGTTTAACTGATAATAAAAATCGTACTACTGCTAATATTCGTGGTTATTTTAATAAATATCAAGCAAAATTAGGTGTTAGCAATTCAGTTCAACATTTATTTTTTAAAGCCGGTATCATTGAATTTATTAGTCCTTTGGATTTAGATGATATTTTAGATTTAGTAATTAATTTTGAGATTTTAGATTTTAGTAAAGATGAAGAGATTGTGCAGTTAATTGTTGCTCAAGAAGATTTAGCAATTATTGTTCAGGCATTAAGAACTGCAAAAATTGAAAATTTTGTTACTAATGAAGTTAGAAATGTACCATTTGAACCAATCAATGTTAATGATGAAGATTTAGTTAGTTATCAAAAACTTTTTGATTTATTGGAAAATGATGATGATGTCCAATTTATTGAAAGTAATTTAAAAAAATAAGACTGATTTTGAATTAAACAACTAAAAAATTAATTGTCTTTTAATACTTTTGTTGGTATTCTTATATAGTATTATTAAGATATTTAATAAATCATTTTTTGATTTTATCTTAAAGATTTAGGAAGTGATTTTGCTTTATGAAAAAAAAATCATTAACGAAAGCAAAACGAGAAAAGAAACTTAGAGGTTTTTCTTTTTTTACGAGAATGACTTCTTTAATAATTATCGCTGCTGCAATTATTGTTAGTGCAGTTTTTAGTATTTTTTATTTAGACAGTAATCGTAATTTAAGTATTGAATTTGCTGGTGGCTATCAAACTCAAGTTAGATATGAGGGAGTTCACGAAGAAGATAGTAATAGTCGAAAAGTTATTACTTTATTAGAAAATCGAATTGATCCTTTAGGAACAAGTAATATTAATATTGAAAAAAGTACTAGCAATGGTGGTGATTTTTATAATTTATCAATTAGTAAAGATGCTGGGATTGATATTGCTAGTTTTATTAATAATGTTTCTCGTCGTGGGTATATTTATTTATTAGATGATCAAGGACACGATTTGTTAGCTAATAAATATGATGAAAATAGTAAAGCATGAAGTGCCAGAGAAGAAAGAATTACTACTAGTGATGCTTTTAGTAGCATTTCAGAAACAACTAATCAAAATTCTCATCAGCCAGAAGTAGTTTTTAATGTTAATTCCCAATCAGACTTAGTTAGTACCATTCAAGCAATTACTAAAGATGGGTCTAATAAAGTTTATTTTTATTCTGATATTGGTAGTTTACTAAATTATATTCGTAATACTTTAACTGGTTTAGAAGATTTAGCATCAGTAATTGAAAGTGAAACTAGTCAAACTAAACAAGATGCTTTAAAAGTTTTATTGGCAAATGAAACAGTTGGTTTAGATGATGCTACTGGACAAAAAATGTATAATGCGATTAGAAATCCAAATTCATCGGCTGGTAAACAATTAAGAAATCTATTAGATCAAAGTAAAAATGGTCTTTATATGATTAATTGAATTTATTCTGATACTTCAACAACAACGCCATTATTAGTTGATACTAATAATAAAGATAATGTTTTTGACCCTAATAATCCTTTTGATCCATCAGAAACCAAAGGTTCACCAATGAATGCTTGATTGCCACATATTAAGGATTTAATTGTTTTACCTGACATTTCACAATTTCTTGATACATCAATTATTAGTTATAAATATGCACCATATTATATTGGTGAAATTGCTAGTCTTGCAAATTCTAATAGTAATCAAATTACTATTAATGATAATACTTTTAATAAAGCCAAAGTTCGTCAAATTGTTAATCTTTTAACTGCTGGTAAAGAACAAAATGATTTTATTGTTGAAGCGTTTTTAACAATTGATGCAACTTTAGGAGCGCAAGCTTTAAAAATTGCGATAATTGCTTTAGCTGTTGCTTTGGCAGTTTTAGCAATTGTGATTATTTTTAATTATCGGTTCCTTGGTTTTATTGCTATTTTTACAATTATTTTATTTTTAGTTATAACTTTAGTAGCATTTACTTTCTTAAATAATGTTGTTGCTCCAGAAACTGGTATTGCTTTAATTATTGGTCTTGCTTTATTGCTAGATTTAATTGTTGGTTTATTTAATAATCTTAAAAAAGAATATCGTTCAGGAAAAAGTGTTTATGAGGCTTTTAAAGCAGCAAATAAAAAATCATTAGTTTCAGCTTTTGATTGTAGTTTGATTGTTTTAATTGTTAGTTTAACAATTTTCTGATTTGGTGCTCGTTCAATTCGTGGTTTTGCAATTATGACTTCAATTTCAACTTTTGGTGTAATTGTTTTAGGAGTATTAATTTTAAGGTTAGTCTTATATTTACTATTAAAAAATAATGTCTTTGAAAAAAGAGCTGCTTTGTTAGGTTTAACACCAAGAACTCGTCGAAACCCTAAGAAAAGTAAGAATTCTCGTTATAATCAAGCTAAAGTTAAATTAGCAGTTTTAGTTGCTCAAACTAAGAGTAAAACGACTAGTTTAAATGCTAGCAAATGAAATTATCATAAATTAACAAAATGAATTATTACTGGTTTTGCTGTAATTTTAGTTACTTCAGGAATTGTCTTTTTCACTGCTGGTGCTAATTTTAGTCAAGGTTTTGATAGTAGAATTGATTTTACTGGTGAAGTTGCAACCCAACAAGATCCAACTAACTCTAATAATTCTGATGGTTTTAATTTAATTAGTGAAGCAAATAGTCGTCGTAATGAAGTTATTAAGATTTTAAATGATAATGATTATTCATATCAAAAAGTTTATTATGCATTAATGACTAATTCGCTAACGCCAGGTAGAAATGTGATTAGAATTATTATTGAAACTAGTGTTAAAGATAGTGCTGCCAGTGATTTTCGCCAGTTTTTACAAAGTGAAGTAACTTGAGCAAATTGAAACTATACAACTAATAATGCTTTATCAGGTAATCAGTTATTTAAAAGTATGCTAATTACAATTGCTATTGCTTTAATTACAATTTTTATTTATATTATTATTAGATTTCAATTTAGTTTTTCAATTCCACTGATTATTGCTTTAGTTTTTGCAGTTTTTGTCACACTAGCAACATTAGTAACATTACAAATTACAATTTCGACAATGACAATTGGTGTGATTTTAGCAGTAGTAATTTTAGTTTTAATTAATAGTGTCATTATTTTTGATAATATTAAAGAAATTAAATTAAACTTAACAAAAACAAAAAATGATAAGTTAACAAAAGATGAAATTGTTGCTATTAGTAATGAAGGTGTTAAACGATCATTAACAAGAACAATGCTAGCGAACGGTATTATAATTGTAACAGCATTAATCGTGTTATGCTTCCTACCAAGTTTCTGAGCAGTTAGTCTTGCTTTGATTCTTGGAAGTGTTGTTACCTTTCTTGTTAGCCATTTTCTTGCTCCTTGATTATGAACTTACTTTGAAAGATGAAGAATTAGAAGATTTCAAAAACGAGCAGAAAAAATTAAAAAACATTTTGTTGGACCTGATGAATATATTGTTTCTGGTATTAACGATTAATGGTTTTTTGAAAATATAAAGATTTAAAGGAAAAAAAATGAATTTAGATACAATAAAAAAAATGATTCGCAATGTTCCTAATTTCCCAAAATCAGGAATTCAATTTAAAGATATTACTCCTGTGCTTGCTAATCCTGAAGCGTTTTCGTTTGTTATTAAAACTTTTGCTGATTTAGTTAAAAAAGATCAAATAACAGCGATTGCAGCTCCAGAAGCGCGTGGCTTTATTTTTGGTAGTGCTTTAGCACTTGCTTTGAAAGTTAAATTTGTTCCAATTAGAAAAAGTGGTAAGTTACCTGCTAAAACTTATCATGTTGAATATCAATTAGAATATGGAACTGATAAGTTAGAAATTCATCAAGATGCTTTAACAAAAAATGATCGAGTTTTAATTATTGATGATTTAATTGCAACTTCAGGAACAATTCATGCTTGTATTGAATTAGTACAATTATCACAAGCACAAGTTGCAGCAATTGCGACTTTAATTACTTTAAAAGAATTTGAAGATCAACAAAAATTTGGTAAGATTCCTTTTCATAGTTTAATTGAGTTTTAAAAATATGAATAACATTACTTGTAAAGATTTTAATGAAGTATTAAAGCAAGCAAAAAGCTATATTAAAAATGAAAAACTTTTGGTTCAAATTGAAAAAGCATATCAATATGCTGAGTTGAAACATCAAGGACAATTAAGAAAAAATGGTGATCCTTATTTATATCATGTTTTATCAACCGCATATACTTTAACTTTATGACACTTAGATCCTGCAACAATTCAAGCAGGTCTTTTGCATGATATTTTAGAAGATACACCAACTAGTGTTGATGATTTAGTAACAGAATTTGGTCAGGAAGTTGCTGCATTAGTTTCAGCAGTAACAAAAGTTAGTCATTTTGCTAAAGAAAAGCGAGCAGAAATTAAATCTGATTATTTAAGAAAATTATATTTAAGTTTAGCTGATGATATTAGAGTAATTATTATTAAGATGGCTGATCGTTTACATAATATTAGAACAATTGAATTTTTAGATTTAACAAAGCAAAAAGTTGTCGCTAAAGAAACATTAGAAGTTTATGCTTCAATTGCTCATCGTTTAGGAATGCGAGAATTGCAAGCAGAGTTAGAAGATCGTTCTTTTGCCGTTTTATTACCAGAAGAATATCAAAAAATTAGTAATCTAGTTAAAAAAGATGAAGAAAATCGAAAACAATTAGTTGATAATACAATTAAAGAAATTAGAAAAACTTTAGTTAAACATGAAAAGTTAAAGTTTGATATTTATGGGCGCAGTAAAAACCTGTTTTCAATTTATCGAAAAATGTATTATTTTGCTAAAGATTTTAACCAAATTCATGATATTTTAGCAATTAGAATTATTAGTAATTCCGTTGATAATTGTTATGCAATTCTTGGTTATTTACATCAAAAATTCACACCATTACCAGGTAAATTTAAAGATTATATTGCGACACCAAAAAATAATATGTATCAATCATTACATACTTCAATTGTTAATAAAAATGAAATTTATGAATTACAAATTAGAACTGAAGAAATGGAATATTATGCCATGGTCGGTGCTGCTGCTCATTGACGTTATAAAGATGGTGAAGAAATAAGTCCTAAGAAAAAACAAGCAGAAATTGATGAAAAATTAAATATTTTTCAAACAATTTTGGATTTAAATACAGTTAAAAGTGAAGAAGCAAATGCCGATTTAGAAACTGAGATTAAGCAAGATTTATTTAGTGAATTAATTTATGTTTTAACACCTAATGGTAAAGTTGTAACATTACCACTTGGGGCAACAATTTTAGATTTTGCTTATAAAATTCATACTGAAATTGGTGAAACTGCCATGGGTGCTCGAATCAATGGTGTTTATTCTGCTTTAAATACAGTTTTAAAAACTGGTGATGTTGTTGAAATTAAAACTTCAAAAACAGTAAAACCAAATTATGACTGGCTAACAATTGCCAAGACAAATTTTGCTCGTCATAAAATCAAAAAATATCTAATTCAAACAACTCCTTTAAAACCTGAAACAAAAACTAAAGGGGTGCCTGATAATGATAAAAGAATTGTTAATGTTAAAGAGCAAATTGATAAATATCTTCAAGATCATAAATTACGCTGAAGAATTGCAAGTAGCTCAGTTATTTATAAACGCTTAAAGTTTTTAAAATATCCAACTTATGATGATTTTTGTTTAGCGATTGCTAATGGGACTTATACAATTGAAGATGCTGTTAAAGAAGTTTTATTTAAAGATTCATTAAAATTTAAAGATTTTAAAACCAGAAAGAGTGTTAATTTAAGTAAATCTAATAAGATTAATGATGTAATTGTTGAAAATGCACCGACAATTAAAACGCAATTAGCTCGTTGTTGTTTACCAATTCCTAATGAAATGATTATTGGTTATATTAGTAAAGGTCAAGGAATTAAAGTTCATCGTCCCGATTGTCCAAATATTATTAATGAAACAAAAGGTGACAAAAAAGCACGAACTTTACCAACAGTTTGAAATTTACCAGCAACAATTATGAGAACTTATGATGCTGGGATTAAAATTTATTATTTGGACCGACCAGGGTTATTAGCCGATATTATTAATTTATTAAATCTTTTGAAAGTATCAATTCAAAATGTTGATGCTAATAATCAATTAATTAATCATAAGGGAGTTTTGAAATTAACAATCAAAGTCCCCGATATTGATCGGTTACAACAAATTACTTCTTCATTAAAGAAGGTACCTGATATCATTGATATAACAAGAATAATTTTGTAAAATTTTAAGTATATCAAACTCTTTTATTAAAAATCTTTGTAAAATATAATTAAGCAATATAAATTTAAGGTGAAAAAATGAAGTTTCAGCGTCCGAAGGGAACAGAAGATTTATATAATCAACAAGTAATTATTTTTAGTAACATTATTAGTGAGTTAGTAACTGTTGCTAAAAATTTTAATTATCAAGAAATTATTACTCCGGTAATTGAATCGGCAGATTTATTTTTACGCTCAATTGGTTCAACAACTAATATTGTTGAAAAAGAAATTTATCAATTTTTAGATAAAGGCAAAAGAAATCTTGCTTTAAGACCTGAAGGAACAGCTGGTGTTATTCGTGCTGTTGTTGAAAATAAACTTTATAATAATCAAAAACAAACATTAAAATATTTTTATTATGGTAATATGTATCGTTATGAAAATCCGCAAAAGGGTCGTAACCGTGAATTTCACCAATTTGGTGTTGAAGTTTTAGGAACAAAAGATCCGTTATTAGATGTTGAAGTAATTATTTTAGCAGCAAAAATGTTAGAAGCATTAAATATTAATGATTATCAATTAGCAATTAATTTTTTTGGTTCTGAAGCAACAAAAACTAAATTTAATCATGCTTTGTCAAAAGCTTTAATGAAAGTAAAATCAAAATTACCACTTGAATTACAAACAAAAATTAAAACTAATCCGTTACGAATTTTAGATGCTCAAGAATTTCAAACTTTAAATTTAGCGGTACCAGAAATTGCTCAATTTTATTCGCCAGAAGAAAAAGCATATTTTGCTACGATTACTAAGATGTTAACAACTTTAAAAATTAATTTTAATGTTAATCAAACTTTAGTTCGTGGTTTAGATTATTATAATGGTGTTATTTTTGAATTTGTTAGTAATAATGATGTTTTGGGTAAAAGCCAAAATACTTTAATTGGTGGTGGCCGATATGATAATTTGGCACAAGAGTTGGGAGTACCCTATGCTTATCCAGCAATTGGCTTTGCTTTTGGAATTGAAAGATTAATGTTATTATTAGCAAATAAACCAAAGTTCACTGAAACTAAAAAATTAGATTTATTTATTATTAGTCAATTTCAAACAGGATTAAGTCTATCGTTACTTTTGTTAAATGATTTACGAAAAATAAGGTATTTTGTTGATGGTAATTTTAGTTTATTTAATGATAAACAAAAAAGTAATTTAATTAAAAGTATTCAAACAACTAATAATCTTTTAGTATTAGAAAAAGTTAATCAAGCAACTTGTTATCAGTTAACAAAAAAAACAAAAGTAGTAATTAAATTTGAAAATCAAGAACAATTATTAACAAAAATTATTGATTTACTGAAAATAAGTGAGGTTAAATAATGAATACTGGATATCGTACTAATAATTGTGGCAGTTTGACAAAAAATGATTTGAAACAAAATGTTATTTTAAGTGGTTGAATTCATGCCATTAGAGTTAAAAAAAATGCAATCTTTTTAGACTTACGAGATCGATATGGTTTGACACAAATTGTTATTAAAAGTGATGAACCTAATTTTGATAATTTAAAAAAAATGAAAGTTGAATCAGTAATTCAAGTTACCGGTCAAGTTGTTGCTCGACAAGTTGCTAATCCTAAATTAACAACCGGTGCAATTGAAGTAGTTGCTGAAAAAGTTAAAATTTTAAGTGAAGCTAAAGCACTTCCTTTTGTCATTAATGATGCCAATAATTTTACTGCTTTAGAAGATTTACGCTTAAAGTATCGTTATTTAGATTTAAGACGAAAAGAAATGTTACAACAATTAAAATTTAAACATCAATTTCTTAATATTATTCGTAATTTTTTAAATGCTGAAGGTTTTTTAGAAGTTGATACACCAGTTTTGACTAAATCAACACCGGAAGGAGCGAGAGACTTTTTAGTTCCGGCACGGATTAAGAAAAATGCTTTTTATGCTTTACCACAATCACCACAGTTATATAAACAATTATTAATGATTAGTGGCATTGATAAATATTATCAAATTGCTAAGTGTTTTCGTGATGAAGATTTTCGTGCTGATCGGCAACCAGAATTTCAACAATTAGATTTAGAAATGGCTTTTGTTAAACAAGCAGATGTCATTGAGTTAGTTGAAAAATTAATGACAAATTTATGAAAGCAATTAAATTTACCAGATTTAGTTTTTCCTTTACCTTGATTAAGTTATCAAGAGGCGATTGATTTATATGGTACTGATAAACCTGATTTACGATGTGTTTGTAAAATTGTTAATTTACCATCAACAGTGAAAGCTTTATCTTTAAAAGGTTTTTGAGTTAATGATAAATTTACTGATGCAACAAAAAAAGCAATCTTACGAATTGTTGATCAACATCAAGGTAAGAACTTTTTAGTATATTCAAGAACAAAAGGTCGAATTATTTTTAGTACTAATAATAAAATTATTTTAAATGAAACACAACTTACAACTTTAGGAACAACAAATGCTGAAAAAGAAAAAGACCTTTGTTATTTAACTTATGAATCTGATAATACTGGTGCGATGGTTTTAGGTGCAATTAGAACTTTTTATTGTTTAGATCAAGAACGACAAGCAAAGCATCCAGATTTCTTAGCAAATATTAATACTTATCGTTTATTATGAATTGTTGATTGACCAATGTTTGAAAAAATTGATAATAAAATTTCTGCTTGTCATCATCCATTTACTAGTCCTTTATTACCAGAACAAGTTTTAGATTTAAAACAAAAAGATTTTGATCAATTACTAAAAATTAAAGCATCAGCTTATGATTTAGTTTTAAATGGTAATGAAATTGCTGGTGGCAGTGTGCGAATTTTTGACAAGCAATTACAAGCAAAGATTTTTGAAATTTTACAATTAAAACCAGAAATTGTTAAAGAACAATTTGGTTTCTTTTTAGATGCTTTTGATTATGGGGTGCCACCTCATGCTGGGATTGCTTTTGGTATTGATCGTTTATTGATGATTTTAGCTAAGAACAATTCAATTAGAGATACGATTGCCTTTCCAAAAAATAGTAGTGGTATTGATTTATTAACTAATAGTCCAAGTGCGATTGATGTTAAACAATTACAAGTATTGGGATTAAAAATTTTGAATGATAAAAAATAAATGATATTAACTTTATTTTTTTGAAAAAAATCATTAAGATTATAAAGGAAAATGGTTAAAGTTGGAGGAAGTAAAAAATGCCAAATAATATTGATCAATTAACAATTAATTCAATTCGAGTTTTAGGAATTGAAGCAGTTAATAATGCTAAAAGTGGTCATCCAGGAATTGTTTTAGGTGCGGCACCAATGGTGTATGCTTTATTTAAAGATCATTTAAAATTTAATCCAAAGAATCCTTATTGATTTAATCGTGATCGTTTTATTTTATCTGCCGGTCATGGTAGTGCTTTATTGTATTCAATGCTATATCATGCTGGTTATAATTATAAAATTGATGATTTAAAGAATTTTCGTAAGTTAGATAGTAAAACTCCAGGTCATCCAGAATATGATTTAGATTTAGGAATTGAAATGGCAACTGGACCTTTAGGTCAAGGTTTAGCAACAGCTGTTGGTATGGCGATTGCTGAAAGTTTTTTAGGAGCAAAATATAATCAAGATAATCATAAATTAATTGATCATTATACTTATGTCTTATGTGGTGATGGTGATTTACAAGAAGGGATTACTCAAGAAGCTTTAAGTTTTGCAGGCCACTTTAAATTACATAAGTTAATTGTTTTATACGATTCAAATGATGTGCAATTAGATTCAGCAACTGATGCCGTTATTTCTGAAAATACTGAAAAAAGAATGAAAGCCTTAAACTGAAATTATTTAAAAGTTACTGAGGGTAATGATTATCAAGCAATTAGTAAAGCAATTGCAAGTGCTAAAGAAAGTGAATTACCAACTTTAATTGAAGTTAAAACAGTAATTGGTTTTGGGGCAACAAAGCAAGGAACTCCAGCAGTTCATGGTGCGCCATTAATGGATGATATTGCAACAGTAAAGAAAAATTTACAATGAAATACTAAAGAAACATTTTCAGTTCCCCAAGAAGTAATCAATAATTTTCAAAAAGCAAAAATTAATCAAGGTCAGGATGCAGAACGAAAATGAAATAAACTATTAAATGATTATCAAAAAAATTATTCTGATTTATATCAAGAAATTAGTTTTGCTATCAAAGGACAGTTATTTAATAATCCCTTTTTATTTAATAAAATTGACTGACAAAGTATCATTAATAATGAATCTGTTGCAACAAGAGTTGTTTCAGGAAAAATTTTAAAACTTTTATCACAACATTATCCAACATTAATTGGTGGTAGTGCTGATTTATCTAGTTCAACGAAAGCAATGGTTTCAGATCAAGATTATGATAGTAAAAATTATCGTGGTCGTCATCTTCATTTTGGTGTTCGAGAATTTGCGATGTCTGCAATTGTTAATGGTTTAACTTTACATCAAGGTTTAATTGCTTTTGGTTCAACTTTTTTAGTATTTAGTGATTATCAAAAAGCTGCTTTAAGATTAGCAGCATTAATGAAAATTCCTTCATTATTTATTTTTACTCATGATTCAATTGCTGTTGGTGAAGATGGACCAACACATCAACCAGTTGAACAATTATTAATGTTAAGAACAATTCCTAATTTTAATGTTATGCGTCCAGCAGATGTTAGAGAAACAATTGGAGCTTATAAAGTTGCTTTAATGGCAAAAACTTTTCCTAGTTCGATTGCTTTAACAAGACAAGATTTACCACAAATGACTAATAGTAATATTGATGCTGTTGCCAAAGGTGCTTATATTATTAGTGATGAAGATAAAACAAAAGCATTAGATTTAGTTTTTATTGCGACAGGTAGTGAAGTTCATTTAGCTGTTGAAGTACAAAAGATGTTAGTTAAAAATAAAATTAATGCTCGAGTTGTTTCGATGCCATCCACTTATTTATTTGATCGACAGGAACAAGAATATAAAAATAAAATCTTGCCAATAACAATTAAAAAGGTGGCGATTGAAATGGGTGTTAATGACTCATGATATAAATATGTTGGACTTGCTGGTTTAGTAATTGGTATAAATCAATTTGGTACATCGGGTGAAATATCAGCAGTTTTAGATAAATATGGTTTTACAAGTAATAAAATTTATCAAAAAGTTATCAAGTATTTAACAAATAAGGAGGTAAAATAATATGATTCCGTGATGAGCAGGATTAATAATTGGCATTGTTGGTGCTTTAATTGGTGGTGGAATTGGTTTTTTAATTACTAAAAGAATTTTTGAAAAACAATTGGAAAAAAATCCGCCAATTAATGAAAATATGATTCGTGCAATGTATTCACAAATGGGTCGTAAACCAAGTGAAGCGCAAATTAAATCAGTAATGCAAGCAATGAAACGACAACAAAGAATGACAAAGAAAAAATAATTATGAAAAAAGAGTTTTTATCATTTTATTTTTGCTAGTAATGATAAAACTCTTTTTTATTTTAATTAAATAGAATCTATTAGAATTAACATAGAAATTATTAGAGGATATATATGGTTGATTTTTTTAATATCAAAAATAATCTTAATATTAAGACCCGTGAAAGTGGTGTTGAATTATTAAGAATTTTATCAATGTTTTTTGTTATTATTATTCATGAAATTTTTTATTTTTTGCCTAGTGATAATTTGTTTGTTGTAATTGGCAGAGTTATTAGTTGACCAGCAATCTTTTGTTTTGCTTTTATTACCGGATATTTTTTGATTTTAAAAAATGATCAAGGTAGTAAAATTAAAAGATTTTTATTTTTAACTTTAGAAATTGTTATTTGAAGAATATTAATTTCTTTAATTTATTTAATTTCTGCTTCATTTATTGCCCATGATTCTGTTGCAAATTTTTTTTATGATTTTTTTGTTAATGTTATTATTGATTTGATTTCACCTAATTTTTGATATTTTTGAGCAATTATTTTTGTTTATTTAATCTTTCCATTTTTTGCTAGTTTTTTAGATAAAAATTATAAGAACGGAAAGCAATTATTAAAATGAATTTTATGATTTTTCTTTATGATTACTATTATCGCAACTCTTGGTCATGCTTTAATTAAGGTTATTCACTATAATTTTTCAGCTTATACTGACTGAGCTACATTTGGCATTGTTATGTTTCCTGCAGTTTTAGGTGGTTATTGACATTTAATTGAGCAAGAGAAAAGATGAAAATATAATTGAAAAATGCAGTTATATGGAGTTTTAGGATTAGTTATTGTTTATTTAATTAATTTTTCATGAGAATGATGAATGAAAGATGGTGGAACTGCTCGGACATATTTAAATCCTTTATGAACTTTAGCAGGATGATTTTATTTTTTAATATTTAAAGGATTTAAATTTCATAATAAATTTATTAATTGGTGATCAGATTTAAGTTGATGAATTTATGTTCTTCATCAAGGTTTTATTTATCTCTGAGCATCAACATTAATGTCATATACTAATTTGGATAATTATAGTCGTACTATTTTAACAATTTTAATTTGTTATTTCTTAACAATTATTTTAGTTTTAGCAACACAAAATTTTGATCGTTTTATTTTTAAACCTTTTATCTGAGAAAAATGAAAAAAATGATTTAAAAATATTAATGAAAAACGAAAACAACAATCAAAATTACAAGAAGAAAAATAAATCTTAATAATGAGTCAATTATTATTTAATTGAACTCATTTTTTTAATTTTAATAAATATTAGGATTATTAAAGATTTATTTTGATGAATTTTTATCTTTAAATTTTTTATCATTGTTGAATAATAAATTCTTGATAGTTTTCATCAAGTTTTAAAATGCTAATAAAAACAGTCATATAAGAAACACCAAAATTAAATCCTAGGAAGCGAATTATTATTAATAATAAATAATAATTTTCATCAATTAATAAATTCTTAAGCATTTTACGAACAATTATTAACCCGGTAATTTTTTGCAGTGATCAAGCTTGCAAAAAAGTAAGAGTTAGAAAAATAATTGATGCACAAATTCATTTAATAATATTAACTGAGACAAAATATCCAATTGGAATTGCTAATATTATTAATATTAAATTAAATAATAAAATCAATAATTCAATTTTAGTACTAATTTTGGAGAAATTTTTAATTGTTTCAGAATTTAAATTAGAATGTTTAATTTCTTGCTGCTTTAGATTTACATTTATCATAGATTTTTTATTTTTTAAAAAGATTAAACTTCCAATGACGCTAAAAAGATTTAAAGTGATAATATCTAATCATAATAACTTTAAATAATTATTACGATATTTGTCTCGTAATGATAGTTTATAATAGTCACTAATTCAGCGAATAAAAAATAAGATTACTAAAAGATTAATAATTAAAATTCCAATTCAAGGAATTCTAATAGGAGTTTCAGGAGCACCAGATATTTTAATTTTAAAAGCTTCAAGAACTAAAAAAATCCAAGTATAAAACATATTTGCTATAATACTAAATGCCAAAAAAATACCGTCAATTCAATAGGTTAAAAAAAATAATCTTAATATTGCCGGTTTAAGATTAAGATTAGATTGAATTAACGATTTAATACTATATAATCTATGAGTTGCAATTATTTTTTTTCTTGTTGTTTCAATTTCTATTGTTGTAATTGAATTTTTTTTAGCAATTGTTAGTCCGATGATTCTTGCTAATCATATTGAAAATCAACCCATTATAAACCTACTTTTCCTAAATATTGTTTTGATTATATGTTATTCAGTGGAAATTTTTCTTCAAATAATAAACCAAGGTCATTGTCATTTCACTCCCTTGCCGTTATCGGCATTAATCATTTGTCTTGTTATAGTAGCAAAAAGACCAGAAATTAGTTCAAGAAGCGGTGTAAGTCATCCAGTTGCAGAAGTTAAAGTTAAAATAAAACTTACTAAAGTACTAAAACCTTTTTCATATCTCCTCCAATTTTTTTAATAAAAATATTTATTAAGATCAACTAGAAAAAATTAATTTCCTCTTACCCAATTGATTACATATGTTATTATATGAAAAGTTTATTTTTTTACAATATTAATTTTAAAAATTTGCAAAAAAATAACCCAGAATTAATATTCTGAGTTATTGATTTTTTTATATTTTTTTAATTTACTTTGTTTTATTATTTTGTTTTTCTTGCTCAATTTTTTTATTTTTGCGATCAAACATTGTTACTTTTCGTTCAGTTTTATTGAAAATTCGCATTAAATTAGATCAATGACGCATGATAACAACAATTCAAGTTAACAAAATAATTCAACTAATCATATTGTATTGTGTATCATGGGGTCATACATAAGCATTGATTGGCATATGAGGAATTCAAGAAATCGCAAAGGCAATTCCGACCATTAATACTGATGATAATGAAACCATTTTTCAAATATAAAGAATTGCTCATCAAGCAGCAACAGCAACAACAAAATAAATTGGATTAATTATTAGTAATAATCCTAATGATGAAGCAGCACCTTTACCACCACGAAAACCAAAATAAAGTGGTCAACAATGACCAATGATTGAACCAAATCCAGCATAATAAACAAAAGCATCATTAAATAAAGGTGTTCATTTAGCATTTGCAATGTGAATGAATGTTAATCCTCAAGCAACTAAAACAGCAATCATTGGTTTAAATCCATCGGCAAATAAAATTATTATTCCTCATTTTTTACCTAAAACTCTTGTTGAATTGGTTGCTCCAGCATTATGTGAGTGATATTCTCGTACATCTCTTTTAAACTTTTTTTTACTAACAATAATTGAAAGCGAAAATGATCCAATTAAATAACCAATAATCATGAAAATGAAAGTTCCCAAAATATTAATATGTTGCATTTATTTTCTCCTTTTTTATTCTCGTTTAGATTATAACAAATTAAAATATTAAGACAAAATACAATAAAAAAAAACAAAGTAAAAGCTAGTAAATTACTAGCTAAAATTTTGTTTAATTATTATTATTTTCATTATTATTTGCTTTATTTAGTTTTTTAACTTTGTAAATGTTATAAAAAATTAAACCTAATAAAATCGCATTAACAATTCAACCAAAAGCATTTGCTGCTAGTAAAGCTCAGTTTTCTTGAAAACTAGCATAGACAATGAAAAAAGTTAAACCAAGATGGTAAATTACATAAGAAATTCATGATAAACCTTTGGTATTTTTTGTTTTTATTAGTTTATATGTTTGTGGTAAAAAGGCAACTGAAATAAGAAATGCACCAATGTAATTAATTATTTGAATGGCGATAGGCATTATTTTTGTTCTCCTTCTTTATGTTCTTCTTGTGGATTATTTCGTGCCTTAATAATATTAATTGTTGCGATGATTAAAATTATAATTGTGAAAAATCCAGTAATTGCTTCACAAATAATGATTGGAATATCTTTAGCATAAATTCCAAAGATTAAAAAACCAATACAACCTAGTAAAAAAATACTATAGGAAATAATTGAAATTCCTTTGGTTTCTTTTTTAATAATAGTTTTAAGAGTTTGCGGTAAAAAAGCTAATGGGATACAAATACTAGCTAAGTAACCGAGTACTTTAATAGCAATTTCTGTTGATGACAAAATGTTCCTCCTTGATTTTTCAAAAAACTCGTGCTAGTTGAAAATCTTAACACGAGTTTATTTTAATTGATTTTATATTATTTTTCTATTTTCTTGATTTTCATCGTTACTATCTTCTATTAATGAATTAGATGATTCATTAATAGTATTATTATCTTTTTTCTTTAATTCTTCTAATAGTTCTTGATTTTGTTTTAATAAATCTTTAATAACTTCTTTATCTTCTTTATTTGCTTCTTCTCTTTTAATGTCTTGTGCTTTTCGGACTGCTTGTTCTACTTGGGTTTGTTTTTCCTTTTCAGCTTCTCTTGCTTTACTTAAAAGAACTCAACCAATTAGTAATCCAAGTAATCCTGTACCAAGAAAACATAAAATCATGCCGGCAGCATTATTTTTCTTACACATTACCGCGCCACCCCATGTAAAGCCAATTGCTCATCCAAAAACAATTATTAAAATGATAATTAATGTTACTGCGTACATTGTTTATTTCCTTTTTTATTATTGTTGATTGTCTTCTTGTTCTTCGTCTTCATTTTCTTCTATATCTGCTATATCTTCTTGCTCTTCAGATTCTTTTTCTTCTTGACTTTCGTCTTTTGAAGAATTGTCATCTTTATTTTTCTTTCATTTTTTTCAAAATTTTCAGTTCATTTTTTCTTTTGCCTTTCTTTAATTAATAGTTATTACTTATTTTTATTATAGCAAATAAGTTTAATTAAGTTAATTATTCTTTGAAATAATTCTTACTAAGAGTTTATGATAAAATTATTAAGAATTAAAATTTACTTTGAAGCAAAGATTGAAAGGATACTATGCCACAAAATAATATTTATAATGAATCATCAATTCAAATTTTGGAAGGTTTAGATGCTGTTAGAAAACGTCCAGCAATGTATATTGGTTCAACTGATGTTCATGGTTTACACCATTTAGCGTGAGAAATTGTTGATAACGCAATTGATGAAGCACTTGCTGGTTATTGCACTAATATTAATGTGACAATTAATCAAGATCATTCAGTGACAGTTGAAGATAATGGTCGCGGAGTTCCAACAGGAAAACATAAATCTGGGAAATCAACACCAGAAGTAATTTTTACAATCTTGCATGCTGGTGGAAAATTTGATGATCATAGTTACAAGAGTTCTGGCGGACTTCATGGTGTTGGTGCTTCGGTTGTTAATGCATTAAGTAAATCTTTAAATGTAACAATTTATCGTGATAAAAAAATTAGTGAAATTAAATTTACTAATGGTGGTCGTGTTGCTAAATCGTTAAAAACAATTGGTAAAACTAATAAAACCGGAACAATCGTTAAATTTTTACCTGATTTTGAAAAAATCTTTTCAGGTTGCGATTGAAATTATCATTTATTTGAGCAACACTTAAGAGAAAGTGCTTTTTTAATTAATAACTTAGCAATTAAATTAGTTGATAAAAGAACAAAGAAAGAAGCAACATTTCAATATAATAATGGTTTATCTTCTTTTATTGAATATTTAAATGTTAATAAAAACAAAATTTCACCAATTTTAACCTTAAAAGGTAAACAAAATAATATTGAAGTTGATATTGTTATGCAATATTGTCAAGATAATAATGACACAATTCTTGGCTTTGCTAATAATGTTAAAACAATTGATGGTGGTAGTCACTTAATTGGTTTTAAAAGTGGTTTAACAAAAGCAATTAATGAATATGCTCGTAGTAAAGAAATCTTAAAAGCTAAAGATAAAAATTTAGAAGGAAATGATTTACGCGAAGGATTAGTAGCGATTGTTTCATTACGAATTCCAGAAAGTTTAATTCAATATGAAGGGCAAACGAAAACAAAATTAGGAACACCAGAAGCAAGAGTTGCTGTTGAAACTATTGTTAATGAGCGACTATCATTTTGATTACACGAACAACCTGAAGTTGCACAACAAATTATTAATAAGGCAATTAAAGCACGAGACATTAGAAATGCTTTAAGAAAAGCACGAGAAAAATTAACAAAGCAAGATAAAGAAAATCAAAGATTTTTAATTACGAAATTAATTCCACCACAAAAATATAATCCTGAAGCAAATGAACTATTTTTGGTTGAAGGCACTTCTGCTGGTGGTAGTGCTAAAACAGCACGAAATCGTGCCAATCAAGCAATTTTGTCATTAAAAGGAAAAGTTATTAATGCATTAAAAACTAATGTTGCTTATTTATTTAATAATGATGAAATTAATATGATTATTGCTGCTGTTGGTGCTGGAGTTGGAAAAGACTTTGATTTAGATGAAGTTAATTATCATAAAGTTATTATTATGACCGATGCTGATAGTGATGGTGCTCATATTCAACTTTTATTATTAACATTCTTTTATCGGTTTATGCGCGATTTAATTACTTCGGGAATGCTTTATTTGGCTTTACCACCATTGTTTAAACTTACTTATGCTAATAATAGTCATGAATATTTATGAACTGAAAATGATTTAAAAATTGGTTTAGAAAATGTTAAAGGTAAGTATGATATTCAACGTTATAAAGGGTTAGGAGAAATGAACTCTGATCAATTATGAGAAACAACAATGAATCCTGAGACAAGAAAGTTAATTAAAGTTCAAATTGAAGATGCCAAAATTGCTGAAGAACAATTTAAAATTTTAATGGGTGATGATGTTGATTTAAGAAAAGCTTGAATTGAAAAAAATATTTCTTTTGAAGTTGAAGATCTTAATTAAATAAGAAGAAAGGAAAAGAAAAGTAATGCCTACTAATAATCAAGATTTAGTTAATGAAAGCAATCATGATGAACAATTATTAGTTTATTCAATTTCTTATTTATTAGGAAATCTTTTTAGTCGTTATTCAAAGTATATTATTTTAGATCGTGCTTTACCTGATGTTCGTGATGGTTTAAAGCCAGTACAACGGCGAATTCTTTATGCAATGAATGACTTAGATTTAAGTGCTGATAAACCTTATAAAAAGTCTGCTCGTGTTGTTGGTGAAGTAATTGGTAAATATCATCCACACGGTGATGCTCCAGTTTACGGTGCAGTTGTTAGAATGGCGCAACCATGAAAATTATATTTACCATTAGTTGATATGCAAGGTAATAAAGGATCAATTGATGGTGATAGTCCTGCTGCGATGCGTTATACTGAATTACGTTTAAGTCCAATTGCTCATTTATTATTACAAGATTTGAAAAAAAATGTTGTTGATTTTATTCCTAATTTTGATGCATCAGAAACAGAACCAGTAGTTTTACCTTCATATTTTCCTAATTTATTAGTTAATGGTGCGACAGGAATTGCCGTTGGTATGGCAACGAATATTCCACCACATAATTTAGCAGAAGTAATTAATGCTATTATTTATCGGATTAATAATCCGGAAGCAACTTTGTCAGAAATTATGAGAAATGGTATTAAGGGACCTGACTTTCCAACTGGAGGAATTATTCAAGGTCTTTCTCATATTAAAACAGCTTATAAAACTGGTAAAGGTAAAATTGCTATTCGTTCAAAAACAACGATTGAAACAAAGTCAAAAAATAATAAAGATCATCGAATTGTCATTCATGAATTACCTTTTGAAGTTGTGAAACAAGATTTAATTAAGAAAATTGATGATATTCGTGCTTTAAATAAAATTCATGGTATTAAAGAAGTAAGAGATGAAACTGATCGTCAAGGTTTAAGAATTGTTATTGATTTAACTCATGATGCTCATGCTGAAGAGATTTTAAATTATTTATTTAAAAATACTAATTTACAAGTTTATTATAATTTTAACTTAGTTGCAATTGCTAATAATAAGCCACAAATTTTATCATTAATTCAATTATTAGATTTTTATATTAATCATCAAGTTGAAGTTGTGACAAGAAAAAGTAAATATGATTTAAAACAACTAAAAAAACGTTTAGAAATTATTGAAGGCTTAATTATTGCTTTAAATTCAATTGATAAAGTTGTTAAAGTAATTAGAACAGCTAAGAATAAAAGTCTAGCTTGTGCTTCATTAATTAAAGAATTTGATTTAACAGAACGACAAGCAGAAGCAATTGTTTCTTTACGTTTATATCGTTTAACGGTTGCTGATGTTAATACTTTGTTAGAAGAAAAGGCATCAATTGAAAAAGCGATTATTAATTTAACTAACATTTTAAAAAGTAAAAAAGTTTTAAATAGTACAATTATTGAGCATTTTAATCAAGTTAAAGGTAAGTATTCAGTACCAAGAAGATCAGTTATTGCTGGTGAAATTAAAGAAATTGTCATTGATGAAAAAGCAACATTAAAAGAATTAGAGTTATTTGTTACAGTTAGTTATGATGGTTGAATTAAAGCAATTAATAATCGTTCAATTGCCCAAACTGATATTGATTATAAGGAGTTTGGTCGTAAGCCAACTGATATTATTGTTAGTCAAGGTAAAATTGATAATTTAGATAATTTGTTATTAATTACTAATCGTGGTAATTATGTTATTATTCCGGGTTATAAATTAACTGAAAGCAAATGAAAAGATGTTGGAATTCATATTAATACTTTAGTGAAATTAATGCCATCAGAAAAAATTGTTGCTAGCGCTATTGTTAATAATTTTAAACAAGAAAATTGTTATTTAGTTTTAGTATCACAATTAGGATTAATTAAACGAGTAATGATTAATAATTTTGCTGATAAAAGTTTTAATCGCGCCATGAAATGTATTGGTTTAAAACCTAATGATCAGTTAGTTAGTGCTAATTTTACTAATGGTAAAGAATGAATTGTTTTAAGTACTAAAGATGGTTTTACATTAAAATATTTAGAAAGTAATATTAATGTTTTAGGTTTAAGTGCTCGAGGAATTAAAGCTTTGAATTTAGGATTAAATGATAAAGTTATTGGCGCTGCAACAGGAAATAGTAATGATGTTTATGGAATTTTAACTGCAACCGGTCATTTTAAGAGAATTAGTTTTAGTAGTTTAGAACAGACAGTAAGAACAACAAAAGGCCAAAAAGTTCTTAATCTTCCAAAAAGAAAAATTGTTAATTTAATTTCAAGTTTTAAAGCCAATGACAAGATTAATATTAATTTATTAACTAATAAAGAAAAGTGAACAATTTTTCCTGCTAATAAAGTTGGTGTTACTCGTGTTAATGAAGGTCAAGGGAAGGCAATTGCTGAAGGAATTATTAGTGCTAATAATATTTGCTTATGAGACTTAAGAGTTGCGAAAGAAAATAAAGCATCAAATCAATCAGATTTGATTACAAAAGATGCAGGTAATCACCAAAATCAAAGTGAAGAAGCAGCTAATTTAATTCAATCAGAAGTTGAAGACAATCTTGAACTAACAAAACCACAAATAATAAAATCAAATAAAAAGTAAATCATAGTGTGTTCTAATCGAAATTAGAACACATTTTTAAATTAATTTTTAAAGTTTAATTATTTTATAATAAACATGATATATTTAAGTAAATGAGGGAAGTAAAGAGGGTTAATAATGTCAAATCGTTTAGAAGAAATTAATGATCAATTAAATATTGCTAATGATCAATTTAAGAATGATTTTTTGGTAATTGAAAATTTTAATAAACAAAAAAAACATTTTTTGAAATCATTATCTAATGATCGGAAACAAAAGAAAATTAGCAATGAAGATTATGCTTTTTACAAAAAAACAGCAATTCAAATTTTCAAGCAAGATTTATCTTACTTAAATAATAATTTAAATGCTGATTTAGTTAAGTTACAAGCAAAATATCAAGAGTGTCTAACAGCAAATAATCAAGCAGTAAAACAAAAACAAAGAAAATTTTATCAAATTACGCCAAAAACTTTTACAATTATTGCTTTGATTTTAATTCCAATTTGTATGGTAATTGGTTTATTATTAAATTATTTATTAGTTGCACCAATTAATTTTTCTGACAAAAATTCAATTATTGGATTTTCAATTTCAATGTTTATTATTGCAGTTGATTTGATTTTTTTATTTTATATTTGTCGCAATTCAACAAAAAAAATGATGCTAGATAGTTATAATAATGCAGCAAAAATTATGCCAATTGGTTTTATTGCTAACTTTTGTGATGTTTTAGGGATTGGTTCTTTTGCAACAAATACTAATTTATTAAAGGTAACGAAATCGATTAAAGATGATAAAACAATTCCAGGAACTTTAAATACTGGTATGGCAATTAGTAACTTATTTACCGGTTGTTTATTTATTGGAGCAGTGCAAGTAGAAGTGACAACTTTAGTTCCTTTTATTGTTTGTGCTGTTATTGGTTCTTTTATTGGTTCAAGAATTGTTAATAAAGTTAATACTAGAGTAGTGCAATTAATTATGGGTGTTATCTTAGCAGGTACTGCAATTATTATGTTAATGACAGTTAAAGGAATTGCTTTATTGCCTTCAGGAGATTTAAAAGGTGTTTTTGCTATTTGATGAAAATTTATTATTGGTTGTTTAGGATTTATTATTTTAGGTATTTTTATGAGTTTTGGTGTTGGTTTATATGCTCCAGCAATGGCGATTATTTCGTTATTAGGAATTGATTTTTTAGTAGTATTTCCAATTATGACAGTTAGTGCTGGTTTAACAATGCATGTTAACGGTTATCGTTATTCTAAGAATAATAATTATTTACCAAAGACAAGTTTTTGTATGACTTTAGGTGGAATAATTGGTGTTATTGCTTCTTTTAGTTTAATTTTTGTTGGTTTAGGAAAAGGATTGGGAGTAAGTACATCTGATATTAAAGCAATATTTCAGTGAATATCAGTTCCTGTTATTTCTTATGCTTCTTTCTTATTATTAAGAGGTTATTTTAAAGCACATAAAAAACTTAAAAATCAACCAAAACGAAAGGTTGTTTCGAATCCAATTTTAAACATTGATTATAATAATTTTAATAATTTTGTTACTAATTGATCGACTAATTTACTAAAATAATTATATAATCATTAGAATATCAATTAATTTTAACGAGGTGAATAATGCAAATTAAAGGTCATAATTTTTTTCAACATTCAATTTTTTCAGCATTAATGTCAGGCGATGTATCTGGGTCAATTAAAACAATGGAATTATTAAAACATGGTAATTTTGGACTTGGAACTTTTAATGCTACTGATGGTGAATTAATTATTTTAGATGGAAAAGGGTATCAAATTTTAGCTTCAGGTGATGTTAATATCATTAATAATCAAATGACTAGTCCTTTCGCTTCAGTAACTAATTTTGTTGCTGATTTGAAATTAACTTTTAATAATATTGGATTTTCAGAATTAAAAAAACAATTGGAACAAAAATTTCCATCATCGAATATCTTTTATGCTGTGAAAATGAAAGGATCATTTGAAAAGATTAGTACCCGAACTTTAACAAAACAAAAAGAACCATTTGTTGCTTTAAAAGAAGCAGCAAAGAATCAAAGTGAATTAGTTTTAGAAAATCTTTCTGGTGATTTAGTAGCTTTTTGAGGACCGAACTTTGCAAATATGATGCTTGTTCCAGGATTTCATGCTCATTTTATTAGTTCTGATAAAAAAACTGGTGGTCATGTTCTTGATTTCAAAGCTAAAGCAATTACTGTTGAAATTTGTTATTTAACTAGTTTCAATTTGAATTTACCTATAACAGAATCTTATTTAAAACATAAAGTTGATGAAATGAGTATTCATGCCGATATTAAAAAAGTGGAATCAGAGAGTCAAAAATAGTTACATATTAAAAAGTAGCAATTAGCTTTGCTACTTTTTAATATATTTGATTAATTTGCTCATGACATTCTTTTTCTAAACAAACTACGCAAACTTGAAACTTTTTTGGAAAATGCTCATTATTATAAATTACATGATTAACATCTAAAAATAATGGTTTTAGGATAATTGTTTTATCATTCTTAGGTAATTTTAAAGTTTCAATTATATAAAAAAGTCTTCGTTCACCTTTAGTTTTGGTTTGATAAATGGAATTACTACCAATATATTAATCAATGTATTCATCTTTAAAGCCAAAACTTTTAAATATTTTTAAAATAATATCTCTTTGTTTTGCTTCTCTAACTTCATGGTTATTTCTTTTACCAAAAAGGTCATTTAAGATATTTTCTGATGCATTTAGTTTTTTAAAAGTATCAAAAAGTTCATGATTAATTTTTTTCGCTGTATTTTCATCGGTTTTGTAAGTAAAAGTTTCGTTACCTTGATTAATTTCTATCCATTTATATTGAAATAAACTGAAATCAATTAAGGTTTTCATACTTTAACAAAATTCTCGATATCTTTAAATTTGATTTTTTCTGTTGATATTTGATTGTTAAGTAATCCTTTTCTTGCTTTAATTCAAGGTTTAGTTTTATGTGCTTCGTCTACTAAATCAAATGTATTTTTATTTGATGCGATTAATAAGATAAAAAAAGATATTTAATTATTTTTTTCTATATAATATAAATTATTAAAAGAAATTATTGGAGCAAGTTAGATGCCAAAGAAATTTACTTTCAATTTTAATTTTTTCAAAAGAAAAAAAGATGCTTCTAATAAATTGTCTTTAGGAGAACTTGTTTGATTTGGTTTTAATTATACTGCAGGAATTAGTTTCACTGCTGTTTTTGCTACGCTATTATATGGTAAAACTGGTGTAACCTTGGGAACTCATATGATTTGAATTTTCCTAGTTGAAGGTTTAATTGCTGGAACTTGTGCTTGAGCTTTTGCTCGTTTGTCTCGAGTTCATCCAGGAACGAATGGTGCAGCATATATTTATACTAGAAGTAGTTATGGTCGTTTTTGAGGTTGATTAATTGCTTTTGTTCAGTACTCAACTTTACCAGTAATTGTTACTTCACAAATTATTTCAATGATTCGAATTAATTTTACTGATCCTAGTTCTTTTTTATATGCTAATTGAGGTGTATGAAGTAATTTTGCTTTAGATTTAATTGGAATTGCAATTTATGGTTTAGTATCTTGTGTCTTATTTTTTGGGATGAAAGTTTTTAAATATTTTGTTAATATTTCAGCTTATATTAAATGAATTACAACCTTTTTATTAATTGCAGCAGTAATTACTTTATTTGTTAAATCAGGATTTAGTAATTATGAAACTGTAATTGACCATCAAAACTTAACAGCTAATTCTTTTTCTGAAGCTTTTACATCTTGTTTCTTTTTCTTTTTAGGTTTTGAAACTTATTCTACAATTGGAAAAAATGTTAAAAATCCACAAAGAAATATTAGTCTTTCAATTATTATTGTTATGTTTTTAGCAACTTTATTTTATGTTTTAGTAACAGTTTTAATGATTGGCGCTGTTGTCGGAAATTTTTCTGATAATCCAAATTTACAAGTCTTTGATTTATTGGGTAAAAAATTTAATGCCAAATGATTAGGACAAACTGGTATTTTAATTATGTTAATTTGTACCATTTCTTTGAAAGCAAATGCTGGAATGCAAAATGCTTTATATAGTGGTGGGATTTTAGAACCTTTAGCAGTTGAAGGTTATTTGCCTGACAAATTTAAAGATTTAAATAAAGATGGAATTGCTTATCGTGCTTCTCGCTTAAATTTAATTATTACTTTTATTTTTGCTCTTGTTTTTTTGGTCATTCCTGATTTAGTTCAAGCAATTACTGATACCTTTAATAAGGTTGATAAACCGAGCACGGTTCTTAACTATGGAACTATTACTGGTGAAGCTTCTTTTATTATGATTATTATTTATAGTTTTGTTATTAGTATTGCTTTAAAATTGTCATGGCAAAAGAAATTGCGACATAATAAATTTGAATTTGGAATTTGAACTTTTGCCCTTTTATTTTTACTTTGACAATTGGTTATGTGATTTCTTAATTTAGCTAATAGTTTTATTGATGGAGTTAATAATCTACATTCAGTAGATGCTATTTCTCATTCCGCTGGTATTGTTGCACTTGTTTCAAATAGTTTACAAATTTTCTATATTGTTTTGGTTTTCACTTTTGCAATTATTTGATATTTCACATACTATAAACCAAAATTGTTAATTAGAATTGAAACTAATCAGCAAAAACAATACGATCAAGAATTCCTACTTAAAGATGATTGAGCCTTTGTTGCTAAAAATTTACAAAGTGAAATTGAAAATTATTTAGATCGTAATACAAGAATTTATAATAATGAAACTAATAAAAATTATCAATTAGCGCAAAAAGTTCGAAAAGAATTAATTGATTCTGAAGGCGAATGAAAAGAAGACGACGAAAATAAAGAAAAAGTAACTGGCGAGACATAATTGAATAATAAAAAATAGCTTTAAGTAAATATATCTTAAAGCTATTTATTTTTCGATAGTATTGACAATACCTGAACCCAAGCAAACATCATTTAAATAAAATGCAGCAATTTGACCTGGAGTAATTGCTCTTACTGCTTGTAAAGATTTTACTTTAATTTCATTGTCATTAATGAAGGTAAGTTTTACAGGAATGTCAGATTGACGATAACGGAATTTAGCAAAACACTTAATGGTTTTTGGTTTATCTTTACTAATTCAATTAATATTATTAACCAAACAATTATTATGCATTAATCAACCATTTTCATTTTCATTGGCAACATACAAAATATTATTTTTGACATCTTTATCAACAACGAAGTAAGGATTTTTAAAACCTGATAAGTTTAAACCTTTTCTTTGACCAAGTGTATAATAGTAAACACCATCATGAGTTCCAATTTCTTTTTTCGTTTTAATATCAACGGTTTTACCTGGTTTCGCTGGTAAATAGTTATCTAAAAAGTTTTTAAAGTTTCTTTCGCCAATAAAACAAATTCCTGTTGAATCTTTTTTATTAGCAACACTAAGATTTAAATCTTTAGCAATTATTCTAACTTCTGGTTTAGTTAAATTACCAATTGGAAAGATTGTATATTTTAATTGCTCTTGCGATAATTGTGATAAGAAATAACTTTGATCTTTGTTAACATCAACCCCTTTTAATAATTGATATTCTTTTGTTGCTTTATCAAAATTAATTTGAGCGTAATGACCCATAGCAATATAGTCTGCTTTTAATTCTTTAATAGCATAGTCAAGGAATGCTGAAAATTTTATGTACTTGTTACAAAAAATATCAGGGTTAGGTGTTCTGCTATTTTTAAATTCATCTAAAAAATAACTAAAAACATAATCTCAATATTCTTTAATAAAATCTTTTCGGATTAATTCAATTCCTAATTCTTGGCAAATTTTTTGAGCATCTAAATAATCTTGTTCTTGTGGACAAATATTAGCTAGATTTTCATTATTTAATTCATTGTTTAGAAGCGAATCTCAATTACGCATAAAAAGACCAATCACTTCGTGGCCTTGTTTTTTTAATAGATAAGCACTAACAGCAGAATCAACGCCACCGCTAATACCAACAACAATTCTTTTTTTGTTATGCATAATTATTGCTCCTTATTAATTAATAAAATGCTTACTAATTATAAGGGTTTTTGTTTAAATAAGCAAATATAAAAAGAGAATTTGGCCGTATAAATTTAGTGGTTAGATTTGAATAAATAAAAGTAGAACGAATAAAATCGTTCTTTTTTTCTATTTAATTTAGAAAGGATCATATTAATAAAAGTTTTCTTGTTTCTTGTTAATAAAAAAATAAGTTGATTTTAAATTGTAATTAATTTTTGAAAAGCTATAAACTACGGTTTGCTCAGTAAATTTTACCCCATTAATTATTTTTTTAAAATTATAAAAAAAGGTAGGGGGTAGTATATATATATTATTTCCCTTAATTATAAATATAAATTATTTTTAAAACAATAGCAATTATTTTTATTAAAAGAAAGGAATAAATAAAATGGCAGTTAAAGAAATACAAGAAATAAAAAAAATTATAATTTGTGATAATTGTAAAAATGAAAAAAAATCTAGTATTCATTATGAATCTTTTAAAAAAGACTTATGTTTTGAATGCTGAGAACCTTTAGCAAAAGAAGAAGAAAAAAAATGTAAACATGAATATTACATTCGTGCAACATATTGGGGATTATATTTACATTGCACAATGTGTATTTTTAGAGCAAAAATTTCAGAAGAAGATTTACAAAAAAATAAAGTAATTATTAATGAAATTAAAAAACTTTGAGAAAAAAAAGAAGGTAAAAAATAATGGAAATTTTTGAAAATAAAATAATTATAAATATTGATAGTGATCAAGATTTAGAAATTATTAAAATTAGTGCTTTATCTAATGCTGATGAAGATCATAATATTAATTTTTTTATAAACAAAACTAACATAGTT
>Ga0154004_1000038_pt1 | contig 35046 bp, 34 predicted proteins | sample TSFL088MetaG_FD_104727 | JGI IMG/M metagenome (GOLD analysis project Ga0154004, IMG submission 104727) | Attine ant fungus gardens microbial communities from Florida, USA - TSFL088 MetaG | ecosystem: Host-associated > Fungi > Mycelium > Unclassified | place: USA: Florida, Lake Talquin State... | reverse complement strand
CTGGCAGCGTTATACCAGTATCATATCAGCCTGACGCCCTTTTTCCGGGGCAAGACATGAGACGGCAGCAGCTGATTGGCATGGCAGCCGGGAGCGGGCATTTGAAACAAGCTCCTGCCAATGTCGGGCAGGTTTCAGTCGGCTGTTTCACCTCCCCCTGTCTGAAAAGTAACTGACAACAATTACAAGGCTGCTGTCACCTGTCCAGGCTATCATACCCATATCAGCGGCATGAACATTGTAATGTACGATCAAGTTTCAGGCCAATCCGCTTTTTATAATTCCCTTTTAAAGATGCTTCAAAGGTTTTTCGCGGTCTCGTGCAGGATGACCATGTCATTGCCCTCCACCTGCTCATCTGCCCGCCGACATCACACCGCCTGAAATCACAGAAACTGCCGTTGTTCCAGCTCTGCACACCCCGGCCTGATACGTCAGGAAAGGGAAAAGCTGACCGTTTGCCACCCGTAAAATCCGGTGCATATCCTTTCAAGTTGAAAATTATCATATCCAACCGGTTTGATTTGTTTGTCTGTATTTTCTGGAGATATATCCCTTCCGGCCGCAGATCTTTTTTGCTTTTTGCGATTTTTCAGGGCAATTTTCAGACCATGCCGCAAAATCCTTTAAGGGCGGTTTTCCGGAGCCTTCCCACGCAATCCCGTTTAATCGCGCATGTTCCTGCACAGTCTAAATCCTGGTCAGACAAAAGCCAGAGTTTCAGACTATCGTATCCGATTACCGGCAGTATGGCAAAACACGCCTGAAGAAGCACAGCACATGATCTTCAAAAGAGCTGATCAATACCAGGCCAGACACCGGGCGGGCTTGCGTTCCGTTATATCCGACAGCGTATCCATTCTCAGGAAAACAGCTTCGCAGCCTTTTCATCAAGGCAGGCCGCAGTACACCGGACCGGATGATGGCATGCGGAAACGGCTTGCTCATTGTCAATATTATCCAGCGGCAATAAACCGCAGATCACCCCGACAGGGCCTGCTGAGATCCGCCTGCCACGGCACATGAATACCGGGCAGTATCGTCCGGTTTATCTCCGGTTCTGTCAGCCAAATCTTCCATATCGTTGTTTTGCCGCATCTTCAGATGAACTGAAGCCGCATCAGATCACAAAACAGCAAGGTGAACTGCTTTCCAGGGAGGAAACAGTTTTCACTCTTTCTGAAAACCAGACACATGGACAGTCAGACAACAAAATGAAAAAATCTTTCAAGAATGGCCGCTCCCATCACGGATGTTGAAACTTTCTGCATGCCTTCAGAATAAATATCCGCCGTCCGCAAGCCATCATCCAGCACAGATGAAATTGCCTGTTCAAGACAGGTTGCCTCTGTATCCAGTCCAAAGGAATAACGAAGACACATGGCCAGCGAAGCAATCATCGCAATGGGATTGGCTATACCCTTTCCGGCAATATCGGGCGCCGAACCATGTACAGGCTCGTACATTGCCCGACGTTTGCCGGTTCCGGTATCTTCCGGCCCAAGAGAGGCGGAAGGCAGCAGACCAAGCGAACCGGTCAACATTGCCGCTATATCAGAAAGAAGATCACCAAAAAGATTATCCGTCACAATAACGTCAAACTGCTTCGGCTCCCGAACAAGCTGCATACCACCAGCATCAGCCAACATATGGTTAAGCATCACATCCTGATAGTGCATAGCATGGGCAGCTGTCACCACCTCGTTCCACAATAGCCCCGTTTTCATCACATTGCGCTTATCCATGGAGGTGACGTGTCCCCGCCGCGTACGGGCAAGCTCGAAAGCAACACTGGCGATCCGCTCAATTTCATACGTATCATAAACCTGCGTATCAACGGCCCGTTTCCGCCCTTGCCCCAGATTAATGATTTCCTTTGGCTCACCGAAATAAACCCCGCCTGTCAATTCGCGAACAATGAGAATATCCAGCCCCTCAACCAGTTCAGGCTTGAGCGATGAAACATTAGTCAAAGCGGAATAGCAGATTGCCGGACGCAAATTGGCAAAAAGCTGAAGTTCCCTGCGCAAACGCAACAGACCCGCTTCCGGCCGCAGATCATAAGAAACACCATCCCATTCCGGCCCGCCAACTGCACCGAAAAGTACCGCATCGGCGGCAAGGGCATGCTGCATATCCTCCTCGGAAATCGGCTTGCCATAGGCATTATAGGCTGCACCGCCGACCAGCCCTTCTTCACATATAAAACCAAGCCCCAATTCGTCTGTCATACAGGTGATAAACTTCCGAACCTCGGCCATGATTTCAACACCGATACCATCGCCGGGAAGAAGGAAAATTTTTCTTGGCTCCATGATGGCTGTTTTCAAATCCCTGATCCTGAATTTCACATTCTTATGGCATCTTTATTAGAGCGCTTTTCGAAAAGCGCAACACAATAAAAACAGTATATGAGAGCATCTGACCGATCCGGATCGGTCAGATGCTCTGAAAACAAAAACCGGCAGAAAGAAATTTTATGCCTCTTTCCCGGTCAAAGTCCGAGCTTCCGATACAAGCATGATCGGAACCCCTTCGCGAATCGGATAGGCAAGACGTGCTTTCGGCGAAACAAGCTCCTGTGCCTCGGCATCATAACGTAATACGCCACCTGTCAAAGGACAGACAAGCAGTTCAAGCATCTTGCGGTCGCTCACCGGCAGCATATTCACAATCTCCGATCTCTGGAAAAAATTCTGCTTGTTTTCATTTTGCCTCATGATGAAACATTGAGCAATGACAATCAGAAACACGGCAAACGATGCGGCCGGAAAATCTGAAAGATTTTGTCTTATGTATAACCTGTTTATGAATCTTGATCGCGTAGAAAAAAATTGAAGAATTGGTGTAAAAAGGTGGCAGCGGAAAAATTTTTATTATAATCAATAGGATTATGTGAAGGGGAAACACGGTGATGATAAAACCCTGCGCATCTTTATTTGCAGCATCGGCATTTTTTGGTTCGATATTTTCTGTGCTCGCCCAGACAAAAACCGAAACACCGGCACATTCTCAGGCAACCGGCTTTATAGAGGGCAGCAGCCTTACCGGCAAACTCTATTACTGGCAGCGCAAACGCAGCAACAGAAATATCGCCGATAACGGCAGATACAAAACCAACCTTTCGCATTCCACTTCAAATATCAGTCTGAATTTTCAATCCGGTTATGTTGCTGGTATAGCTGGGGTTGATATTGGTGTTTATACAGCGATTGAAATTGCCGAAGGCGCAAACAGCAACCATCCAAATGAAATTGCTTTTTCCACCAGCAGAAGAGCTTCTGAGGAAAACTGGTCAGGTAGTAGAACCGGTATAAGCTTTTATCAAGCGGCCGCAAAATTCAAATACGGTCCGGTATGGCTGCGTACAGGTTATATTCAACCTGTCGGACAGGGACTTCTGACTTCAAGTGGGGATCTGGTGCCGGGTATTTATCAGGGAGCGGAAACCGGGGCTGACCTGGATTTCGGCACCGCTGGAATTTCTAATATTTCTTATATAATTACTAACAAATACAAAGCTCCCTGGTATACTGAGCTGGACAGTTTCTATCAAAATGATAGAAACACTAAAATAGACTTTCTGCAATCTATCGGTATCAAACATGACTTTAAAAACGATCTGATAATGGAAATCGCCTATGGCCACGCTCAAGGTTATATGGATCGGTATTTTGCCGGGATAGGTTATAAATTTGACATTGCAGACCAGCCTTTATCAACCCGCTATCAGTTTTACGGCGCACATGACCGGGTGCCGAAAGATACAATAACCCCCCCTCACACAAACGATGACCCTTATGATGGCCTGGCCTGGCTGCAAGCGTTGATGCTTGACTACAAGACAGGCCCGTTTATTTTCAAGCTTGAGGGAAAATGGATTAAAGCAAAAGGTAATCGAGGATTTTTTCTGCAACGCATGACACCAACCTATGCATCATCAGAGAGCCGGCTCGATATCGGGTGGGATAGCAGCTCTGATTTTAATGCCCATGGTGAAAAAGCAATATTCCTTGGCATCATGTATGACCTCGGCAACCGGCAATTGCCCGGTTGGACTGTCGGCGCTTCCTACGCCTATGGCTGGGATGCCAGGCCAAGCAGTTTTAAGGATTTCAACCAGAATCAACGCTTGCAGGAATCGGCTTTCAATCTGGACATTCTCTACACTGTTCAGCACGGACAGATGAAAGGAATGCAGTTTAAACTGCATTTTACCCAATACAACAACCACTCCAACATTCCAAGCTTCAGCAATGGTTATCGGAATATCTTTCAGGATGAACGCAATGTGAAATTTCTAATCACCGCGCCTTTCACCCTTTTTCCGGTTAAATCTGCATCAGCAGCAAAAACAGGCAGAAAATCATAACACCAATGATCATATAACCTGTCAGAAATACATGCTGATAACACTTCCATACCCGGCCCGACAAGCAACGATATAACTTTTATCAATCAGATTACATTGACCGGATCAGCTAACTTAATTTTCAGCACACAACCCGGTATTGAACAAAAATTCTTGTTTTATAAAGACAGGAATTTCACGGAAGCGGCTTAAAACCTGACCTGTTTTCACACCGACTGCATAAAAATGCAGGCGGTATATTCTTTAACCGCTGATCACTGGAGAAAATTCCGCTTGTTTTTGCTCTGCTCCATAATGGCACGCTGGGCAATGGCAATCATAGTTTCTGAACGGGTCTTGAGATCGGGTGCCTCCAGCAGCGCCTGTTTTTCCGCAGGATCAAAAGGAACAATGATCGACAATGCGTTGACAAGCGTCTCGTTTGACACTTCTGCAATCGTATCCCAATCAGCATGCATTGCATTTATTTCAAGATAATCACGAAATACCGCCAGGAAAGTATCGCGATCAATCTCATTGCAATGATCTTTTTCATCAAGGTCATTGAGGAAAGGATCTATCTGGAACTGACGATAAGGCTTTTCCGTTGCCAGTTCCCGGCCAAGCCAGAAACGACACACACCTTGCAGCGATATAAGAACCTGTCCATCTCCTACTTCGCTGTAATTGGTGATACGGCCAATACAGCCTACATCCCACAAGCCCTTGTTATCATTTATACTGGCGCGCTCAGGGTTACTTTCTGTCTTCACCAGAATCAAACCAAGAAGACGATTGCCGCTCATGGCATCATCGATCATCTGGATCAGGCGCGGCTCTGATATGGTCAACGGTACAAATCCACCCGGCAGCAGCATCAGCGATGCTAATGATAAAATAGGCAATGTGCGGGGAATATCCTGCGGCTCTTGGTAAAATACATTGCCAGCTTGCATATCAGACCTCATGTGTTCGTGTGGTATAGCTTTCAGGTACATGTTTTGCGTAACAGGTGCGCAATCTCCGATATGTAATTTTTTGGTAATAAAAAATATTATTAGCCAACAAAATTCCTAAAGCACAATTCCAAAACGTATGATTGTAATAACAGTTCCATTTCCTGAATATTAATAATCCATTTTTACATAAAACAAAAAAATCACTGGTAATTTCATTAAAAAAATACGCAATTTATCTTACTACAAAATAAGACAGATATAAAAAATTCTATCATCACAAAAAAACAACAGAACAGATCTTCTGATTATGTCTCTGCAACTTATTCCCTTTTGACAGAAAAGCAAAACTGCTTTTCTGTCAGCCTGCAATCAAGCAGACAGTTTTGCCATCACTTCATCACTGACTTCAAAATTGGCATAAACATTCTGAACATCGTCATCATCATCCAGAACGCTGATCAATTTCACAACAGACTGCGCCTTCTCCTCATCAAGCAGAGTCAGTGTTAACGGTTTCCATACAGTTTTGATGGACTCTGCTGCACCAAGCGTGCTCTCAAGCATTCTGGAAACATCGCCAATATCCTCAAATGCACAGGTTATGATATGGCCGTCTTCATCAGATTGCATGTCTTCAGCTCCAGCCTCTATCGCTGCTTCCATGACAGCATCAGCATCACCGGCGTCAATCTTATAGATAATTTCACCCACACGGCTGAACATGAAGCTCACCGACCCCGTTTCACCCAGCGCACCACCTGATTTTGTGAAAGCAGAACGCACATTGGACGCGGTACGATTGCGATTATCTGTCAACGCTTCGACAATCACAGCAACGCCGCCCGGACCATACCCTTCATAGCGAACTTCTTCATAATTCTCCGCATCACCGCCCGAAGCCTTTTTGATTGCCCGTTCAATATTATCCTTCGGCATTGACTGGGCTCTGGCATTCTGAATCGCAAGACGCAGGCGCGGATTCATAACCGGATCAGGCATGCCCTGTCTGGCGGCAACAGTGATTTCGCGCGCAAGCTTGGAAAACATCTTGGAACGCGCTGCATCCTGCCGTCCCTTGCGATGCATGATATTTTTAAATTGTGAATGACCGGCCATAACACTCCTGCTTGAATTAGACTGCCGACACTGCTCTAAACAAAATTCCGACCGAGTGAAGGCAATTCATATTAAAAGTTGGAATATGTGCGTTATACGAAAAAGTGCAGCCAAGGTAAAGATAGCCGGGACAATCAGCCGGAGGCTTTCTCTGTAAGGGAAAATCTTCTGTCACCAGAAATCAGGAATAATCTCTTTCAAACGCGGCCCTATCCGCAAAGGAGAAATCTTTTCAGCAAGACCGGTCCTGTCAGAAATATCAACCGCCAGTCCGCAAATTGTTGCCGGACCGCGGGCCGATTCATACCGCGCATGCGGGATCTTGGTTAAAAAACGTTGCAACGGTTCTTCCTTATCCATGCCAAGAGCAGAATCATAATCACCGCACATGCCTGCATCAGACATATAGGCGGTACCACCATTCAGTATCTGTGCATCCGCTGTCGGCACATGAGTATGCGTGCCGGCAACAACGCTCACCCGACTATCCAGAAAATGGCCAAAACATTGTTTTTCACTCGTTGCCTCAGCGTGAAAATCAAAAATCACTGCATCAGCCTGCTCGCCGAGTGGACAGGATGTAACAATTCTTTCAGCGGTTTCAAACGGATCATCAAGATCAGGATGCATGAAAACACGCCCCATGACATTGGCAACAAGCACACGGGCACCATTTCTGGCAATATAAATGCCTGATCCCTTTCCAGGCGTACCTTTCGGAAAATTTGCCGGACGTAGAAAACGATCCACCCTGTCAGCGTAAACAAGCGTATCCTTCTGGTCAAAGGCATGGTTGCCGGTTGTCACGACATCAACACCGGAACCAAGAGTTTCAAGATAGATTTTTTCGGTTATGCCATGCCCGTTAGCAGCATTTTCACCATTCACAACAATAAAATCAAGCCGCAGATCAGCAATCAAACCGGGAAGCTTGCTGAATACAGCATTGCGCCCCGTACGGCCAACCATATCACCCAAAAACAAAAAACGCATAAATACCCTTTTAACAAAGAATCCCGTCAGCAAAGCGCCCTGAAACCGCTTTCAGTTAAAATGGCCTGCATAGGTATATCATGCGGGCTGGCAGGAATACCTGCCACCTGTTGGCAATCAAAAGCAAGCCCAACAAGATGTGGCTTTAATCCCCGTCCGCGCATTTCAGCGATAGCACGGTCATAATAACCACCACCATAACCAATGCGATTACCCCGGCTGTCAAATGCCGCCAGCGGCAATAACATTGTTGCCGGATCAACAATCGCAGCAGTGGCAGCCGGGCCTTGTATACCGAATTCCATATCGACAAGCCTGCTGCTATCTTCAAACAGACGGAACACCATTACACCTTTTTCGATAATAACCGGCAATGCCAGACAGTTTCCACGCGCCGCCAGCGCTGACATCAGCGGCCGCGGATCAATCTCGGTGCGGATCGGCCAAAATGCCGAAACTGTTTCCCCTTCAGAGCAAAGCATGCCCGCATAAGCAGAAAGAGCTTCCGAAATTGCCTGCCTTTCCGTCGCAGACATGGCATCACGCTGCGCTAATGCCTGGCTGCGCAATGTATCTTTCCGGTGTTTCATCAGCCTGCTTCAAAAACCTTTGCAGTAACAACAACATTTTTCACACATGGCCAGAAAATTCCAGAACATTTTCAAAAAAACGGATTCGCCTGTGCAGAGAAAACAGCCTGTCTGATCCCGTCTCAACCCACCTGAATTACGACCAGATAACCCGGTGGCGCCCACAACAACCGGTGGAAAATTTTGATCCCGGGAACCTGTATAACAGGTGGGTGCCATATGAAGAAGCCCACGAGCCTCATCAGGGACAGCTCCCTTAAGGATCAATAAGGCCCCGGGGATACATTTATTCCTGCCGAGAAGTGCAGAACGCCGTTTTCCTTATAAAATAATAACAGAAAATACGCCAGCAGTATAAACGAAAATTCAGATTGCACGATCGGTTTTTTCTTCCAGAAGTGCGCCGATACGGCTTTGCGCCCGCCGCATCTGCGGATAAAAATCCAATACCCGCCAATAAACCCTGAGCGCAAGTTCCTTGCGATCCGTCATTTCCATAATGGTGCCCAGCTGGAGCATGGCATTAAACTGACGCGATTCCAGCCTGAGAACTTCATTCAACTCAATCATTGCCAGAACAATATCATTCATCTGGATATGAATTGAAGCCCGCCGCATCCAGCCCTCAGCAAAATCCGGCTCAAGCGCTACAACATTATCAAGAAAATCCATAGCGCGGGCATAATCTTCCTCACGTACAGCATCTTCCACCCACTGCATCAGCAGATCAACCGTATCACTGCCGGACTGTGCCCATAATCCCTGTATCTGTCGGCTGATCCTGGCCGCTTCGTCGTTGTTGATTGTTCGCTTAAGCTGCACAAACAGTTTTTCAAGCTCTGCCTTTTTGCGCTCTGCCGCTGAACTGCCGTAACCAAGGATGACGCGCTCTCCCTCAGTCGGTTTTTGCGGAATAATATCTTCAGGTGAAAGAACCGGCGCTGAAGGATTATTATCAGGTGGGAGTTTCGGTAATCCTTGCGTAAAACCATATAATGGATGACTTGCAGCAAAAAATGCAGCAAAAAATAAAAAAACCCAGAACCGCAGCGACTGTTTCATCCAATAAAAATACTGTATTATCCGGATTTTGCAATAAAAAGGCGATTCCGTAAATAAAATGAAACCGCCTTTCCAAACAAAATTTTTACCGCTTACCCTTGGCGGGCCTTGAAACGCGGCGCTGTTTTGTTGATAATATAAATACGGCCCTTGCGGCGAACCATACGGTTGTCGCGGTGACGGGCTTTAAGCGCCTTAAGCGAGTTTTTGATTTTCATATCAATCACCGGTCTTGTCTGGCCCGTCATCGGGCATAAAAGCAAAATGCACCTGCCATTAATTGCATATACTGCAAATCCGGCCGTTGCAATAGCCCAGAATTATGGAGCTTGTCAACAGCCTGTACGAAACAAAACAGATGAGGTTATAATTCACACCTTTTTATTCTCCTGTTAAGGCCGGTGAACCGGCATATCCATGCAAAGAACCGGAAAATCAGGCATTAGTATGCTTTGAGATGAATGGCATGGTGACGGCGCCCGGTGACATGCCGGAATTTTTTCACATCATCACCAACCGGATTCTCGACAATACAATTCCTGTGGCGCATGGATGTCCCAAGCAAGCGGCAATTGCGCAACCCAACAGATATACTGCTCACTCGCCAGGCACGAGGCCGCCACGACACATGATTTCCCGGTCCGTTTGTCTTTTCAATAAACAACAGCAATATCAGCACCGCTACAGGCCATGACAATGTTTCCCACCACCTGGAATTCAGGCAATGATATCGGGAAGGATACCATTTTCAAGCTTTTGCAACTTATCTTTAATGGCAAGTTTTTTCTTTTTCATGCGCTGAATCTGCAACTGATCACAACCAGCCTTGATCATTGCTTCTATCGCTGCATCAAAATCAGTATGCTCTTGCTTGAAACGTGCAATGGCCAATCTGAAATCCGCCTGATCCTGCTCCGTCACCATAATCTGCCCTGCTGCTTAACTCTGTTACAGAAAACCACAACTTCCCGGAAAACCGGCCTTCTAGATATGCCGGGATTCTCTATAACACATAGCAGGGATTACGAAAACCTTTGCAGAAAAAAACACAGCGGCAGCCTGCATCCGTCGTATTGTTCTATAACCGGCAGAACCGGCCCATTACGTCGCGCAATTATAACGCTTCAAGTTTATCAGAAAAATTTTATCAAATATGAATGGCTTTGTTTGCAAATGCAATGCATAATTCTTTTGTTAAAATAAGAACAGGAGGTGTAATCATGACCGTCTCAGCGCATATGAAAGCCCTGAAGAAGAAACATGGAGAGCTTGAAAACCAGCTTGATGCAGCCCGCGCCGCTCTTTCAACAGATGATCTTTACATTGCCAGTCTCAAACGTAAAAAGCTGCATATCAAGGACGAAATCGAGAAACTGAAGATGCAGCTCTCCTAAAACATCTGACAGGCGGACGGAAGTGTTCTGACTGGTTTTTACGCGAAATTTCTCATTCTGTTTTCAGATCACTTTCGATTCAGCTGGCCAAATCGAAAGTGATCTGTTTTCTGTTTTGCCACGCTTTCAAACAGAAGGCTGACTTTCACCTTATTCCGAAGATATTTTATGAATATCTGTCTTATCACTTTATCTGAAGTGGCGATTTTTCCGGTAATAAAACGAAAGACCAAACAGATTCCCGGATGATGTTTTTACGAATATACAGATACGATTTATAAAAATTCGATGAAATAAGGTTTCCGCCACAGGGTGCTTTCCGCGTTTGTTGCAGGCGTCTGATTTCTTTATTCTGTGAGGTGGATTATCTGCAAAACTTCTCATCCCAAGTCAGTACAAAGCCAGGTTCTTGACGGCTCACAGATCGCAAAATCGTCTTGCCCGACAATCAGAAGATATGGCAAATCCAAAAAACCGGCTATCAGGTCTCCGGCTATCAGGTCTTATGTGCATCGGCAAAACATAAGGAGGAAATTCATTCTCGAAATAAAACTGTAAATTTTCCCTTTGCTCTGCGAAAGCTCTTTGCAAATTTTCCTCATAAAGCAGTGTGATTAATGTAATATTTAAATATATTTTGTTTTAATAAATAATATTATTCTGCTTCTTCTGGTATATTTTAAAGGTAATTATGTTCATTGTTACCAGATCTCATACAACCCGTATAATTATTTTCAGAACCATGTATTTCCAGAACTGACTAATTTTGTACCATAACTGAATAATATTTCTTCTTTTTTCATTATTAGTAAAATTAAAATGGCATATTGGAAAAATATTATCAAACTCAGTTAAAGCAGATATATGATAACCAGGATGATTTAATTCACATATAGAAGAAAAATGTGGTTATAAGGCTTGTCTCGAGATTCATGCTCTTCAAAATCTGACAAATATTCAGGAATTTTTATGTTACTTTTTAAAATATCTTTGTTATTTGCAAATATGGATTTATTGAAGAAACTGTATGTTGTTCTTAATTCAAAATCAGTAAGCTTAATGAACAGCATTTCCCGATCAGAGATCAACCCTGTAGCTTGTGGCATTTGCTGTTTATTTTTTCGCGAGCATTTTCTACCCCTCCCGGTTACAGGATGCAAGATATGCAGATGAGACAGGAAGGGGCAAGACCATGCGTTGGTTCAGGCGATAATCCGGCAGATTTTCACAAACCGGCAACAGAGAAAAACACTCCCCGACCAGCCCGCTGTTGCTCCTCCGGTATGATCAGATACTTTCTTCCTTACAGTCTCCCATGCCTCATGTGGCCGGGCACTCTCCTGTTCCAGCCCTGTTATCTCTTCCAACGTCTGAAGCGCACGGGCCTTCTCCTGTTTCAGTGTTCCGGCCTTCTTCAGGGCTTTGATCCGGTCGGTGTAAATTCCTTCCAGTGTTCCCTGCCCGTTTTCATCAAATTGCATATGCCGGCTCTGGCCATTCTCTGTTTTCCTTTCAGCCTGTCCGGCAGCGGTGGTTATTCTATCAGCCAGTTCAACCGTGAAACTTTCTGTTGCAGCAGATTGTCATTTTCAGTGCTCATCATGCCTGCTTTCATAACTCCTGCATTTAACGAATAATATCCAGGACGGTATAAACAAATTTTTTCTGCAAATGGCTGGTATTTGCAGACTTTTTTGTTTTAACACTCAGTACAGATGAAAACACAGGGTATATCCCATTACAAACCACACAATAATGAGAAAAATCATGATTCCCAGAGAAATGCACGCTGTTGAAATCATCGGACCGGGTGGCCCCGATGTTCTTCGGATCAACACATTTCCGGTACCGCAGCCGGATGATCGTGAAATTCTGATCCGGATTCATGCAGCCGGTGTCAACCGGCCTGATGTGGCACAACGCCAGGGTGTTTATCCACCGCCGCCGGGCGCTTCACCCTTGCCCGGGCTTGAAATCGCCGGTGAAGTTGTCGCCCACGGCAAAAATGCCCTCCGCTATCCGGCAGGAACCAGAGTTATGGCCCTTGTTGCCGGTGGTGGCTATGCCGAATTTGCTACCGCCGATGAACGCAATGTCCTGCCAGTTCCGAAAAATATGAACTATATCCAGGCGGCAGCAGTACCAGAGACTTTTTTCACCGTTTGGAACAATGTCTTCCAACGCGGCAATCTTAAAAAAGGTGAGACCCTGCTTGTCCATGGTGGCAGCTCCGGAATTGGCACGACAGCAATCCAGCTTGCAAAAACCTTTGGTTCGCATGTCATTGTGACGGCGGGCACAGCAGAAAAATGCAAAGCTTGCCGCGATCTTGGCGCTGATCTTGCCATAAACTATCGTACAGAGGATTTTGTCGAAGCAGCCAGAGCCTTCACAAAAGGCAAGGGCGTTGATGTTATCCTTGACATGGTCGGGGGCGATTATACCGATCGCAACTATAAGGCAGCAGCAATGGAAGGCCGTATTGTCCAGATTGCATTTCTGCAAGGGCACAAGGCGACAGTCAACCTTAATATGCTGATGATGAAGCGGCTTGTCCACACCGGCTCAACATTACGGGCACGGGATGTGGAGTTTAAAGCAGGCATTGCTGACGCGCTTCATCAGCAGGTCTGGCCGTTTCTGGAAAGTGGCGAGATTGCCCCGCGGATTGACGAGGTGCTGCCGCTTAAACAGGTTGTAAAAGCTCATGAACACATGGAGAAAAGTACCCATATTGGTAAAATCGTCCTTAGAATTCTCTGAAGTACTCTCAGAAAAAGCGAAAGCCGTTTCTGTAGAAAAACAGCTCAATGGGCTGCCTTGTGATCTTGTTTCAATCTGTTTGCAAGCATGCGAAAATGAAAAAGGAGCATTTCGTGACCGGACCTACCGAAAATACCTCAGGCTGGAGCCATTTCAGGGATGCTTTTCGCGGTATGACTGCCTGTGACGCAACAATGCCGCCTGAAAATTTCCAATGTCTGGTTTTATACTGCCTTTGATTTTTATGTATCCCTTGCCATTCACTTGCCGATTTTTTTTAATCAGGGTATAAGGATGGGTAATTTCCCGGAAATTGTGGTTTTATTCCACGCTCCGCTTACCGGAGCGGGCGAACAGAAGGATTATATTTATGGCTAACCAGCTTCTGATGCCAAAGGCTACTGCAGTTTGGCTTGTTGATAATACAGCTCTTTCTTTTGATCAGATTGCAGCCTTTTGCAAACTGCACCCGCTTGAGGTCAAGGCAATTGCCGATAGCGAAGCCGCGCAGGGCATTAAAGGGCTTAATCCGGTTATAACCGGGCAACTCGCGCGAGAAGAAATTGCCAAGGGAGAACAGGACAGCAACTATCGTCTCAAGCTTTCCGAACCTAAAGTGCACATTCCTGAAAACAAGCGACGGGGTTCGCGTTATACGCCGCTTTCCAAACGGCAGGATCGCCCCAATGCTATTTTGTGGCTGGTGCGTAATCATCCCGAACTGAAGGATGCACAGATCTCCCGCCTGATCGGTACGACGAAATCGACAATTGAGCATATCCGCAACCGCACCCACTGGAATTCAGCCAATCTGACTCCACTTGATCCGGTTACACTTGGGCTTTGTTCACAAATTGATCTTGACATTGAAGTGGAACGCGCAGCGAAAAACCGTCCAGCGGTCATGCCGGAAGATGAAACATTGCTGCCCGCTTCGGCAACAGAAAACCTTGATATTCAGACAGACCGGCAGGATGATACGCTTGATGCCGACAAGGTTTTTGCCAAACTTTCCTCGTTGAAAAACAATAAGGAAGAAAACGACCAATAAAGCGTCTCGGAATACCAGTCTGAAACAAAAATAATATTCAAAAAAAGCCGGCAGTTTCCTGTCGGCACAAAAACAGGGAATGATTTTGCTTTGTGCAACATTTACCTGGCAAGCAGCTGTAACAGCCCGTTACAGACAGATCGGGTTTTATGCCGCTTTTCAGGATCAATATTCTTCGCCAAAGCGATTATTAACAAGATCCTCCAGCGCATCAAGCACATCCTCTGCCTGTTGCCCGGAAGCTCTTATAGTAATAGCGCAACCGGGAGAAGCCGCCAGCATCATCAATCCCATGATTGAGCTTCCCTCAACTGCCATGCTATCTTTCTCAACAAGAACGTGGGCATCATAAGATGTCACAACTTTGACAAATTTTGCTGAAGCACGCGCATGCAGGCCGCGTTTGTTGCAAATTTCCACTTCACGTGTCAAAGTATTTTCAGGATCAGACTTTTTGGCATCATGCATGTTCGTTTTATTCTTCAGTAAGAATCATGCTCGGAACATTGATATATTTCCGACCTGCATCTTGCGCAGCCCGCAAGGCACCGGTCAGTGTTTCGGTCTGGCGGACACTGGTCAGTTTGATCAGCATCGGCAGATTAACACCGGCGATAACCTCAACCCTGCCTTCTTCCAAAACTGAAATTGCCAGATTGGATGGCGTGCCGCCAAACATATCGGTCAGAATAATGACCCCCTCATCATCATCCACCTGATGGACAGCTGTTATAATATCCTTGCGGCGCTGATCCATATCATCATCAGGACCTATGCATACCGTTGCAAATTTTTCCTGGGGTCCGACAACATGCACAACCGCATGAAGAAATTCTTCGGCTAAACTGCCGTGCGTGACAAGCACGAGTCCGATCATCAACAAAAAGCTCCTGTCGCAAAATCATGTCCGGTTTAGCTGGCTAAACCGGACATGATCCAAATCTTTGTTTTGCCGCATTTCCAGATGAAAAAACAGAAACCGGTTTTCCTGAAAATGCCTCATTATTTTCCCCTCTCACAGCCTATAAGTTAATCGAGACGGATTTTGTATCTTGGCAATCCTGATGCCAAGTGCAAGAAAAAAACCTGATTTTTTGCAAATTTATTTACCGAAGCGCTCTTTCATATGTCACCATTGCAGCAGACGGTTCAATCAGGAATGAATTATTTGCTTTTTTCTGCAAATTCCGGCTGCCAGCGGGTTCTGAACAAAACTGCCTCGACGGCATGACAAAGAGCAAGCACATCGGCAGTTCCAAGCTGCGGCAATTTAAGTAACGGAAGCTGCCCTCCCGGATATTTAAAATAATGCTCCTCCGGATAACGTTCACCTGCTCCCCCCAGTTCCACGACAAGATCCAGACGGGTTTTTTTTTCAAAATCCATCTTGAACAACCCTGCCCCGCGAATTTCCATGCCTCCCGCGATCTGTTGCGGAACATGGGCGAAAAGCTGCCCGGCAACACTTTCAAGTTTAATATAATCGTCCCCGACAAGCACGGCCTCCCGCCCGGCAAGATGGCTGCGTTCAATAAGCGCCAGTGTCAAAACGGATTTTCCCGAATTTGAAAGACCGGTTATCAGAACACCAGATTTTCCAAGCCGCAGCGCATTGCCATGCTGAATTTTCATACCCCTTTCCCTCCTGATAGCAACGGTTTCATAACATCCGTACAATTTCCCCGGTATTTCCCTGCTCTGCAAAACCGGTAAAAATTTAATCTGCCGCAGGCAGGCTGATAATAAAACGCGCGCCGAGCCAATGGCCAGGCATTGTTTTATCAACAATATTTTCAGCTGTCAGCGTACCGCCATGCGCTTCGATAATCTGCCGGCTGATGGAAAGCCCAAGCCCTGAATTCTGGCCAAACGACTCCCCGTCAGGCCGATCCGTATAGAAACGCTCGAAAATACATTCGATATTTTCAGCACGTATCCCAGGCCCGTTATCTTCTACAATGATAGAAATATGATGCCCGCTCTTCATCATATGAAGACGGATTTCCCCACCTTTTTCAGGAATAAAGGAGCGGGCATTTTCAATCAAATTGGAAATAACCTGTCCAAGCCGCAAATCATGACCGGTGACAAGATATTTTTTCTGACCGCCAAGCGGTTCAATTTCAAGCCTGATATCGGCAACAACCTTGTTCTTGCGAACTTCCCGCGCAGCGCGCACCAGATTTTTCAGCAATGCTTCAAGACTGACCGAATCGGAAGCTTCCCGGGCAAGCTCCGCATCAAGCCGCGATGCTCCTGAAATATCGGTAATCAGCCGGTCAAGGCGGCGCACATCATGCTGGATGACATCAAACAAACGTTTGCATGCATCATCTGTCCTGGCAAGCGGCAAGGTTTCCACCGCACTTCTGAGCGATGTCAGTGGATTTTTCAACTCATGGCTGACATCTGCCGCAAAACGCTCAATTGCTTCAATCCGTGTATAAAGCGCATCTGTCATATCACGGATAGAAACAGACAAATGGCCGATTTCATCCTGACGAAATGAATAATCCGGAATTTTAATCCGTTTGTTTGGACCGTGCCGGACGCGATCGGCAGCAGCAGCCAATCTGCGCAATGGATTGGCAATCGTTGAAGCAAGAAAAAGCGAAAGCACCAGCATCACCCCTGCAACAACGGCAAAAATCCTGAAAATACCCTGGCGTTCACCCCGAACAATATTATCAATATCAGAACCGACCGTTGATAACAGCAAAACACCCAGAACCGCATGGTAGCGCTGTATTGGCACAGCCACAGAAACAATCAGTTCACCCTGCCTGTTACGCCGTTGCGCCGTTGCGGGAATACCGTTAACTGCCTTGACCACCTCAGGATACGCCATGCCATTACCATTGGGCTGGTCCTTATCAAGCGGAATATCGCTACCGTAAAGCTTGTTATAAAACCACAGGCGGCACCGCTCAAACCAGTCGGGTTTATCTTCCGCAATGGGTGGCAAATTATAACCCAGTACCTGCCCGCTTGAATAGAGCTGTCGGGAATCAAGCAGAAGATTGGCATCCCGGTCATAAATACGCGCCTGTGTCGTTGCCGGAGAAATAACACGCCGCAGAAGCGGCGAGACCCGCTCCGGATTGATAGGAAAATCCCAATTGTCGGTTACTTCCGGATATGACTTCACACTTTCACCGGCTTGCAGTTCCATCAGCCGCTCGGGTGCAATCAAAACCGAACTGGTATCCATAGTCACAGCCGCCGCAATGGCACCGGCAATGATCTTGCCCTGTGTTCCCAGACTGTCAATCCTGGCATCAATCAACCCATCGCGAAACTGATTGAGATACATGATACCAGCAACCAGCCCCCCCAGAGCCGCAAGATTGAGAATAACGATCCGCCGCGTCAAGCTGGAAAAAAGCAACTGTTCAAACAGACGCCTTACCCGTGACAGCATGCGTAATGGCGCCGGTTTTCGCTGCCGTTTCAGAATGGCCCGGATTTTCGGTGTACTGTTCTGATGTTTCTGCGCCATCATCCGGCGTATCCGATTATTCCTGTCTTTTCGTAATTACCCCGATACCGGATTTCAACCAGCCCGCTTGAAGATAACCGGTCAGAGCGCCACATTTCAACTTTCACGGAAACGGTAGCCGACACCGTAAAGCGTTTCAATCATCTCAAAATTTTCATCAACTGCCTTGAATTTCTTGCGCAGCCGCTTGATATGACTGTCAATGGTACGGTCATCAACATAGACCTGATCGTCATAAGCGGCATCCATCAGCGCATCACGGCTTTTTACTACACCGGGACGTTGTGCCAGCGATTGCAGAATTAAAAATTCTGTAACTGTCAATGTGACCGGCTCGCCTTTCCACGTGCAGGTATGGCGTTCCTGATCCATCACAAGCGCACCGCGCTCAAGTGATGTCAAAAACTGCCCGGCCGGTTTTGGCGCCTCACGGGCAGCAGCGCGACGCAAAACAGCCTTGACCCTCTCAACCAGCAACCGTTGCGAAAACGGTTTGGTGATAAAATCATCAGCTCCCATTTTCAGACCGAACAGTTCATCAATCTCATCATCCTTGGATGTCAGGAAGATAACCGGCAGATCAGATTTCTGGCGCAAGTGGCGCAACAGTTCCATACCATCCATCCGCGGCATCTTGATATCCAGAATAGCCAGGCTGGGCGGACGCGCCATCAGCCCTTCAAGAGCAGAGGCCCCATCCGTATAGGTTTGCACACGATACCCTTCAGCTTCAAGGACAATGGATACTGATGTCAGAATATTGCGGTCGTCATCAACAAGTGCAATGGTCTGTATGGTTGTTGGTACATCTTTCATTTTTCAAGCTCTTTTCCTTGCCTGCCTTTCCGGACATACCATCAGATGATATCTATTGCCATCCATCACCCTGTCATTTTGACTTTGCCCGTCAAAGCCGCTATTTTCCCGTAAAAGCGACATGGTTGTGTCGGAAAATATTCTTCGCACCTGTTCCGGACGAATCGGGTACAAACTGTGGCAATGTCATTAAACTGTTTGATTTCATATAGAAATATTTTTTCATCATTAAATGCCATTCAAGAACGTAAATGGCATTTCCCGCCATTTTTCACAGTTTTAAAATTTATAATGATTTTTTAAATCGATTAAAAATTTGAAATTGTTTACATTTTCTGTTTTGGAGAAATGTCTGCCTTTTTTTAAGAACAGAGGGCACTTTGATTATGACAATCTTGTGGAGATATCATGAAAGAGATCGGCATCTTCAACCCGGCTGCTTCAATCAAAATTTCGGGACAAAATGATCTGTCCACCGTCTACTACAATCTGACGCCTGCACTTCTTTATGAAGAAGCGATTCGTCGTGATGAAGCCAGGCTGACAGCCCAAGGGGCGCTGGTTGCTTATACAGGCCAGCATACGGGACGCTCTCCACAGGACAAGTTCATTGTCCGTACAGATGAGACAGGGCCGCATATATGGTGGGATAACAACAAGCCAATATCACCGGCACATTTTGACGCGCTTCACACGGATTTTATCAGGCATGCCGCCGGCAGGGACTTATTTGTTGAAGATCTTGCCGGTGGAGCCGACAAGGCCAATTCGCTCCGTGTCCGTATCATAACTGAATATGCCTGGCACGCACTTTTTATCCGCAATCTGCTTATTCGTCCTGATGCCGACGAACTGAAAGATTTTATTCCGCAAATGACCATTATCAACCTGCCCTCTTTCCGGGCTGATCCGGCGCGGCACAGTTGCCGTACGGAAACGGTTATTGCCTGCGATCTGACACGCCGGATTGTTTTGATCGGTGGTACATCCTATGCAGGAGAGATGAAAAAATCGGTCTTTACGGCATTGAATTATATCCTGCCATCCAGAGGGGTTTTGCCTATGCATTGCTCAGCCAATGAAGGCCCGCATGGTGATACGGCAGTTTTTTTCGGCTTGTCGGGAACAGGAAAAACGACTCTTTCCGCCGATCCATCACGTACGCTCATCGGGGATGACGAGCATGGATGGGGCAAAGATGGCATTTTCAATTTTGAAGGTGGTTGTTACGCAAAAACTATCCGGCTTTCTGCCACAGCCGAGCCTGAAATTTATGCCGCGACACAACGTTTCGGCACTGTCCTTGAAAATGTTGTTCTTAATGAGCAGCGCGAACCGGATTTTGACGACAGCTCTCTGACTGAAAATACCCGTTGTGCCTATCCGCTTGATTTCATTCCCAATGCAAGCCCGACCGGCAAAGGCAGCCAACCGAAAAACATCATTATGCTGACAGCTGACGCTTTCGGTGTCATGCCGCCGATTGCCAGATTGACTCCAGCCCAGGCCATGTATCATTTCTTATCCGGTTATACGGCAAAAGTCGCAGGAACGGAAAAAGGAATAACAGAACCGGAGGCTACTTTTTCAACCTGTTTTGGCGCTCCATTCATGCCGCGTCATCCATCGGAATACGGTAATTTGCTGCGTACACTCATCGCCGAACACAAGGTGGACTGCTGGCTCGTTAACACCGGCTGGACAGGCGGGCCTTACGGTGTGGGAAGCCGCATGCCTATCAAGACAACACGTGCTCTGCTGGCAGAAGTTCTTGAGGGTTCACTCAAGAATGTTCATTTCCGTATTGATAAAAATTTTGGTTTTCATGTGCCAACTGCAATTGCGGATATTGATGCGTCTATTCTTGATCCCCGTTTGACATGGGCAGACAAGGCTGCTTTTGATACCCAGGCCAAAAAGCTTGCAGGTATGTTTGTCAAAAATTTTGAAAAATTCGTCACCTATGTGGATGATGAAGTGCTGAAGGCAGCACCTGGATCATTTTAGGCTCAATCCTCATTGTATTCAGCCGGAATAGTACCGCAAACAGCAAGAAGATGTACGCAGGTAAAGCAAAAGCAGATTGGACTCAATCATGTGGTGGATAGAACAAATATCCGGTTCTCTGGCCCCTGCCCCTGTTCTGGTGCCGGATGTTCTGAAATTTGATAATTACAGCGATATGACAGTGAAACTCCAAGGCAGATTTTTGTTTTAACAGGCCTGAAACCTGTTCTGATCGCATTGGGGTTTTTTCAATTTCCATTTAAAACCGATATAATATTACGTGCCAGAGGAAACCGGCAGGCAGGAATATGTATTATTTTTGCAGGTCACAACCTTTCATATCAAAGGCAAAGTCATGCATAAACGGCCTGATCGTGCTTCTGTTAACAAGCGCATCACCATTCGCAAAGGTGATATTGAAGAAACATTTATCCGTTCCAGCGGCCCGGGCGGACAGAATGTTAACAAGGTTGCTACAGCCGTGCAACTGCGCCTTCATACAAAATACGCTGATTTACCGGAAGAGATTGTTACACGGCTTGTTGCACTTGCCGGGCAGCGTGCCACTAAAGACGGTGATATTCTGATTGAAGCAAACCGGTTTCGCACACAGGAACACAACCGGGAAGATGCCCGTCAACGTCTTAACAAATTAATAAACCGGGCAACCCAACATCTGTCCCTGCGCAAAAAAACCAAACCGGCCAGGAGCGCTATTGAACGCCGTCTCAAACAAAAAACCGGCCGTGGTATGATCAAGAAACTGCGCGGCCGTGTTATCGACAGCGAATACTGCCCTTAACAATTTATTTACATTATAAACTACTGTAGCATTGAAACCGCACAAACTCCGCTAGTTACACCCCTTATGGCAAAATCATATGGGTGTGCAATTATGAGTGTAGTAAACTTTGTAAAATTCATCGGTCAGAAAATAGGCCCCGACAATGGCCCGCCCCCAGCTGCCGCACTAAAAAAAATTCTTGATTCCTATCAGCTTGGTACAGATCGGGTCAGGATTACTGTTGACGGTGATAAAGTCATTCTGAAAGGCACAATTGCTACCCGTATTGCCTTGGAAAAAACGGTACTTGCCGTAGGCAATATTTTTGGCATTGCCCTGGTGGACACAACCAGGTTAAAAATCTTCCAGGAAAATTGCACTTCAGAGATAACCCATAATGGACATCTGGTTTATTATACCGTCAAAAAAAATGATGATCTCTGGAAGATTGCTGAAAAAGTTTATGGCAAAGGTTACGGTATCAAAAACATACTGATTTTTGATGCAAACAAACCAATGCTGACCTCTCCCAGCAAAATCTATCCTGGTCAAATTCTTCGTATTCCGCCTTTGCAGGAATAATTGCACATCCATATGATTTTGCCATAAGGGGTGTAACCAGCGGAGTTTGTGCGGTTTCAATGCTACAGTAGTTTATAATGTAAATAAATTGTTAAGGGCAGTATTCGCTGTCGGATAACACGGCCGCGCAGTTTCTTGATCATACCACGGCCGGTTTTTTGTTTGAAACGGCGTTCAATAGCGCTCCTGGCCGGTTTGGTTTTTTTGCGCAGGGACAGATGTCTATCCAAATCATTTTCAGTTTAGCTGATCAAACCAAAAACAATTCAGGTTTTTGTTCCACCATGTTCCCGGATGGATTGGAACAGACCGGGAAACAGCCTGCGGGGCCGTTTCCCCTGCGGAAACGGTTTTCACTTTCTCCGTAATGGAAAACACCATTTCACCATAGAAAAATGGAATTAAAACAACACATCAACTTTTCAAGAATCAGCCCCCCTTCAGAAAACCGATATGTTACAATACAACAACAGGTGCACCGACAGGAACACGATTATAAAGATCAATAATATCCTGATTGATAAGATGGATACAGCCGGAAGATACAGACTGGCTAATAGACCACCATTCAGGCGAACCGTGAATACGATAAACAGTATCAATTCCGTTCTGAAAAATGTAAAGCGCGCGGGAGCCAAGGGGATTCATCGCTCCGGGTTCCATACCATTACGGTATTTTTCCAGCTCAGGCTGACGGTGGATCATTTCCGCAGGAGGTGTCCAGCGTGGCCATTTCCGTTTATACTGCACATTGGCGCGCTCTGACCATTCAAACCCCGCCTTGCCAACACCAATACCATAGCGAATGGAATCCCCCCTGCCTGGACAAAATACAGAAAATGTTCCCTGACATGAACCACAATTGTCCCGGGTGCTTCTCCTGTTGTATCAGGCACAATCTGTCGCCGGAACCGGCGCGGGATTTTTTTATAAGGAATCGCCGAAAGCTGAAACTGACCTTCATGAATTCGGGCATACATAATATCCGGATTTGTAACCGCAGAATCAACACTGATCTGCGGACGGATAGCCAAAGAATCCGGGCGGACTATTGAAGATGTTGCTGTTGTATCAATTTCCGGAAAAAGCCGGTCAAATGTACAACCACCAAATCCGGCAAATGCAAATATACCGGATCCCCGCAAAAATTGTCGCCAATTAAGAAAAAACACAGATCTGGACATTATTCACCCCAAAACCCTTAACTGTTATACAGATCCGGTCAGTGCAGAAATTACACCTTGCAGAACAATTCCAATTGAATGGAAAATCTGTTATTAAAGGCAGGTAAAATTATGTTTGCATGATTTTGCTTACCATGCTGTACAACAAGCATAGTTGATAAAGCGTTAAATAACACCTTTTCAACCACGCACACCCATGTATTTCAGCACATCTTCTGATCCAGATACGGAAAGAGCACAGATTTTCCGGAAAAATATCTCATATTTGCAGCGATAAAACCAATACATCTCAACGCCAGCCAACAATGCAAGCCCCCCGGTTCACCAGAAATCCATTTTACAGGCCTTGTTTATCAACGCAGATAACTTTCCACCAACGCCCCCCAAAGGCTTGCACCAACAGGAATAACATTATCATCAAAAACATAATTCGGATTGTGCAGGCCCGCACTATCGCCGTTACCAAGCAACAGATAACTTCCCGGGCATTCTTCAAGCATGAAAGCAAAATCTTCACTCGGAGTCACCGGTGACGCATTATCAATAACCCGATCCTTGCCAACCAGCTCTTCAGCAACCCTTTGCACAAAAACCGTTTCAGCTTCATGATTAACAAGAGGTGGATAACCAGCCTCATAATTAATCTCAGCACGGGCGCCATAACTTGCAGCCTGTGCACTGACAAGCGCACAGATACGCTCTTTGAGCAATTCACGGATCTCCTGCGAAAAAGCACGGACAGTAAGCTCAAGCTTAACCGAGTCGGGAATAATATTTGAAGCACAGCCGCCCTGAAACAAACCGACCGTAACCAGCGCTTTTTCAAGAGGCGAAACATTACGTGAAACAATTGTTTGCAAGGCCATAACAACAGATGATGCGACAATAATCGGGTCAACCGTTCTTTCAGGAATAGCCCCGTGACCGCCACGACCTTCAATTGTAATATAAACTGTGTCAACCGATGCCATCATCGGCCCGGATATAAAGCGAAACATACCTGCCGGCTCACCCGGCCAGTTATGGAGACCATAAACCGCATCACATGGATATTTCTTAAAAAGGCCGCCATCAATCATAGCCTTGGCACCGCCGCCGCCCTCTTCCGCAGGCTGAAAAATCAAATGCACGGTACCATCAAAATTTTTTGTTTCGGCAAGATAACGCGCAGCTGTCAGCAAAATTGCCATATGGCCATCATGCCCGCAGGCATGCATGACACCATCATTCCTGCTGGTATAGGCAAGGTTGGTCTGCTCACGCATTGGCAAGGCATCCATATCTGCCCGGATACCAATTGATTTTTTGCCGCTGCCGACGCGCAATGTGCCGACAACACCTGTTTTTCCCATACCACGTGTAACTTCATAGCCCCATTTTTCAAGCAGACCGGCAACAATCCCGCCAGTGCGGTGCTCTTCGTAAGCCAGTTCAGGATAAGCATGCAAATCATGGCGAACAGCAATCATATCCGGCAAAAAGTACCTGATATGGCTTTGGATTTTATCAGCTACAACATTTTTCATCGGCATAATAACTGGCTCACCTGTTTGTTCCCGAAAACTGGTACAATAGCATCAAACGGCATACTCCGGCAGTAATCCACCCCTGTGTTAAACATGACGTGCCTCATGAAAAAAGGCATAGGCAAAAACAGCAACCACCAGCATAATGCCAAGATACCAGAAAGGGGCCATTGGATGATTGCCCGAAACAAGCATCAATTTGGTAATGATCATTTGCGCTGTTCCACCGAAAATCATCACCCCTGCACTATAGGAAACTGACATCGCAGTCGCACGTATATGACGGGGAAAAACCTCCATGGACATCAGGGCCTGAATCGGCATCAGCATGCCGAGTCCGGCTACGCATACCATCAGCGCTACAATAAAGATCATCATACTGTCAACCATCTGAAACATTACAAAAGAGGATATAAATGCAGTAACCAGAATGGCAATGGCTAAAAATTTACGTCGTGGAATATGGTCACAGACAATCCCGCCAACAAATGCAAAGACAATCATGACAACGCCCATGCCGGCACTGATGGAATAAGCAAATGTTGGAGACACAGCCGTAACCTGCTTAAGATATGCCGGCATATAAAACAGTACGATATAAATGAGCAGTGTTATCGGCATAATCATAAGAACCGTCAGCAAAAACTGTAAAAACTGCTTGTTCACTATTTCAGCAATCGGGTACCACGGCCTTGCGACAGCTTTCCGGTCCGTGCCGGAATAAGTTTCATCAACATGTGCCCGCATATAAAGGCCAACCGGAATAATGAGCAACGAAAAGATAAAAGGCACACGCCAGCCCCAGCTCATTAATTGCTGCTCAGAAAGATAATGAAACAATATTGCGCCGAATAAAGCGCCGCATGTCAAGCTCAACCCTTGCCCTGCAAACTGCCAACAGACGAAAAATCCCCGCTCCCTGCGTGCTGCCGATTCCATAAGCAAGGTTGTCGCCGCACCAATTTCACCCCCGGCAGAAAACCCCTGTAACAGGCGGCCGATAACAATAAGCAAAGGCGCGCCAATACCAATGGCCGAATAAGGCGGAGCAAAACCGATTACACCACTGCCCAGCGCCATTAAGGCAATGGTGATGAGCAGGGCTGCCTTACGTCCATGCAGATCAGCATAAATGCCGATGATAATACTGCCCAGCGGACGCATCAAAAATCCGGAACCGAACACGGATACAGAAACCATTCGTGATACCATCGGATCATCGGCTTTGAAAAAAACCTGGCCAATAACATCAGCGAAAAAACTGTAAACCGTAAAATCAAAAACTTCAAGAAAATTGCCTATGCTGGCCGTAATAATCAATTTTGTTTTTTCATGGCGGGTTGCAAGTTTTATATCCTGATCAAAATCAGGATCATCTATCAATTTATCATAACTCAAAAATGTGTCTCCCTTTGGCTTACCGTTCCAGCGACGAGAAATACCGTTTCACACTCCGGTTGTGCATATTATCTTTCCTGAATTTTCTATATCCCTGCTTAACATCAATCAAAAATAAAAATGATTTATTACGCAATATCAATACAATTATTGCAAGGCACTTTTCAATACACAGTGCAAAAAATTGACCCCGGCCAGAACAAAACCGGGGTGCACAACACCGGTTTCAAAATTTTGCTACCGTCTGACAGAAGCGCGTTCAGTTCGACAGTAAAACACAAAACAGCGCAGCAGAGTTTTCGCCATTGGTAAAAAGCAGAAAATCCGGTAAACAGACAAAATGATGTCGTCATTATCATGAAAGCTGATCTGATTAACATGCAATATACTGATCCTGTTTTCCTTCTTCAGCAACTTATCCGCTGTCGTTCTGTCGCGCCGGATGAAGATGGAGCACTTTCATTTGTGCAGGGATGTGTCGAGGCGATGGGATTTGCTGTCAACCGTCCTGTTTTCAGTGATCATGATATACCTGATATAGAAAATCTTTATGCAAAATGCGGTAATACCGGCCCCCATCTGATGTTTGCCGGTCATACAGATGTTGTCCCTGCCGGTGATGAAACAAAATGGAGCCATCCTCCCTTTGCAGGCGATATTACTGATGGTGTTCTTTATGGCCGCGGTGCTGTGGATATGAAGGGCAGTATTGCCTGTTTTCTTGCTGCCCTGACACAGGTCATTCAAAAAAAACCAATCAACGGCACGGTATCACTCCTGATAACCGGTGATGAAGAAGGGCTGGCAATTAACGGTACCGCCAAACTTCTGCAATGGGCGGCAGCCAAAGGCGAAACATGGGATGCAGCCCTTGTAGGTGAGCCGACATGTCTCAATGACCTGGGTGATACAATCAAGACAGGGCGACGCGGATCACTCTCAGGCATTTTAACGGTAAATGGCCGGCAGGGACATGTTGCTTATCCGCATCTGGCCGATAATCCACTGCCTGGCATCATTACACTGCTTACAGCACTTATTGACAAACCGCTTGACAATGGCAGCAAAAACTTTCAGCCAAGTAACCTTGAGCTTACAAGCATTGATAGCGCAAACAAAGCGAGCAATGTTATTCCTGCCGGGGTAAAAGCCCGGTTCAATATCCGTTTCAATGATCTCTGGTCACCTGAAACATTGATGGCGGAAATCGAACGGCGGCTTGGTGAAGCAGCCGGAATTGCCTGTACTGCGGTTCCGGGCAAAACACCTGTTGATTACACCATCACATGGCTGCCAAATCCGGCTGCTGTTTTCCTGACCTGCAACGACCGGATAATTCGCACCATATCAGATGCAATTACCAAAATAACCGGCAAAAAACCCGGACTTTCAACATCCGGCGGAACATCAGATGCCCGTTTTATCAAGGATTACTGCCCTGTTGTGGAGTTTGGCCTTGTCGGACAAACCATGCATAAAACAGACGAATGTGTGACAGTAAGCGACCTTGAGAAACTGACAGCCATCTATCAGCATTTTATCGAACAATTTTTTGCCGGATAGAAGATTTTAATACAGCCTGAAAACAGACGGCTGAAATCTGACATCGAAACAGCCCGTTTTCAATATCAAATATCATGTCACTCCTGATCTTCCGGGTTTTTATACTTCTGGACGAATTGAAGCGGGGTCAGAAAGCAATCCGGCAAGCTGTTTTTCCTGCGCAACCGGTTCCCTTCTTCCTGAAAATATTCTAGCGTCGAACCGAACCTTTCCAGTTCATTCCAAGCTCTTTCAGCCTTTTGACAGCTGTGGGCGGCATAGCCGGAGGATTGTGATCTTCTGCTGCTGCAACAAGAAGTTTATCACAAGCAGTTTCAATCATCGTCTCAAGCTGGTTCATAAATTCCCTTTTTTTCAGCCCGGGTTTGATTGCCGGCAAAACGCGGCAACGTATCACGCCAGGATAGCAACGGAAATTTTGTTTCGGCCAATAAAGACCGGAATTAAGTGCAACAGGAACAACAGGCAATCCTAATTCAGAATAGATCGGAAAAATACCGCTTTTATAATCAGGCTCAGCACCAGGAGCCTGACGGGTACCTTCAGGAAATATAACAACCTGCCGATTGGCTTCAGCCTTTTTTCTGGCTCCGTCTATAATCGCCTTCAACGCTCTGACCGGTGCACCACGATTAATCGGAATCATCCCCATTTTAGCCAGAAACCAGCCCATGCCAGGTATCCAGATAAGTTCACGTTTAAGAACAAAGGCCGGATCCCTGATATGAAGCACCAGTGCCAATGTCTCCCATGTGGATTGATGTTTGGCGGCAATAATGCATGCTCCCCGGGGCAAATGCTCCACCCCTTCAATCTCATAGCCTGTCCCGGCAAGATACTTTTGCAGCCAGAGAGTACTGCAAACCCACATGCGCGGTACAATCCACGCCAGTTTATGGGGCAGAAAAAAATAAAATGGGGCAAAAAGCACCATTTCAATGATTGTCACGAGCAAAAAAACGATTTTAAAAAGCAAGGATCGAACGATTAGCACATCTGTTTTCCATATCTGTCATATTCTCCGATTTTTATAGAGATAGAGTAATTTTATTCCACCTGAAAAGCTGCTTTTTCATAAGAAACAGCTATAATCAATAGATAGATAGCTGGCAGAATCTGTGGCAACAAAGCATTTTGCAGTTCAAACGGGATATCTGACATTTGCAGATATATAGCAAAACGAGAAAAAATATTTCAATTTATGTATGAAAAGAAAAAAATCTAACGATTTGAAAACAAATCGATTTATTAAAAATAAAATACCGTTTATTTTTTAAATTTACCGTTGCTTTAATCAATATTTTATTTTCAAAAATTTTATCCATAAATATTATTTTTTATAAAAACTATTATTTGTCTTTGATAAGGATATTAAAGAATTTTATTTTACCGGCAGAATTTTCAGATATTATTGACTCACAATTTTCCTTCAAGTTAACAATATTCCCTGCCATTTTCGTTGCCTGCTCTGAAACAGAGCCTTTTCCTCTGGTATTAATATGGAAGACAGAAGACCTTCCTGTTAAGGTCAAATATTAATTTTAAAGAATCTTGACGGCCATATATATTTTTTTAATATGACATATGCAACTCATCCTCTTGAACTCGGGCGATAACATGTGCAGCCAGACAGGATTATATTAAACCTGTAATCTTCCCGCAGCATATAAAAATCATCAATGGATATCAAAAAAACAGATATATCAATGATATCTAATCAGCAGATGGTTCGGCGCGCACTTTTGCTATGTCAGCGGCAGTTACCGGTGCTGCTTTATTTGTCCATCCCGTTCTGAGAAAATTGACAAGCTCGGCAGCTTCTTCATCATTCAACCGCCAGGCAAAGCCAGGCATTGCCAGATCAGCCGGGCGTATTCTGGTTGACGGCAGCCGTGATCCCTCAAGAATGACACGGATAAGACCGGAAGAATCACTGGCGTTGACAAGCCGGGCACCGTCAAGTTCAGGGAAAACTTCAGCAGCTCCCTTACCGTCTACCCGATGGCAAGCATTACAGTTATCAAGATAAAGCCGGGCACCAGGCGGCATACCCGGATCAGCTCCAGTTAAAAGAGCTGTTGTTATATCAGGGTCACGTACAGGCTGCGCGGGTTTACCAGGCATTCTGATTTTTTCAAGATAAGCGACAATCGCCTCAATATCTGCCGGTGTCGCATATTGGAGTGAATCTTTTATAACCAGTTTCATCGGGCCAACAGCCGCCGAATAACGATTGCGGCCACTCATAAGATAAAGTTTGATATCCTCACTGCTCCATCTGGCAAGCGATGAATCCGGCCCGCGCAAATCGGGGCTGGACCAGTCATCAAGTGTCTGACCGGTCAGAAATTCCGGATGGCTGGCATCAAGTCCCGACTGCCTGAACAGAATATCGCGTGGCGTATGACAGTCACCGCAATGGGCAAGGCTTTCAACAAGATAGGCACCCCGATCAAGCAAGGCATCACCATAACGCGGACGAAAACCTGGCTTACCCGGAATTGCAAACCAGTTCCAGATCCGGATACCCCACCGCTGATTGAACGGAAAAATGAGATTGGTCTGCTTCACCTTCTCATCAACAGGTTTAACACTATTCATAAAATAATCATAAAGGGCAAAAATATCTTCATCACTGATTTTACGATAACTTTCGTAAGGCATGGCCGGATAAAGCTGGGTACCGTCCGGCCTCAGACCGTCCCGCAAAACTGCCCGGAAATCATCCAGAGACCAACCGGCAATACCATTCTTTCCTGGCGTGATATTGGATGCATAAATAGGCCCGAAAGGACTTTGAACCACCTGACCACCGGCATAAATCTTCCCTCCCGGAGCTGTGTGGCAGGCGGCACAATCAGCCATCAAGGCGAGATAAAGACCACGCCCTTCAGGAGATTTATAGTCCTGTGGTAAAACTGTAATCGGATCGGAACGTTTGACAGGCACAAGAATAACAACGAGAAAAATAACCAGACAGAAAACAACAAACCAGAAGACAAGTCTGAAAAACCAGCGCATTCTTCCTTCTCCTATACCAATGGACGTGGATTTCTGAGATAATCGTTTTTCAGCGACGCAATCATCCAGTAAGTCAGAGCCCCGATAGTACCTGTAGGGTTTTGCTGTATATTCTGCGGAAAGGCATTTGCTCCCGGGACAAAGAGATTATGATAATCCCAATGCTGCAAATAACGGTTAAGTGCCGACCGGGTCGGATTTTCGCCCATGATTGCCCCGCCTACAGTGTGGGTGGTCTGATAGATACGCACATCATAGGGCTGATTGTCCTGCATCGGTGCCGGATGATAAGAATCAGGCTCCATAGCCTCTGCAATTTTATCAATTTGTTTTGAAATATACTGTGATAGCCGGATGTCATTCTCATGCCAGTTAAAGGTCATGCGCATCAGCGGCCGCCCATATTTGTCCCTGTAGTTTGGATCAAGATCCAGATAGGCATCACGATATGTCATATTTGTACCATGCTGGCCAATTGTTACGGCATGACCATACCACTCACCAATTGCTTCCTTCCACTTGGAGCCCCATTCAGGGGTACCGGCCGGTAATGGCATGGAGCGGATAGGCTGACCATTGGTTTGCGAGCAGTCAATACGACTGCCGCCGATGAAACCCTCTCTGGCCAGATCAATCCGACCGAAACCGAAATCATCAATGCAGGCCGCATTCGCACCACTGCCAACAAAAGGATTGAAAACTTTATCCCTGAAAAACAGCGTACCACTGCCGTTGATGGTCTGATAGGCATAATTGCGACCGATGACACCTTCGCCACTATATGGGTCATAGGGCTGGCCCAAGCCGGAAACCAGCAGTAAATGCACGTTGTTGATCATGAAACCGGAAAGAATAACAAGATCTGCCGGCTGGAAAACCTCTTTACCTGTCAGATCAATATAGGTAACGCCGCTAACAGTTTTTTCATCAGGGGACTTTTCAATCCGCAAAACATCGGAATTAGTACGATATTCAAAATTCTTGTGTTGCTTGAGCGCAGCGAGAATGCTGACCTGCGGTGATCCCTTTGAATAATTCAGACAACCATAACGCTCGCAAAATCCACAAAAATTACACGGCCCCATCTGCATACCGTAGGGGTTTGTATAAGCACGCGATGCAATGGCAGCAGGAAACGGAAACGGATGATAACCAAGTGATCTGGCCGCTTCGGAAAAAAGATGGCCGTTATAGGTTAACGGCTGGGCAGGCATCGGATAGGAATTCGAGCGCCAGGCTTCAAATGGATTACCACCTTCCTGAATCCTGCCTTTTATGTTACCAGCCATACCGGAAACACCTGCCACTTTTTCAAACATATCAAAATAAGGTTCAAGTTCATTATAGGTAACTCCCCAATCCTGGACGGCCATATCTTCGGGAATGATATTACCGAATGTCTGCTCAATATAGGTACGCAGATACAGCTCTTCTGAATGGGGACGCCAGGCCTGGGCATTCCAGTGTATTCCGGCACCGCCAACACCGATACCCGGCAAAAACGATCCCAGCTGACGGTAGGGAAACGCAACATCATCAAGATGACGCCGGATCGTAACCGTATGATCCCGCGGCCGCACAGCCTCATCTAACCGAAGACCGTATTTCAGCTCATCAGCCGTTCGGGGATAGGACCAATCCGGAACGGTATCACGATCTTTTCCCCGTTCAAGAGCCAGAACTTCATAGCCTTCCTGTGCAAGCTCTATTCCGACGATGGATCCAACCCAGCCAAGGCCAATAATGACAACGCTTTTTTTCTTGTTTGTTATAGCCATGGTTCAAGCCCTTTCACCCGAAAGACTGACAGGCCCCAGTCGATAGCGGATATTATCTTTTTCAACCCATTCAGCAAAACTCGCACGTGCTCCGGGAAAGTTGATATAAACCCATGCCGCCATATCATGGTTGCCGCCATACATGGGATCAGACAGATATCCTTCCCTGGTATTTTGCAGCAGAAAAGCAAAAAAATCACCTGAGCGGATTTCATCTATCGGCACCTCGTCATTCTCAATACGCACAAGGGCTTCATCCTGTTCTTCGGCAGGAAGCCCTGCAAAAATATCGCCATATTTTTCAGTACACCACCGGTTGATACGCGGGATAGCAAGGCGGTAGGCTTCTGCCGGCGATGGCGCAGCCTGATAGCCGGTATAACGCGGAGCATCACGCTCAAAAGGGCCTTCACGATACCAGTGCTCCCCCCTGCCCCACGGCAAAGCCATCTGCCTGTCAATAAAAACAGGAACCCTTGCTTCAATCGCACCGGGCCCGTTCCCTTCAGACGGGATCAGGCGTGCTGTTGCAGCCATCACAAAAGTCCACTCTTCAGCATTGAAATAGGCACGCTGATAATTTTCAAGCGGAACAGATTGTTCCTGTTGGGCCAAAGCATAACGTGCTGAAAGTGCTACAGCCGCACAGGTACACGCTCCGGTCAGCAAACCACGGCGGGTTAACTTTTTTTCTTTGGAAAACAATGTCTTGTAAACCACGAATTGATCCTCCGATAATGATGCGGATACAAGCAGGTGCGGTGTTAGCCATATACGCTAAATATTAAACCTGTTAATGATTAAATAGTACTGACCATTTGCGAAATGGGAAGAGGGTTTTCTGTTGCTTCCCGAGAATTTTCATAAAATATAGAACCATAAAGGAAAAAGATTGTGTATCTGAAGCAATTGACATGGGCAATTCTATTTCTGCCTGTACTGTCGATATCTGGTATTGCAGAACAGGCTTCGTCCGGACCTGAAGGCCGTTATTGCGGTAATGTTTTGCATAATGGTGAATTTGTCTATTCGGAAGTCGAACTTGTAAATGCGGAAAACGGGTATCTGAACGGCACCATGCGCTATCATGATAATGATGCCGTAACGGAAGGTACAGTCGAGGAAACAAAACGCGACGCCCTCCACACACGGACAATCCAATGGGCGGACAAATATGGCTATGGTTTTGCCATTCTGAATTTTAATAAAGATTTCAGCAGCTTTGAAGGTGTATGGGGAACTGCAATACAGACACCCCGTTATACCTGGACAGGCAAGCGTTGCCATGACCTGACAAGCTGAGACATTTTGATCCAGGAATTATTTAATATCCTGTTTTTTATAAGATCCATCAGATCCATCGGAAAAATCAGTTTTCCCTTTGCCAAATTCTTTTTATAATACTATCCTGTCCGGCAAGGGAACAGGGGTATGATCAAAAACATATTGAGTATTGCGGCAACAGACCCATCCGGCAGTGCGGGGATGCAAGCTGATCTGAAGACATTTTCCGCCCTGAAAGCTTATGGTATGTCGGTGGTGACGGCAGTTGTCGCACAAAATACCCGTGGAGTGCGTGGTCTTGTTGCCATGGAGCCGCAATTTGTCGCAAGACAGATTGATGCGGTTTTTGAAGACATACGCGTTGATGCCGTAAAAATCGGCATGGTGGCAAATGCAGCAATTGCCGAGGTTATTGTTGAGCGTCTGTTTCACCACCGTGCCCGCAATATTGTACTTGATCCGGTTATGGTGTCGAAAAGCGGCGATCTGCTGCTTGACATGGATGCAACTGCATTTATCCGTGATACCATGGTGCCAATGGCGGCGATTATCACGCCTAATCTTTCTGAAGCGGAAGTGCTTCTGGGTATCAAGCCGGACTGGTCACTCAAGCAAATGCACGTTCACGCACCTGAACTCCTGAAACTCGGTTGCCGGTCTGTGCTTCTGAAAGGCGGCAGCCTTAAAGAAATGATAGCGACAGATCTTTTCTGTGACCGGAACGGAACAAAAATACTTGAAGCCAAACGTGTGCCAACACGCAACAACCGCGGCACTGGCTGCACTATTTCTGCGGCCATTGCAGCTCTTTTGCCAAAATTATCGCTGGAGGAAAGCGTACAGCGTGCAAAAGATTATATAACCGGTGCTTTGCGTGCTTCAGTTCAACTCAGTGTCGGATACGGTTACGGCCCTGTGCATCATTTTTATGAATTATGATAGCAAGTCTTTTGACTGCCAGACAGCTGTTCTGGATAACATATACCTATGTAACGGTTTTTGCGGCGCCGTGTCAGCATATCAGAAATGCTTGTACCAGGGCCAGCCATTGATTTTTCTGTTATGTCCTTTGGCTTTTGTCTGACACCAGATATGTCAGTAAACGGGCTTGCCGCAGGACGGCTGCGGAAAACCGGATGATTAGCGGGGATTGGACTGGCCTGGAATTGCATTCGCAATCCGCACAGTCAATGGCGGCGGGGTGAGCCTGTTTTAAACAGGGCTTATCACCGGCGGGCAGAGATGGCGCCTGATCTTTTCAATCAGGCAATCAGAAAGGCGGCAGCATAATGGCGGGTTTCAGGAATATCCCTGTAGCTGAAATT
>Ga0154004_1000036_pt1 | contig 35878 bp, 34 predicted proteins | sample TSFL088MetaG_FD_104727 | JGI IMG/M metagenome (GOLD analysis project Ga0154004, IMG submission 104727) | Attine ant fungus gardens microbial communities from Florida, USA - TSFL088 MetaG | ecosystem: Host-associated > Fungi > Mycelium > Unclassified | place: USA: Florida, Lake Talquin State... | reverse complement strand
TATTTTCTTGGGATCTTTTCCTGGCCCCTCGTAACTGGTGATCGAATATCCCATCACCCATAGGAATGACTCAGCATCATTGATTGCATTGTGTGGGAACTCGGCAAAATTGGGATCATTTAGGTAACTCGCTAGTCATGTGACTCTAGTTGTGTAGTAGCGACATAGTTTAGTAGACCCCCAGCTTCGAGCTGGTATACACATCTCCTGACACAGGGCTGAGGATTTCGTAACACTGTGTACGGAGCAATGTAGGCACGTACAAACTTGAACTGTGCGCCCTCATCTTATCTTTAAAAAAAACCCTTGCTACCCGAAGCTATGGTATCTGTTCTTCCATAACCTTGGACTTCCTCTCGCGCTCTCCTATGTGAGTTTGAGTCCTGGTGACTTGGGGGAATCAGTCAAGCTAGTGCTATGCTATGGCAGCCTGATGGATTCGTTCATTCTTTTGTGGTGGGTGCACAATTACTAGGCTGTCTGTCTATCCATCGCTGGTCGCATCTCGGTTGAAACAAGCCGATCGATTTTCGGATAGGATGCTAACCCTTGTTCATTGCCCATGAGATTTGTCCTTGAACATTGCCAAAAAATAACGTGCCCTTGGCAGACCATATAGATGGGAGAGTTTTTAGGATGAGGAAAAACAATTCAGAGATTGTTCTCTTCACACAGTTTGTGTAGATTTAGTGCCTTTGACAAGACAACATTTAGTGGTCGAGATCTGATTCGAACTCCAACCCGATTGCATCCGCAATCAAGCAGTGTGCCCTTACGAACTTGATCATCCCGGCTACTGAAAGTTTGTCAACTTTTAACTATACAACACTCAAATTTGATCATATTTTCACGCACATTGTCAATTACCATCCAAAGCATCAATTGAGCCTGTTCAAAGTCATCCCGCCATGCACAGAGCTATACCTCCATGGTCTTGTGGCATACTCATTTGTCAATTGTGAGGCTGAATTCTCTAGTTCATTGGACCACAGTAACAGCCCTTCTGGGTTCTCATTTACTTCGATGACACATTGCTGGACAGGCCTGGTGGCTCAGAAGATATATCTCACAATGTGAGTGTTTTCTTGTCATGCGCCGTTGTAGGCGCGCTAATGCTTTGCCACTCGCTGTTCTCTAGTCCGCAACACTACCTCCGGTCTCTGCTGTCCCAAGTTCTTTACCTCGAGTCCTGTGCTTCCCCTCAACGCCATCATTTGTCGACCCTGTTCCACTTATGATCACTGCTCCGATGGATTTTTCCATCAGCTCGCAAGTTCCTATCCTCGAAATCCCGATACACCAGAACATCCTCGTTATGATAGCATTGACGAATTTATCACCAAATCATACGTGACTATTGAGAATAGCGAAAAGGGTGCTTTCCAAATATGCAACAACCTGGTTATACGCGCCTTACAATATTACTCGTTATTTTTGCAAGTTTGGCATCAGTAGGATCCCACAGGTTTCGAATGCACGTATCATAGACATCAAGTCCGAAGAAGACTCGTATCTAGCATCCGATGGCTTGACTCTCGTCCTCGTGCCTCAGTCTTCCTGTTATTCATGGAGTCACGACACTGTTCAGTTTCATCTTGTCGACTTTGACGATCACATGTATATTCACGGGTCTGAGTACTCATCCGACGAGACTCTTCGCATGTTGGTCTCTCTATGATCATTACGTCCGAGTCCGGGACGCGCGGACGTGTTGGCAAGTTTCCAATGTTCAAAGGAAATGCACAACGTCGCCCAAGCCCTCACAGAGTGGGACCCAGCTGTACAAGTCCTTCACATTGCAAAGCCGCCAACACGCAGCTCGAACCAGGGCCTGTCTCGTCTCTCTCCTCGCCCATATACAACCCCTCCACCGTCACCCCCACAATCCTCCTCTCTCCGATTCTTCACCCTCCTTCCGAGTCCAATATCTCCTCGCAGACAGGATTACAAATAGGAAAACAACTGAAGGTTGATATAGGCCGGCCTTTGACTTCTCGATAGACTTGCTCGTAATGCCCTACAGCCGCCTAGCAAAGAGGACTACATTAAGATTGTTACCATGCTCGAAGACATCCGATGATCGCACCCACTGGATGGCCGATGTTCTCACTGGGAGCAGCAATATTGACTACAACGACAAATTTGGTTGGTTCCAAGATAATCATGAAACAAATGCTTCCTCTGCCAGAAGTAGGTGGTCACCTTTATCTCGATAACCGCTGATTTATCTGTGCATTGTGTCTGGTCCACATGGACTCTAGACTCATGTCGTTTGCATTGGCCTTTACCAGCCGTGTTGCATTCTTTCTGAACCGGGTATCCATGCATCAAAGTGTATTTATGCAGATTGAAATCTAGTGTTTGATAGTTATGAAACCATTACCAATCTACTATGCAAATTGTGGTTTTGTAACCGTGTTCAAAATGCCTACACTTTTTATTTGAATGCCTGTGATGTGCATATTTGTATTGACTGCTTACACTTGATATAGGTAGCTTTGATTATCACATTGCCTCGTTTTTTAATAGTGGGAATCACTCGTTGTTCTTGTAGTAGTGTTTTTCCAATTTATCTCTCGAACACCAGAGCTCGTGATGCCCGTGCGCAAACTTATGGCTTGTCTATCTCTGCTTCCAAATTATAGTCCCTTTGATCCAACAATCGTGGTATTCAGACTCGCGGAAGTGGAAACGTGTCTTGAGACATCAAGAGAGCAAAAACTTGAGTAGAGCAGCGAGCCCATCCTACTCTCCTATTCACCTATTCATTTGAACATCTTTAAGCACTTCGACTGAGAACAAGACACACCTTGTTTTCCTATTCCAGCAGCTTTCCTACCTCCTTTTCCTTTTGCTCGAGTTCTCTTAACCATCCTTTGTTAATGCATTCTGGCCACTTTCTGCAGAGCCTTGAGTTAGGCAAATCCAGTATTATTGAGATTTGAGTCCCCTTAATCACCACTTTGAACGGTGACACGCAAAGATCTTTCCTGTGCTCGACTGGGACCCAAAACAGTAGCATGTTGTCTCAACCCATCACACATCCATCTCTTGTGCCTTGTGGCATAAGATCACATCCATCAGTGGAACACCGGTGCTCAGTTGTGAGGTCCATTATTTCCCATGTTCACAAACCAAAGTCACTGGAATATGTTGTAAGAATCACAGGTTTGGTTTGCTGTTGGTTTGCCTTGGAAAAGTTTATTCCAACCAGTGAGTGCATACAATCAACTACAAAGCCTATATACTAAGGAAAGATTCTAGAAGGTTCTTGAACCTTCAGCTGGATCACGACATCAGCTTGATATTCCAACAGAATAGTATGCCACTGCTGTTCCATCTCATGTAAACGCCACGTATGCGTGTGCTTGACCCAAAATCTGAGCGTGCAAATGGCCAGTATAGGCATCAAAGACACATATTATAATTTCATGTTCTAAACTGAGAGCAATGAGTCTTTCGCCAAGGGAATGGCCAGTCAGAGAAGATGAGAGGGCGATTTCATCCACCATGGACATTGGAAACTTGGAAACGAGATGGCCAGCTTGTGTGTCCCAGACTTGGACGTAGGAGTCATCGTGAGATTAAAATGCGAGGAGTTTATCGTTGGGTGAGTAATCAGGTGAGAGATAGCGGTGAATATGTACTTGATCATCAAAGTGGACAGGATAAAATGTCGTAATTCCATGAATAACATTGGGCGGAGGAATGTAAAGGCACGAGTTTTTGGACTTGATCTCTAAAGAATAAGTTGAAACCTGCGGGATCCTGCCGATAAACTTGGAGCAATCTTGAGCCATCATATAAGATGGTGCATATAACCAGGTCGTTGCCTTCTAAGCTCAATAGCCTCGTTTAGTTGGTACCAAGAACCATAGAACCATCATGCATACTATCATCGCGATCAAGCTATACAGAGATGGTGAGTATGCATTAGGTGAATCCAGGGTACACATACAGAGGTTCTAAACTCGAGATTCCATGTTTGGATGAAATCACGTCTGTGATGAGCGGAATGGCAGCACTTCCTGCCTAACCAAACCCAGAAATCCAGCCAATACAGCCCGTAAGAAGCCATTGAGGGAGAACACGTCCTGCTTGATTCATTGCGACGGGATACATAGGTCCAAGAACCACTCCGACGATGGAGACTGCAACAGCTCCTCCTATGAGGGATGGCACCAGCCAGACTATGACTTCGAGTCTGCAAGGGCATCAGTCAAGACAACACTAGCCAATACTAAATTTATCCTACCCTATGGCGAGAAGGCTGTAAATGGACAGGACCCGACGTTCGCCGACTTATGAAATCAAGCTCGACGGAATCAGAAAGACCTGGTAATCACAACATCTCACTTTTCTATTAATCCAGAGCAGCAAGATACGCCCAACCATAAGACCTGTGCACGTCCAGATGTTAATACTGTTCGCCGCCCAATAAATAAGACACGCACCCCCCGAAAACCTGACGAGATGTAACCTGCAGAAGGACCCCCGCCATGTACATTGAGCATAAATGTGACAATCCAACCTTAATTCTTCAAATCAGCCTCTGAGATGAGGGAGGTGAAGGAACATACCACCCATGGATTAAATGCACAAACAGTGAAGAACAACTACCTGCTACCTCTAATTACAGATCTCATAGATATAATGGGAAGCAAGAAAGTATTCACTAAAATGGATCTATGATGGGGCTTTAACAATATGAGAATAAAAGAGGGGGATGGGTGGAAGGGAGTGTTTACAACACACATAGGGTCCTTTGAACCAACCATTATATTCTTTGGGATGACAAACTCACTAGCAACATTCCAAGCCATGATGAACAAAATCCTTAGAGACCTTATCAATGAAGGAAAAGTGGCAGTGTTTGTGGATGATGTATTAGTAGGAACAGAGGAGAAAGAAGGGCATGGTGAAATCATAGAAAAAGTATTGAAGAGATTAGAAGAGAATGATCTGTATGTGAGGCCAGAGAAATGTGTGTGGAAGATATGGAAAGTGGGGTTCCTAGGAGTGGTGATAGAACCCAATGGCATAGAGATGGAGAAGGAAAAGGTGGAGAGAGTATTAAGTTGGCCAACGCTGGAAAATGTCAAAGACATCAAAAAGTTTTTGGGCCTTGCAAACTATTATAGAAGGTTCATAAAAGACTTTGCAAAGGTGGCTAGACCAATGAATATGCTCACAAGGAAAGATGTAAAGTGGTGGTGGAGAGAAGAGCAGGAATGAGCCTTTAATGAGCTCAAGAGAATTTTCACGACTAGACCAATATTAGCAGCCCCTGATTTGGACAAAGAATTCAGGATAGAAGTAGATGTGTCAAACTATACTACTAGAGGGGTGTTATCAATGAAATGCCCAGATGAGTTGTGGAGACCAGTTGCTTTTGTCTCAAAATCTCTAAGTGATACAGAAAGAAATTATGAGATACATGACAAAGAGATACTAGCAGTAGTTAGAGGCTTAGAGACATGGAAATACTTCCTGGAAGGGACTACCATAAAATTTGAGATCTGGACAGATCACAAAAATCTCAAATATTTTATGAAGGCACAAAAGCTAAATCATGGACAAGCTAGATAGGTGTTATACTTGTCAAGATTTGACTTTATGCTCAAACATGTTCTAGGAAGCAAGATGGAGAAGGCAGATAGTTTAAGCAGAAGGCCAGATTATGAGGTTGGAGTAGAGAAAGACAATGAGGATAAAGTACTGGTAAAGCCAAAGTGGTTAGAAGTAAGGAAAACAGAGAGAGTAGAAATCGTTATAGAAGGAGTAAACTTGTTAAAGAAGGTAAAACATTGAAGGTGAAAGATGATGAAGTGGTCAAAGTAGTAGAGGAAATAAAGCGAGCAGGGGTAAAAATGCTAAGAGACAAGGAGTGGAGGGAAGTAGACAGCATTATATATAAAGAGGAGAAAGTATATGTATCTAAAGATGATAGATTAAGAGCAGAGATCATTAGGCTACATCACAATATGCCAGTCGGAGGACATAGGGGGCAGTGGAAAACAGTAGAACTGGTTACTAGGAATTTCTTGTAGTAACTTAACCTGAGATGACTTAGCTACCCTCCAAGTCTGAGTTGACAAGGAGAACTTGATAGAGTTCCCATTTATTTGAATACACTACTTATATATATTCTACTTGGTCTATGTGCCTATCTCCCACAATCACATGACCTTCTAGAACCTTTTGTCATGTGATACTCTTGTCACCTCTCTTGTCACATATGTCACACTATGTCACAACCTACTTAGGTAAGAAAAGAAAATAAAAAATGACTTAGGCATTTTTGCCAAGTCATGACACCACTCCTCTCTCAAGATTCCTTGTCCTAAGGACTTATAGCTTATCATATAGGTCCCATAGGTTCCCCATCTCATCATTGTCTTCTTTTGTCCATTCTCTAAGTCCTGAATTTTCTTGCTCCATTTCTTTTTCTTCCTCCCTGATTGTCTCCATAGTTCTTCTTTCCCCAACTTGTCCTCTTTTTTACCTTCTCCAATTTCTCTCAAGTCTCTCCTAGTATTCTTTATCATACCTCTTATCTGACCACCCAAATAACTTCCTTGCTGTAAATCTCCTAGGTAATTCTCTTCTTGCAAATATTCCTTTGTTCTTTTCTCTTTCTTGCCTCCTTATATCTTCTATGTCTCTGCAATATTCTCTTTCAAACTCTTCAACTGCTTCTTTTGCATTTCCTAAGTTCTCCCTTCCTTCCCAAGTGTTTGACTCCACCGTAAACCCTCTCCACCATACCAAGTACTTATCTTTTCCCCTAATCTGCCACTTATTTAATATCTTCTCTACTTCCTACTCTTCCTCTCCCTCAATAACTACTGGAGCAGGTTGCTCCTTTCTCTGCCCTTCTATTTGTCCTACATATTTTTGTATCCTACTAACATTGACTACTAGGTGTATCTTTACTGTACTAGGTAGCTGTAGTTCTACTGTGTTTAGTGATACTATTTTCTTAATTTTATAAGGGTCCACAAATCTCTCTGTCAACTTCTCTGTTTGCCTTTCCACCATTTGGTACTTCAGATCTCTGGTACTTAGCACTACTAAGTCCTCTACTTTATATTCATCAACCTCTGCTTTTTTCTTATTTACATATTTCTTTATTTTCTCTTGTACTTTTCCTAATGTTGCTTTTGCCTTCTTCTGAATTCCTTTTATCTTCTCTACAAATTTATGTACCCCCTCATATTTCCCCTTTTTTCTTATTTCGAACCCCATCCTAGAATCTTGCCCATAATTTGCTTTAAAGGGCAATGTCTTTGTACTAGAGCACATCTTGTTGTTATAGGTGAACTCTGCTGTTCCCAACCAATCTAGCCATTGCTCCTGTCTATGGTCTATAAACATTTGCAGGTACTGTTCTAACTCTTGGTTCACCCTCTCTATTTGTCTATCTATTTAAGGGTGGAACACCGTTGATATCTTGCTCTCAATCTCTAGTATTTTATTTAACTCTCTCATTATCCCTGCTGCAAATTGTGGTCCTCTGTCTGATATGATACTTTCAGGGAGACCATGCAATTTCCACACATTATCTCTAAACAACCTTGCTAGTCCTTCTGTCATCGTCCTTTCTGTAGTTGGTATAAAGTGTACCATCTTGGTTAACCAGTCTACTACTACTAGAATGGAGTCATATTCCTGAGCTAGCAGTAACTTAGTTATGAAATCCACTGAAATATATGTCCAAGGTTTCTCTGGAATAAAATTTGGTATTAACTTGCCAGCTGATTGCTCTGTACAGTTTTTATTCTGCTGACAGGCATTGCATCCCTCTACATATTGTTTCACCTCCTTGGTAACTCCTGGCCACCAGAAATTTCTAGTGACCAGCTCCACTATCTTCCACTACCCCCCATGTCCTCCTATAAGTGTATTATGATATAGCCTAACTATCTCTGCTCTAAGCTTCTCATCCTTGGGTACATATATCTTTTCTTTTTTATACATAATCCCATCTACCTCTCTCCACTCCTCATCTCTCAGCACTTTTACTCTAGCTTATTTCATCTCTTCCACAGCTTTTATTACTTCATCATCTTTGATCTTTGACTTTCTCACTTCTTCTAATAGATCCACCCCTTCTATTATAACCTCTACTATTTCTGTTCTCCTAACTTTCAGCCACTCTGGTTTCACTAACACCTCATTCTTGTTATCTCTTTCTACTTCTACCTTCTAGTCTGGTCTCCTACTTAAACTATCTACCTTCCCCATCTTACTCCCTGGAACATGTTTGAGTGTGAAATAAAACCTTGATAGGTGCTTTTATAAAATATTTGAGATTTTTGTGATCTGTCTAGATCTCAAATTTTGTCATAGTTCCCTCCAGGAAGTGCCTCCATGCTTCCAAGCCTCTAACTACCACTAACATCTCTTTGTCATGTATCTCATAATTTCTTTCTGTATCACTTAGAGATTTTGAAATAAAAGCAACTGGTCTCCACAACTCATCTGGGCATTTTATTGACAGTACCTCTTCAGTAGCATAGTTTGATACTTCTACTTCTACTCTGAACTCCTTATCTAAGTCAGGGGCTGCTAATACTGGCCTGCTTGTGAAGATCCTTTTGAGCTCATCAAAGGCCTGCTCTTACTCCTCTCCCCACTGCCACTCCACATCCTTCCTTGTGAGCATATTCATTGGTCTAGCCACCTTTGCAAAGTCCTTAATGAATCTCCTATAGTAATTTGTGAGATCCAAAAACTTTCTAATATCTTTGACATTCTTTAGTGTAGGCCAACTCAGTACTCCATCTACTTTCTCTTTCTCTATCTCTATGCCATTGGGTCCTATTACTACTCCTAGAAACCCAACCCTTTTTACTTTCCACACACACTTCTCTGGCTTGATATACAAGTTGTTCTTTTTTAACCTCTTCAATACTTCTTCTACTATCTCATCATGTCCCTCCTCTATCTCTGTCCATTTGTTGGCATAGTGGTGGACATAATACTGGAATGTTAGTTTGTGGTTGAAGAAAAATCCCAAGTATCTCCAGATAGGTTTGGGAGTGAGGATGGGGTCTTTGACTAAGGTAAGGTCAAGGAAGGGGTTAGGAGGGTGTTGTGATCTCATGAAATGAAAGACTTTGGATTTGTTGTGTTCTATGACAAGTCCAGTATCCATAAGAATCCTTGACATGATGTTATAACTATATAGAAGGAAAGATAAAGATAAATCATAGCTCTTCTTGTAATGACTACCTAGGCGAGATGCTTAGGCAGAAGCACTCAACATTTGAGAGAACAAAGAGAACTCAATGGAGTTCTCATTGGATTCAGCTACTACTTATACAAGTTCTGTGTTTACCACTATATACACTTAGTAACTACCCCATGATCCTTCTAGAAGGTTCCATTATATGGTCTATCACATGACTTCTTATTTTATCTTATCTCCACAGATCTCTGTTCTATATTTAGCCTTTTCTATAAATATATTCTTGTCCATTTTAGTCTGTCCAATTATAGTACAAGTTCACAATGTCTGAAATATCTTCCTTCTCCAGCTGAGTCATAACATTACTCCTCTCTTAAGGTTCTTCCAAAGGAAGAACTTAGGTTCCTTCCAATGTCTCCAATTTCTTTCCAACTTCTTTAAATATTCTTCCTTAAATTTTCTGTTGTCCCATCCATATAACAGCTTAGCTGTATATCTTCTTGGTAATTCTCCTCTTTGATCTTCTCTTACTCTTTTCATACTCTCTTCATATATATCCTCATACTCCTCTATCAACTCTTTTGTATTTTTCAAGTTCTCCTTCTTTTTCCAAGTATTCTCTTCTACTGTATATCCCTTCCATTTAACTAAGTATTCCTATTTTCTCTGTCTTTTTTTTTTATTCAATAGTCTTTCTACTTCATATTCCTTTTCTCCCTCTATTATCACTGGTGCTGGTGGTATCTTTTCCTGCCCTTTAACTTATTCCTTGTATCTCTATATTCTACTAACATTCACCACTGGGTAGATCTTTATTGATCCCAGCAACTCCAACTCTACTGCATTTAACAATATAACTTTCTTAACTTTGTATGGTCCTATGTACTTTTCTACTAGCTTCTCTGTCTACATCTCTTCCATTTGCCACTTCAAGTCTTTTGTACTTAGTAGTACTCAATCTCCTACTTTGTATTCCTCCCTTTTGCTTCTCTTTCTATCTGCATACTTTTTCATCTTCCTTTGTGCTTTCTTTAATGCTGCTTGTGCTTCTTCCTGTACTTCTCTTCATAAATTCTCCTGCTCCTTCATATTTCCCCTTTTTTCTCATCTCAAATCCCATTCTTAGATTTCTCCCACTGTTTGCTCTGAATGGCGATACCTAAGTTGAGCTGTTCACCTTGTTGTTGTAGGCGAACTCCACAGTTCCTAACCATTCTGGCCACTGTTCTTGCCTGTGATCTATGAACATATGTAGGTACTGTTCCAACTCTTGATTCATGTGCTCCGTCTACCTGTCTGTCTGTGGGTGGAAGGCTGTAGACAGTTTTGTCTCAATTTCTAGTATTCTATTGAGCTCTTTTATGAGTCCCACCACAAACTGTGCTCCCTATCTGAAATAATACTTTTAGGCAATCCATGTAGTTTCCATACATAATCCCTGAACAACTTTGCCAACCCTTCTGCCAATGTCTTCTCTGTTGTTGAAATAAAGTATACTATCTTTGTTAGCTGATTGCACACCACTAGTATAGCATCGTAACCTTGGGCCAATGGTAATTTTATAATGAAGTCCACTGTAATATGTGTCCATGGTTTTGTAGGTGCCTCATTTGGCATTAGCTTTTCTGCCAGTACCTCTGTTCAATTCTTATTCCTTTGACAGAGATCATATCCTTCCACATACTTTTTCATTTCCTTTATCACTCCTGGCTACCAGAAATTTCTAGTAACTAACTCCACTGTCTTCCACTACCTCCTATGTCCTCCTACTGGTGTATTGTGGTATAACTGGATTACTTCTGTTCTCAACCCCTCATCTCCTGGTACATATACCTTCCCTTCCTTCAACATTAGTCTGTCTTTCTCTCTCTACTCCTTATCTCTTAACATCTTTACTCCTATTTTCTTCATTTCTTCCACTGCCTTTACTACCTCGTTATCTTTTGTTTTTGACTTTCTTATTTTTTCTAGTATATCTACTCCTTTTATAAGTACTTTTTCTACTTGCACTTTTCCCAACCACTCTGGCTTTACCAACATTCTATTCTTGTTACCTTTTTCCACTCCTTTATGCCAATCTAGTCTTCTACTTAGTCCATTTGCTTTTGCCATCTTACTCCCTGGAATGTACTTTAGAGTAAAGTCAAATCTAGACAGGAACAATGTTCATCTTGCTTATCATTGATTCAACTTCTGGTTTGTTATAAAATACTCTAAGTTTTTATGGTCCATCCAAATTTCAAACTTTATCCTGGCTCTCTCTAGGAAATGTCTCCAAGCTTCTAGGCAATGAATTACTGCCAACATCTCCTTGTTGTGGATTTTGTAATTCCTTTCTGTTTCATTTAACGACTTAGAGATGAAGGCCACCAGTCTCCACCTTCCATCCTCATACTTCATAGACAATACCCCTCCTGTTGTATAATCTGACACATCCACCTCCACTCTCATTTCTTTATCCAGGTCCAGTACTACTAGCACTGGTTCTGTAGTAAAGACTTCTTTCAACTTCCTAAATGCCTCTTCTTGTTCTACTCCCCAATTCCATTTCTTATCCTTCTGCACTAACTAGTATAAGGGCTTGGCAATTTTTGCAAAGTCTTTGAAAAATCTCCTGTAATAATTTGCCAACCCTAAGAACTTCTGTATGTCCTTTACCCCTTGAGATGTTGGCCACTTTGTTACTCCTTCCACCTTTTCTTTTTTCATCTTGAACCCCTCTGGTCCCATAATCACCCCTAGGAACCCTATCTCTCTTGCCCTCCACACACACTTTTCTGGTTTGACATAGAGGTCATTTTCCTCTAGTCACTTCAGCACTTCCTCCATTATTTTATTGTGCCCTTCTTCTGTTTCTGTAGCTACTAGCACATCATCTATGAAGGTGGCGACATCCCCTTTATTTATCATATCTCTAAAGAGGTCATTCATCATGGCTTGGAAGGTAACAGGCAAGTTGGTGAGCCCAAAGTACATTACAGTTGGTTCAAACAATTCCATGTGGGTCATGAACACTGCCTTTTATTCATCACCTTCTTTTATTCTAATGTTATTGTAGTCCTATCTCAAGTCCATCTTTGTAAACACCTTTTTGGTCCTCATACTGTCAATTAGCTCTGATATCAGGGGTAGGGGGTAACTGTTCTTTACTGTTCTCTTGTTTACATATCAATAGTCTTGCACTATCCTCTTCTTCCTATTCTTTTTCAGAACAAACAGAACCAGTGATGTTTGTAGTGACTTGGAAGGTCGGATATATCCCTTCTTTAGTTGGTTTTCCACAAATGCCTAGACCTCTTCTTTCTCTGTGCAGAATAAGGGATAGATCCTCCCTTTCCTAGGAACAAAGTCCAGTCTAAGATCTATGGTATGATCCCAGGGCTTCCTTGTCGGTATCCTTTCATATTCTACTTTTCTGAATACCTTCAACCACTGATAGAACCACTTGGGTACCATCTCTTCCACCTTCCTATGGTCTTCTCTCATCTCTTCCATCCTTTCTTTCTCCTCTATCATCCATCTTAAGTTTTTCTCATCATTTATTTCTGCCCTTCTTGCTTTTTTTCTTTTTACTATCTCTTTTTTTGCTATGTCTTTCTTCTCTATATATTTTCTACAAATAGATGGGTATCTTATCATCTTAACTTCTCCTGTCTCCCAGTTGATCTCTAGATTGTGTGCCACCAGCCAGGGCATTCCTAAGATGACATCCACCTTCCCTAGCTCACACACATCTAGTTTTACTCCTTCCATATGCCCCTTATAGTACACATTGGCCTCAGCTTCATGTGTTATTGCTTTTCCACTATTGTTACTTCTATTTACATTTCTCACTTTTAGCAGTCTTTCTAACTTTTCTAACTTGAACCCTTCCCTCTCTGCCAACCTCTTACTCATAAACAACCCTGTTGCTCCACTATTCAGTAGGGCTTTCACTGATACCCCTTCATGTATATCTATCTTCTATAGCCTAATGTTGAGCCAGATCTCTCTTAGTGGTTTAAGTGTACACCTCATTTCCCTCTCAATGTACTTGTCCAAATCCATTTTATTCAGACCACTGAGTACATTGTATTTATTTTGGGAGACCAGCTGAGGGCTTACTGATCTCCATCCTCTTTTGACTTCTCTTGAGTCCCTTTTCTGATACCTTTTGGATTTCTGCAATTTCTAGCTATATGTCCAAATACTCCATAGTTGAAATATCTCTGATCTTCTCCTCCCTAGGACCTTCCCCTACCCACATCCATTGCATTGGGGTCTCTTGCCCTGCCGTCTCCTTGGTTCTGATCTCCTTGGAAGCCAATACTTCTAAAACCTCCACTATTCCATTGAGGCCTGAATCCAGAACCTCTTACCGCATTAAAACCTCCTCTACTGCTTTGGCCCCAAGGGGATTTCTGCTCTCTCTGGTGCTGTGCATTTGGTCCCAAGGGTACCCATGCTGCAGCCTTCCCTCCCAACACTCTTTCCTCTGCTCTACTCTGCCTAATATTGTGGTCCAACTTGACTGCCCTCTCCTGCCACTTTGTAATAGTACTGGGTAGAGATTCTGCCTCAGCAAATCTTCTTCTGATATTCCCATTCAATCCCCTTTTGAACTCCTCTACTAGTAGCCTCTCTTCATAGCCACTTACATACTGCTTTCTTCTCTCTCCTCCTCTGCTACCTCTCTAACTCAATGTTTGGACACTCCCATTTGAAGTGCCCTACTCCCCTACACCTGAAGCATCTCACCTCCTCTTCAACCTCCTGCCATCTTACCTCAACTTCTCCTCTTACTCCACACTACATCACTCTACTTGCCAACACTTCAAACTTATTTTGGGGAACTGTCTTCCCCTTTTCTTCCCCTCCTTTACTCCTACAGTTATAGGCCAGGTGCCCAAACCTCTTACATCCCCAACATTTCCTTCTGTCTTTTCCTTCTAATTCTGCTCTTAGTTTGGCAAGGGCTTTTCTCTGGTTGAGCATGCTGCTCATGAGTTGATTATATTGTTGAAGAGATATTGTGTTATGTCTCTTAAAGGTTGAATAGGATTTGGTCTTACTTATAGTCATGCCTACTAGGGCACAAGACCTTTACCTAGCTAGACTTTTACTTTCTTACTGACTACTGCCCTAATACTATGGTTAGATGATCACTCCTAAGAAGGAGATCCCTACTCTAACAGTACCTCCTTAAGGGGTAGGCATTACTTTCCTGCATGTACAAACCACAATGGGTCTTCAGCACAAAGTTCTAAGGGTTTGGAAAGTATACAAGTATGCTATGAACAACACCACCCAGAGGTAAGGTTAGGTCTTGGAAATAGCACCTGGGTATAGGGCCATTCCTCTACCATCTGTTCCTAACTAACAGACAAGTTCCCTTAAGTCTGGGGCCTAACTATAAGGAAATAGACCAGTGATCATGATGATTACCAGTCGAGAGCGATATAAGAATAAGATTGGACAGGGCTCAAGGTGAGTAGTGTTCAGGTAGTAGAACCAAGTTCTGGTATAGCAACTTAGTCTGAGATGACAAGGAGAATTTGATAAAGTTCTTGTAATGACTAGTTAAGCGAGAGGCTCAACTAGAGGCACTCAACATTTGAGAGAACAAAGTAAACTCGATGGAGTTCTTATTGGATTCAGCTACCTACTTATACAAGTTCTATGTTTACCACATACACTTAAGTAACTATTCTGTGATCCTTCTAGAAGATTCTGTTATGTGATCTGTCACATGACCCCTTATCTTATCTCCTCTGTTCTATAAATAGCCTTTCTATAAATAGATTTCCTGTCCATTTAGTTCATCTGATTATAGTACAAGTCCATAATATCTGAGATTTCATTTTCCTCTAGCTAAGTTATGACAGTTCTCATTTAATTATTGTACACTACTTGTACATTTCTTTCCTGGTCTGTGCACCTATCTCCCACAATCACATGACCTTCTAAAATATCCTTATTCATGTGACATGTCACATGCTACCTATATCACATTATCACATCATCACTCTACCACAACTACTTAGAAAAAGAAAAGAAAAGAAACAATAGCTTAGGTATTCCAAGTTATAACACTCATAGGTTTGCAACATCAAAGCTCACAGAAAAACAATACAAAAAACTCAAGAGCCCAATCAAAGATGTTAATGTCACTCATATCTGGAAAGACAATACCATCACCAGTTGCCCACAAATTCAAATGATGAATGTTGCCCCTATTGAAGCCAAACTAATGGCCATCTATATAGGTCTCATCCCTGTAATGGATAACAACAATACCCACAACATTACCATTATCACTAACTCCATCGAAGATACAAAAAAAATTATAGAATCAAAGGTCAACCCATTCCAGAGTCTTGTCATACTATTAGCCACCAAGATCAAGATGTTCTTCTGCAAAGATAGAAGAAATAAAATTCAATTTTGGTTTTGCCCAAACAAAGCAGAATGGCCAAAATACAAACTTGTTGACAGCCAAGTCAAAGCAGCTGTAGACAACCCAATACTTCCAAGCAAGAATTCACTCTTGTTCAGTAAAAAGAAGGAGTGCAACAATATACTCAGAGAGTGGCAGGAATTGTTTCCAACAAGCAAAAAGAGAGGCCAGCTATTCTTGGACTTCAAAGACAAGAATCAAAGTATCATAAAGCCCACTTATGCAAAGGGAGGCTCATAGCTCCCATTCATAGGCTTTACTAATGCCTTGTGTGCAAGATTTATGTGTATGACCACAGGGTATGCACCCATAGGCAAGTATTGCCAGCAATTCTTCCTGAATGAGCCCACAAGATGTCCATACAGCAAATCCAAAGTTCAAACACATGAATACATTGTAATGCAATGTGAATTACATGATTTGTTGACAAGACCATGCAATATTGTCATTAATAGCTTTGTCCACTTCCTAGTGGATAATCCAGCTTTGACAATGGATGAAACCATCATATGTAGAGGCCTGATAGGCAAGAGTGTCATCTAAATTTTTCCTTTTCTTTTATGTCTTTCTTTTCTCCTGTTCTCTCCATTTCCACTTATATACTGTCTCACCTCCTTCCTATATATAGTTGCTTAGTATAATAAGTAGATACAGTGTATCTACCATGGCCTGCCTACAAGCTCCATGTAATAAATCATTGATTTAAATAGATAAAAAAAGTCTCAGTTGTCAGGTGACCATGTCTTCTTTTTGGCTTTCTATTCTTTGGCTAAACCAGGTCTGGCATTGAGGGGATGTATCTACAGGAGGCATAAGGCCAGGAGAGGGAGGTGTGGGCAAAGTTTGCTAGTATATGGTTGATATAGGAGTGTGTTCGTTAGAGATCTCTTTCATTATTGCCCAAGCCCACGACACAAAAGTGATCCAGTGAGGTTTTATGCATCAAATGAATTGTTATTGATCGTCATAATTACCTTTCTTTTCTACGCCAATCTACTAGCTACAAATCTCGCGCTCATGATATGGAGACTGGCACGAATGTTTATACTTCCCCTCCTGTCATAGTGCTCATGGATAGGAGCCTAAATTGGGTATATCAGAATAATCAGACAGTGATGAAGAGACATTCACTGAAAGGCATGAGTCTCCCTTCGAAGGAAATGATCCGACAGTGTTTTCTATAACTGGTGCAGCGAGTTAACCAATTGTAACTGGAGATCATGTCAGCTGAAAGAAAACGGATGAGGCAAGCCGGCTGCTCCCACACTTGCAGCTTCGCCGTGTGTTGATCTGTCTAGATGCGGACAATCAAGTTCACATTCACGAGGCAGGAGCGCTCTGATATACCCTCACACTATCTGTTCCTATCCACTCTGTTCAAAAGTTGAAGCAATGGAAAATGCTACTATGGTACGAGTTATCTGAATCCTTGGTGAGTGCCACATTGTCCCATCTGCTCTGTTGATCAGAGATCTCATTACATTTCTCCCAGAATTCATCGGAGAGCTCAAGGATGAATGTCAAGTATTCTGACAAGGCGGATAGTCCTCTTCAAAATCTTGAAGCAAAACTCAACAACGAAGTCAGGACACAACAGCATCTGAAGCTGACCCAGAGCGGATTGTAAGTGGAACTTGAGCCTGTGCGATCCTACATATTCATGTGACGTAGGATATTTCAGGAAGGGAACAGCCTAAATATTGAGATACATAAGCATTTCAAGCGGCCGGAATTCTTGAGGCCCAAGGATAATTTACCATGCAAAGCTAGCATCCAATTTGATGATTTATGGAATCACCTGGCCTCTGAAGCACAGCGAGAAACCAATTGTGAGATGATCTTTGCATTGATCATCTCCCATTTACTCAAGGCAGTTTAGTGAACTTACAGGTGAAATTCACCAACACAATCTCAGGATTACATTTTTGGATCGTTGCTGAGGTATGGATCTAATCACAGTCAAGATGTGGATTCTCTGCTGAAACTTAATTGTAGACCTACAACACTAATTTACGTGCTCTAGACGCTCAAATCAAGAATACAGCAAAAAACTTAAAATCTTTCAAGCCACTTTTGAGCTGCCTTGGTCCTGTGAGCGCTGGTACTGGGATAGTTATCAAGTTCGGGATAGCCATCAGTGAGGTAATGAGTCATTGTCCAGCACATGTGCACGTTATCTGACTTGAAATAGCTGAGTTCCGTGGCTCAAACAGTCGTCAATTGCATTGATGTTGTATATAAAGCTACCTCTTTTTCTATTTCCAATATCAATGATTCTGATAGATTTTGCAGCATTTCAAAGATCAAGAAGAATCTCATAAATCAATACAAGACCTCGTGGAGAGCATGTGTATCCTAGCTGGCCAATTAGACAGGCTCAGAGAAGTTCGAGAATCAGAGGAATTGCATAATACTATCAACGAATTTTCTGGAATGATGAAAGAAGTGGTGGACTTTATCAACAAATGGCTCGAAAGTTGGTCAGGTGCGTATTCAGCTGGGTGAGATAGAGTCACGACTGAGTTGTTGGTTGCAGCCAAACACATCCTCGTTGTCCCTCACAAGGACAAAGCTATTGGATTGCAGAAGAAGATAAATGAATTCAGGGAGAGATTTGTGGTAAATCTGATGCTAGAGGTCCAAATAGGACAAGGTCTGGTTTCTGTACCTATATTCAATATTCGAATCATCTGATTTATGGTACCAGCCATTGTGGAGAATGGCATGAAGATTATACAGGCCAATATTGCAGATATCCGAGGTAGGTCGTCTGTTATTCTTGATTGACTCTCCTCACATGTCATTTATATATCAGCAACTGCCCGTGCCACGCAAGCCGGTGTTGGCAGTCTTCAAAGTATGTTACCTATGCTTTCTGACTCCCACATAACGCATAATTTTGTACCAGAAAATGCAAAGGCAGTCTCTGCAAAAAAGGAGCTGGATGATGATGTGGTGCGAGCCATAGGGGAGAATAGGCTTCCCCTACGCGAATCATGTATGGAAGGCACCCGCACTACCATCTTATAAGAAATTGAAAACGAAATCAAGAATGTCGATGGCCCCAGTGTGATTTGGATCAGGGGATCCCCTGGTGTTGGGAAATCTGCCTTGGCAGCTAGCATTGCCAATCGGCTAGTGGACCAGAAGCGCCATGTAATCTCATTCCGGTTCGACTGCACAGAATCTACCATCACCACGAGTGCCCTGTGGCGTACTGTCGCATGTGATCTTGCCCGCCTGTATCCCTCTCTTCGGCAACACTTAACCCAAGGCAATCAAGGGCATAGTTTGTCTGACATTGATCAGCTGTTCAAACTGCTCATCGAGGGACCATTATCCACACTGGTTGATGCCACTCCACATGAGGAGCTTCCAGTGATTGTGATAGATGCATTGGATGAGTGTGGTGGCCTGAGGCACAACACACCGGGGAAGAAGGATTTCCAGAATCTCTTGCATACGCTCAAGCGTTGGATCCAAGTCGATCACTTGAAGAAGCTCAAGTTGGTCATTACCAGCCGGCCAGAGAGCCGTATCACCTTCCCCGATTCCATTAGCATCCATGATATTCCTTCTGGCCATGGGGTCAAGCCAGGTGATAGTGTCTCAAGTGATATCTGTACATTCCTTCAGTCACGACTCGATAACATGAAACTGGAACCTGGATGGATTGCCGAGATTCTTGATTATCTGGTTCCTGGTGCTGCCGGTATATTTATATGGGCAACCACTGTCGCTAATTTCCTTGAAGATAATCCTGAAGCACGGTTACACATCCTTAAATCAAGGAAGGAAGGGGACGACATAGAGGGGATGGATGATCTATTTTCTCTGTATACCACCGTTGTCAAGACATCATTCGGACAGATTTCAAAGCAAGAGGTCCAAGGAATTATCTCTGTTATGGGCGCCATGATCTGTGCAAAGCAGCCTCTTAGTGAAAATGTGCTTGTGATGCTTCCTGGAGTCAAGATTGGGAAGTCAAGTGTAATGCCATTGATCCAAAAAGGCCTCGCATCCGTCATTGGCTCTGACAATGTCCTTCATTTCCATCACAAGTCATTCGAAGACTATCTTCTCTCGACCTCATTTTTGCAACAATTCCCTGAGCTTTCCACTGTTCGAGATTGAGGCCATCACGAGCGTCAACTTGCTATGTTATGCTTAAAAACTTTGGTATCACCCAAGCTTCATTTCAACATGTGCAGCTTGGACTCTTCAGTTATGAAGAATGTCAATATTCTGTCTACTGTCAAATCCACTATCCCTCCTCTCGTTTTATATTCATCTCAATTTTGGGCAGACCACCTTGTTCACACTCCATCTGATGGGCCATCTGACCACAAGCTGAAGGAGGGAGTCAAGCTCGTAATATATGAGAAGCTGCTGTTCTGGATAGAGACAATGAGCCTATTGGGAAAAGCATATGAAGTCTCTTCGATCCTGAAAAGGGCTTTATCATGGAAGGTATGTTTCCAAGTCATCTCAGCAATTTATCTGATGTTGGGTTGCCAGCCCCTCAACCTTGATAATGAGCTGACATTGTACATCCATGATGCCACCCGATTCATTTCTGTGTTGATCATTTCAATCTCACAATCCGCCCCTCATGTGTACCTCTCTGCACTCCCCTTCGCACCTGAGGAATCTCATGTTGCCAGAAAATTCCGCTTGAGGTTTCCCAATACATTTGTGGTTGCTCAAGGGAAACCTAGTCAATGGCCAATGGCAGTCTTCACTGCAGAGCACCACCAATATCCTGTGAACGATGTAGCTTTCTCACCAGATAAAAGCACATTTTCTTCCAGATCAGGTGACACTGTGTGTATCTGTGACTCCGAAACAGGTCATTGCATTTCGGGCCCATTCAAGATGCCTGAGTGCAAGTATAGATCACAAGCCCACTTTAGTCCTACTGGGAGCCACATTCTATTCAAATGTCGCTCTTACGCAGTAGTTTGGGACATTGAGGCGGGTGAGGAGCAGTTCCGAGTCAAGGGCTCTGATTTTGCCTTCATTCATCATGATGGAAGAATTGCCTCGGCGGATTGGTTCGATGAAGATGGAAACTTGTATAACTCTGAAGGCGGAAACTTGGACGACTCTGAAGATAAAGGTGCAATGCGGATTCTGGTCAAGTCCTGGGATGCTAGCAATGGTGCACTAATATGCAACAGACTGTTGGACGTGAACGATGTTGGTGCTGCCAAATTTTCTCCTGATGGGCATTTCCTGGCTATAGCAAAGAGGTCTGAGAGCATCATTGAGTTATGGGACTTGGAAGATAGCAAGGATCTCCGACGATTCACATATCCTCATGGAAAATTGGAATTTCTCCGCTTTTCTCCAACCAGCGACACTTTGATGGTCAGATCTCGGGAAGAACCTCGCCAGATTTACCTTTGGAGACTGGACACACAAGAGATGGCATCTTTCAGCCACAAGTCCTATGGTGTACCACATGTTATTCATTTACCCCTTGCCAATTACCTATTTATTGAAGGGCCTTCGACAGTAGACATATGGGACGTCTCTGCTACTGGCTCGAAAATGGTCTGGGAGATAAAGCGTGCATCCACTTCAAATGTAAACAGTATCTATCCATCATGCGATGGTCACAGACTTTTGGTTGGATATGAGGATGGAAGTGTGAGGATGTGGAACCTGGACCTGGAGAGTTTGGCGATCAATCAGGCTGACACTACGGACACTCGATATAATTCCGATGAGCGACAAGTTATTAGAATTTCACCATCTGGAAAGATGGTAGCTACAAGACCAAAACCATGGTTACTTTACAAAGTCAAATTCCTGGATACAACTACTGGGAGAGTTGTAGCGCGTATTAAAGGTCAACATTCAGGCCAACACTTCACGGAGATTGCATTTTCCCCAGATGAAGAACAGGTAGCATTTTTGACCGAGTCTCTCGTCACTATATGCAATATAATGCGCCCGAAAAAGCGCGTCACATTCAACCCCTGGCCGAGAGAGAATGTCGCGTTTGGGAGGGTCGCTTTCCAAACATGCAACGACCTAGTTATATGCACCATCTCTGATGATGACTCAGGATTACTGCAAGTTTGGCATCGACAGAAAAAAACTGCAGGTTTCAAATGCACATATTCTCTAGACTTCAAGGTGAGAGAATGCTGGTACCCACGCCTGGCACCCGATGGCTTGACCGTCGTCATCGCGCCTTCATCTTCCTCCGCCACATGTTATTCATGGAATCGCGAGACTGCCCAGTTTGATCCTGTCCACTTTAATGATCAAGTGCATATTCGTTGGCAATCTGATTACTCACCCGACGGGAAATTCTTTGCATGTTGGTCTGACAAAGACTCCCACGCCCGAGTCTGGGATACACGAACTGGCCATCTCGTTTCCAAGTTTTCAACATCCGAGGTGCATAGAACTGCCCTCTCACCTGCTCTGATTGACCATTCCCTTGGCAAGAGACTCATTGTTCTTATGTTCAGACATGAAAACGCAATAGGTTTCTTTGATGCCCATACCGGCCATCTACATGCTCAGGTTCTGGGTGATGCATATGCATACATGGCGCTTATACGAGATGGAGCGATGTTGGCATGCTATTCCTCCTACAGTTCTGGTTTGAAAATATGGGGCATAGCAGATCTTATAGCTGAGCACCGGCATTCCATTCTTGGATATAAGCTTATCCTGCGAAGCATGAAGGATGGATGGGTAATGGGTCGGGATGATGAGCCGCTGTTTTGGGTCCCAGTCGAGAACAGGCAAGATCTATATGTGCCACCGCCCAGAGTGATGATTGGGGCTCCCCAAATCTCAACACTGGACTTGTCTAAGTCAAGGTTTGGCGGAAAGTGGACAGAATGCATCGACAAAGGGTGGCTGAGAGAACTCGAACGAAAGGAGAAGGAAGTAGGAAAGCTGTTCGAGTAAGAAAAGAAGGTGCGTTTTATCCTCAGCAGAAGTGCTTGAAGGTGTTCAAATACGTAAACAGGAGAGTAGGACGAGCACGTTGCTCTACTCAGTTTTTGCTCTCTCGGTGTCTCAAGACATATTTTCACTCCAACGAGTCCAAGGACACCCAATATTCTCTGTACTTACGGCTGCCAAGTCTCTATCAATGTAATTATAATGAATGGCCTTAACATGCTTTCGTAGATATAGTCATACAGTGAAGGTGAGATGCAACAGTCCAAGCCTCACATCAAGGTGCGGTGCAAAGAAAGAGGTCAGATAATATCACTTGCATGGTTCAACTGCAAGCAGAGGGTAGAGGACAGAGTAACACCAACAAAACTTGCTTGCCGGTTTCCTTCACCTCAGCTCGCATTACTTGACAGACTAAGTACTTCCTGGTGCTGGACACGCTGACCCCCTGGCCATTGGGACGAAGAAATACCTCAGTAGATGATCTCGCACAATATTTCCCATTAACATTGATGAAATTTGGTACAAATGCAACTCTATATTTCAATTGCATCGTTCGACAAACACCGGCCCAGATATAACCCCTAGACGTCTCCTAGAGACCTTCCACAGGCACTTCCAGGCAGGTGGCGTGAACTCGGAGGAAATTGAGGAATTGAGAGAAAGGTTGTTTGGTTACTGTTTCTAAGAACCCAACTCTTTTTGTGTAAATTGGATATGCTGCTTTATATCTAGTGTATTACCGGTTTTGTCCTCACTGAGCATGATCTCAAACACTTAGAATCGCTTGGGTTGGTTTTCATTCTACAGTGCACTTTGGCCCTGTCGATCCAAGTTCAATACTCCACTGATTCAACTTTGTCGCAAAGCTTAGCTCGAATGTACTGGTGAACCAAGTCGTCAGTCGATGGTGAGGTGGCATTCCTCTAGCTGCCGAGCCGACTTACAATTCCAGGTAATTTTAAACAAATTAATATCGCCAATGAAATCTGGTCACTCAGTTCTTTGTCTGGCTCTAGATCAAGCGACTGGATCCATTGTTCCATGCAATGTGTCTAGCGAAACAAGGTGGTTTCAGTTACTGATTTTCTAGTCCTCGTCACAATATACGATATGATACACCTGATCTTGGAAACTGTCAATCTTCTTGGAACACATATTCAGTTCAAAGGTCAAGACTTAGCTTACGATCTCGAAATCGTGTGTTAGGAATATAGCGGTCGAAGCTAAGGACCTATACAACGAACATGTGGTCAACGTGAGGTAAACGGTGATATTCCATAATTTGATACACAAACTTTGTAAGATCAGCGACGATCGTCAACCTAAAATACTTATTCCTCCAATAGATGTACTCAAAACTTTGAGTGCCAACATAATTCTGCTGAGCCGATCTATCTTTTCAACACCGAAGAAAAGAGCCGACAAAAATCACCTTTCATGAGTTTGGGCATGCTTGCGACTGAGTTTCACAGTTTGTTCATCCCAACCCTATAGCTCGTCAGCATCAAGTCACCCTGCTCGGTCTCATGAGAGCAGGCTTCGTACTGAGCTCATGACAAATGCTCGTTCTTGATAAATGACTGAGCTGATCCTTCTCGATTTCTCCTCAACTCAGTCCTGACACTGACGTTCATCTGCTGGGAGTGCTTGTCCGTATGCACCTTGCTTCGCTCCCGACACCTTCCAATTAGAGGCTTTGGTACATGGAGTAGTCTAGACGATTAGACTCGCTGGAGCAAAAACTTGTTTTGAGACACACAGAGGGGCGAGCGAAAACCCAAGTAGAGTGAGCTCCGTGGATTCGTCCTACTTTCCAGTTCACCTATTCATTTGAACATCCCCAAGCACTTCAGTCGAGGACAAGACGAACCCTTGTTTCTCACCCCAGCAATTCTACTACTTCCTTCTCCTTTTGCTCGAGTTCTCTCAACCATTCTCTGTCGATGGATTCCGTCCACTTTCTGCTGAACCTTCAGTTAGAGAGGTCTACGCTCGTTGCCTTCTTTTGTGCAATGGCACATACAGATTCTTCCTGTGCTCGACTGTGTCGAAGGGTGAAATTCGAGTCCGGTTCAGGGTTTCTGTAATAGCTGGCATGCTGGTATTTTTCACTTAATCTTCATTCCATCACAAAAATTTCCTATTAGTCATCATAGTATTTTGCGCAGCAGTATAAAGGTACACTCACAATTTTTACTGAAATTCGACTCACTTCGTTCGGACTTCAGGCACTTGCCTATTGATCACTGAGTTTCTACCACGCACTCTCATTATTGCCCTGCCTTCTAACAGACTGGGACCAAAAACAGTGGTTCATTGTCCTGACCCATTACCCATCCATCTCACATGTCTTGCAGGAAAAGTTCGCCAACTTTGTTCCATCTCATATAAATGTTATGTTTGCCTTTACCCATCATTCAGATAGCCGCTATCGACGTCAAAGAGACGTATTGTGTTTCCGTATCTATGCCAAAGAGTGATGACTCTATCGGCAGGGGAATGTTTAATCAGAGTAGGTGAGAGGGCAATTCCACCCATCGAGGACGCTGAAAACTCGCAAACGAGTTGACCAGTTTGCGTGGCCAAGACTTGGACGTGAGAGTCGTCGCGAGACCAACAGGAGAAGAGTTTCCCATCGGGTGAATACTAAGACCCATGAATACACATAAAAACACGAGGACGAGGATCAAGCCATCGGATGCCAGGAATGGATACAAGTCTTCTTCTGGCTTGATATCTAAATGAATACGTGCATTCGAAACCTGCGGGATCCTGCTGATGCCGAACTTGCAATAGTAATGAATAATACTATGAGGCGCATATAACCAGGTCGCTGCACGTTTGGAAAGCACCCTTTTCGCTATTCTCAAATTCTGGCGGTCAGTGGTCATCCACAGTCAGACAAAAGCTTGACGAGATTCGTAGCCATCGTCACGGCGCCGGTTCTGCTCTATGATGACCGGCAAGTTGACTACGGGTCCTTCTGCAGCGGCTGCTAGGACGAGACCAACAAGAAAACGATGCACTATAGGATCAAATATAGGATCAAATACACTACGGGTGAGAATCCCGGGGCACATTGCCCGACATAAACGAATAGCAGAGAAAGATCCAAGTTACCCTGATACGTTTAATCAGCTTTGTACTGTACAAGGGACCTGTTTCAAAGAACGCAATTGAACCCTTCCTGATAATTTAGTGTCAATCATGAGATTTCATTGTACAAGACAACTTAAATGTCCTACTTCGCTGTTCCCGGTATCATGTTGATGCATGAGGAAAGGTATATGCCTCTTTCTGCACCATAATCTGAGTGGTAGACCTTTGTGATGCATCCGAACATAGTCCTCAAAATATATTAGAGAAATCAGAGACACATAAATGTAAAGGAAAGACATCAGACCCTGCAGTTGGACTCAAGAGAAAGGTGAACTGTAATTAGAATGCTCTGCAAACAGTCTGCATCACTAACTGCGATCAACAGGGCCAAAGCACATTGTCAGCGCGGAGCAGTTCCCCGATTGGCTTTCAGAACAGATTTCCACCACTACAATGTTGGATATTCATCGCATTCTATGTGTTATGCTCAGTGAGGACAAACCTTATCCTAGGCAATTTAAATACATCCAGTTTGCGTAACTCCAGAGACGTTCCACAGGCACCTCGAGGCAGGTGACATGGACTCGAAGGAAATTGAGAGACTTGCGGACGGTGTCATTTTGACAAGTCGTGTTGTGTTCATGATTTATCATTGTCCCCCGGGCCACTTTTTATAGTTTTATTATGGATTGAAACAACTGATCCCTGTCGCTGAGCTAAAGGTTTCTCTCGATGATGACAACATAGACTAAATGAAAATAAACAGCGATTCAACAAATACACCATTTCGACTTGACCAAACAGTCATTTGCTGAAAAATCTAAGTCCGAAAGATTTCTACTGTACATCCTCTTCAAAAAATGTCATTCACAACCAGCTCTCAGCCCATACAACACCCGTTCTCTCAACCACATCCTGTTCATGTTCACTCTCACTACCATCCCACTCATGATCAGCATCACCACCTCCCCCTCTCCTAGGCCATCCTCGTTTTCTTCCGCGTGTCTTCTGTGCCCTGAACCACATCCTTCCCAAACGCTTCTTCTAATGCTTCTCTTACACTCCTAACAAATGCAGACTTGACTTCATTTTTGATTTCCTTTGGAACATTGTGTTCGGGATCCAAACTTGTACAAGTGCAGCGCCAGGATCTCTATGTATTCGCCCAGGATCGTCAACTCCGTCAAGAAGGACGACAAAATCAACACACAAGCCTTTACTGAGCGCTTGAACGATGAGTCAAGGACCTGGTGCAACGTGAGTGCGTCTGGGATCATGTACTTCCATCACGGGCACCAAAAGATATACATTGGAATGGACGACCGAGGGCATGGACTATAATTTGACCGAGAAATGTTTTGTCTATACCTGGTGGCTCAACTAATAGAAGTGTTGGGTCCTTGGTCGATGGTGAGCGAGGTTCGGAAAGGGGAGCAGATAGCGAAGATTTTTGAAACGGATGGGTACGTTGCTGGAAGGTGAAGTCTGTGGAGCAGGTTAATCTGGATCGATAGGGGCAATGTTTTCAGCTTTTTTCAGCGCCTCGGCTGCGGCTTCCTTGCCCATATTGAATCCTTTGAGACAGACTACCGCGAGGTATTCAATTGGCCATTTTTTGATTTTTTCTAGATCAGAGTGATCGGCATCATGTTGAGTTTGGCCTTTGATATTTTGTCACGAATAACGGAGGAATGATGATGATGATGAGTTGGGCCAAGGAATTGACGTTGGGCACTCGAGCTGCATAGTGTGTATATGAGTGGAGTCGTCAATAAAAAAGAATGAGAGACGTACATAGCTCCCAATGACACTATTTTCAACGCTCCCTTGACGGATTCTGTTGAGCCTTCTCCATTCCATAATACCCATCTTCCTCTCCTTGGTATCAGATTCCATCACCTCGATCTCCTTCTTCAGATCGGCCAGGTAATTTGCTCCATGCTGGTCGTCCTCGTCCAGTTGACTCGTGGCAGCGTTACTGGCCGGGTTATAAGTTATATGCAGTTGAGTCACTAACACCCCTTTGGAGGATCGACAGTCTGGGTTGAGTGGCTGCGAGCTGCTGACACAAGAAGAATTCTTTCTATTGCTTGAACAGTGACTCGGCTACGTCGAAGGCCATCTTCTTTGATACCTGATATATGGAGGCCTCCTTAGGAAATGTCAGCGGCACGGAACAAATGAGCAGAATGGTAACCAGCCAAATTTGTTGTTGTAGTTGGCATCGCTGTTTCCAACAAGAACATCAACCATCTATGGAGTGTGAGCATTGGCTATGTCTTCGAGCATGGTAACGATCTTGATGTAGCCCCTTTTGCTAGCTGGCTGCAAGGCATCACGAGCAAGCCTATCGGGAAGTCGAAGAGCGGCCTGCTTAAACCTTGCAGTTGTTTCTCTATTTGGGACCCTGTGTGCGGGGAGATAATGGACTTGGAAAGAGGGTGAAGAATTGAAGAGAAGAGGATTGTGGGGGTGACGCTGGAGGGGTTTTATATGGGCGAGAAGGGAGACAAGACAGGCCTGGTTCAAGCTGCGCTTTGGAGGCCTTACATTGCCAAGGACTCCTGCAGCTATACCACAATTATCGAGGGCTAAGGTGGCGTTAGTGAGTAGCGGGGAGAGGGAGACGACGACAGGAAGGGGATCGGAGTGGTCGACGAGGCCAATGAGAGGGTATCCAGCGTCCTTATTGACGGGAACTGTGACGTCAAAAGCAAGATGACTGATGGCTGCACAGTGAGCAGGCCACGGGAGGAAGGTGTTGATGGGTGGAGCAGCATTACAATCAAAGACAACAACAATAATGAGGTATGCCATGTGGCAAATAATGGTCAAGTCTTGTGCCGTGCTAGTCCAAAAATTGATCACTAGACTGTATAAGCCAATCAAAGTTCACCGTCTCCATTTTTCATAACACAGCCATTGTGACATAAGATGTTTTTTCAGATAAAAGATGTCCCTCTCTTTGGTTATTCCCCCATTCTTACTTACTCACCAGAACCATGTACACAATTGGCCTCATCCACGCTTCAGACCTCAGCCGGTTTTTCACTCGTCAAACTATCCATGAGCTCGAGCTCACCGAGGAGTCGGCTTGTTTGTTCCTTGCCAGCATTGATGAGGACGATGGCGACGTTTCGACTGGTCAACACAAACGCGTAGGACCCACATATATCCCTTCCTGTTTCCACTCAAGGATCTTGATCAACAACAACGATGTGGCGCAAATGTTGAGGCCACTGACACACGAACTCGTCAGTGTCGACGATGAGATTGTCTGCTCGACAGGACGAACCAAGAACATCGGCTCTTGGCCTTCTGCAAGGACTACTTTCACATACCAGGGAATCAAACAATCACACCTCCTCAACTCACCGCCCTTGTCATTTTCATCCTTGTCAGAGAATGGGGAAGAAAATCGGATCAGGCACAAAATTCCTGAAATTCTCTTCCAACTTGGATGAGGTGTCCAATGATAACAAGGTTCTGGTATGTAATGCCTCTTTTATTTCAGAGAACAACGCTTATAGCCCTAATAGCACAAGGACAATACTAGAACAATGTCTCATTTCTCTCTCCATCCTATTTTTTGCTGCTTTTAATGTTCTTACTATCTTCGAAACTGTATTTGCATTTCTATTTTAAGTCATGCTGAGAGATCTCGAACACCTGAGACGCCTGCGCGCAAGTTTATACCTTTGATTCAACCATCGGCTTAGACTGCATTTCCTGTGTCTAAGTCTTAATCATTCGTCTCAAGAACAAACATTTACCTCTCCACAATTCCTTTGTCCATTGAGTCAACCAAATTTTATCACTTCCTTTTTTTATTGGTAGAAGGTGATGAATCGATTACCTGTTCTCAATGTCTTATGTCATAATTGTCGAGGTGATTCCAGAAAAAACGAATTTTTGTATTGTCTGCACCAACGGTCATTTGAATAATAAGCCTACAGTGAGCCGTAGTCAGCATTTGGACTGGGGAAAATTGGTAACCGGCACCATTTTTTGACACACTACATGGAACAATGTATCCATGTTACTTGGTCAAGAACTGGACAAAGAACCAAGTGACCTGCTTTCATTGATGACATTGATCTGTTTAGAATTGCCTGGAATAGCGTCAAATTCGCTCTTCAGCTAGAGGAATGCCACCTCACCATCGATCCACGACTTTATTCATCAATACATCTGAGCTTTGCGATGAAGTTGAATGAGTGGAGTATTGAATTTGGATCGGCTGGGCCAAAGCGCACTGCGGAATGAAAACCAGTGCCAAGCAGTTCTAAACATATCGAGTTTGCAGAAGAATTAGGTTCTTACGAACAAGAACCAAACAACTCGAACCCATGTCTCCCTTTCCAATCTCTCAATTTCCTTCGAGTCCATGTCACCTGCCTCGAGGTGCCTGTGGGAGGTCTCTAGGGGTTATATCTGTTCGAGTGCTTGTCGAACGACGTGGTTGAAATATAAGACCGTATTTGTACCAATTGTCATCGATGTCAATGAAAACCATATTCTTTGTGTGAGATCATCTACTGAGGTGAACACCAAATACTCTTCACCCCGATGGCCAAGAGGTCAGCGAGTCCTGCATTGGGGAATACTTTGTTGCGATTGTGTCAAGTAGTCGGAGCTGAGGGAACCAGCAAGCAAGACTTGTCGGTGTTACTCTGTCTTCCACCCTTTTCTTGCAGTTGATCCATGTAGCTGACATTATCTGGCTCTTTTTTTTGCACCTTGATATGAGGCTTGGACTATTGCATCTCATCTTCACTACATGATTATATTTACAAAGGATGTTGAGACCATTCGTACTTACATTGATAGAGGCTTGGCAGCCGTAGGTACAGAAAGTAGTGGGTGTCTTTAGACTAGCTGAAGTAAAAACATGTCTTGAGAGACTGAGAGAGCAAAAGAGCAGCGAGCTCGTCCCACTCTCCTGTTCATGTATTTGAACACCGTCAAGTACTTTGGCTGAGGACAAGACGCACCTTGTTCTCTTACTCCAGCAGGTTTCCTATCTCCTTCTCCTTTTGCTCCAGTTCTCTAAACCACCCTTCGTCGATGCATTCTGTCCACTTTCTGCTGAGCCTTGAGTCCAGGATTGTTGAGATTTGGCCCCTCAACCACTACTCTGAACAATGGCACGTACAGATGTTCCCTGCGCTCGACTGGGACCCAAAGCAGTGGCTCGTCGTCCTGACCCGTTGCGCATCCATCCCTCATGCCTTGTCGCATATGTCCATATCCATTCATGGAATGCCGGTAGTCAGCTGTGAGATCTGCTATGGTCCCGTATTCTCAAGCCAGCGTGGCAAAGATAGTACGCCAACATTTCGTATAAATGCCATGTTTGCATATCCTCAATCAGAGCAGGTGAGATTTCATCCACCGAGAATGTTTGAAACTAGCAAACGAGTTGGCCAGTTTGCGCGTCCAAAACTCGGACGTGAGAGTCATTGCGAGACCAACATGTGAAGAGTCTCTCGTCGGGTGAGTTTTCAGACCTGTGAATATACATGTGATCTTCAAAGTCGACAAGATGAAACCGAGCAGTGTTGTGGTTCCATGAATAACATTTGGCAAAGGAAGATCAAGGCGCGAGGACGAGGGTCAAGCCATCGGGTTCCAGGAATGGGTACAGGTCTTCTTCGGGCTTAATGTTTAAAGAGTATGTGCATTCAAAACCTGCGGGATCTTGCTGGTGTCAAACCTGCAATAATAATGAGTAATATTATGGGGCGGATATAACCAGGTCATTGCATGTTTGAGAAGCACCCCATCCACTATTCTCAATAGCAGACAGAAATTGGAGATAAATTCGTCAGGATTATCGTAACAAGGATATTCTGGTATCGGAATTTTGAGGATAGGAGCTTGTGAGCTGGTGGGAGAATCCATCGGAGTAGAGGTGATAAGTGCAACTCGGTCGACAAATGGTGGGGCTGATGTGAGGCACAGGACTCGAGGCAACAGAGGCTGGAGGTGGTGTTGCGGACTAGAATGGCAAAACATCAGCACACCTACAGCGGTGCACGGCAGGAAAACACCTACGTTTTGAGATGCCTTAACTGCGTCTGAATGCACCCTCTGCTGCTTTGCAGGAGGTGGCTGATGCTCCTCATCCTTTGCCTGCTATCCCGAAAATAGTGTAAACAAGACACTGAGATCACTGTCAGGTTGTTGAGTAGGGGTAGATAGCCGGGCATGACCATCTCCCATATGAACGTCATGGCAGACGCCGTTCACCCATCTTCACGTGGTCAACATCGCCAGGAATGCCATTATGAGAGTCGATAGGAATATCAAGATAAGGATTGAGCAGCGATAGAAGGCACGAATATGGGAGAAACTAACTGCAACGAGGTTGACGCGTCGTCCTCAGCGAGTTTTTTGGCTGCTGAGCGTGTATGCCAGTGTCTTCAGAATTAACCTTGCCATCATGGTCGATAGGCGCTACAGAACAATCTGCAGGGGGCAACTGGGCTGGCAACTGGGCATAGCCGCATAAATGTGACTGTCATAGTCTGACTCCATACCCGAAGCTCGACCTGAAGTTCATATCTCTCAGGAAGGGGTCATCCTGACCCAGAAGCCCTTCATCCCCTCTTCTAGAAGCAACTAAATTCCCATACACGGTGCTGTGAGAGGTGTCAAGAATTATTTCTCGGATTTGTCAGCTTACAATGTCCTAAATGTCGCACATGCAAATAAAAGCATTTATAGTGGTTCACATAGATATACCATCCCGAATTGAATTAATGTTGTGACTAAGTCTATGGAGAGTATTTCATGACAGCTGGACCATGACGAGACCCTGGATGGGGACGGCTAGTTTCTAAGAGGTTAACACGAGCGACGGCATTGTAGACACGGGTGACATCCTGGACCTGGACCTTGAGGAGTATAACTTCCTCAGTGACGGACATGCCTCGAAGGCGGCATGGGAAAAGAGTTGTTGGCATGGATTACAGGTTCACAGTCTGTGTCGAGGAGGCAGAGGCGTGATCACGAGCAAGAGACTTCTCAGACAATAAGTCAAGAGAAAGAGCTCGATTTGTACGTGCAGCAGCAGTTGTAGCAGTGGTGGTGATAGTTGAGGGAGGAGGTGGCTTTGAAGTAACTTTGAAGTAGCAGGCTTGGCATTATGCTCGACGACTTGAAGTTCGTTGATGCTGTCGCTGACACGAGGAAAATAGCTGTCGACGCAGTCCCCACGACCTTCTTCCAGTGGGAGAGAAACAGTGTCTTATCCAAAATTCCTCCTGCATGTCGAGCTTATCATGAGTCACGTGACTCTTTTTTTTTGAATGCAGTAATTCTATTCCCCAACAAGTAAACTAGTACTAAGACACGGAGGGCCTAGGTGGGATTCAGTGTCAGGCGTGTGTCTACAGGAGGCCTGTGGCCAAGGGAATAGGGTGTGGGCGAAGTCTGCACATGACTCTAGATTCAGCATTTCTATTCCGCAACAAGTAATCTAGTGCTAAGACACGGAGGGCTACAGAGAGCCAAATGTCCGGGACGTGTCTATAGGAGGAAGTAGTAAGGAGTGGGCGAAGTTTACTGGTAGATGGGAGGGGTGGGGATGTTAATCGGAGGTATTGTGACTCATATGTCCAGGCATCAAGCAGTTAGACTCATCAGTTCATGTTATGATCTTTGATGACAGGCTCATTTAATCACGACAAATTCGCTTATATAGTCCACTTTTCACCTCAGTCCCCATCATGGAGCAAGAAAAACCTGTTGATGGTGGTCTCCTAGCATGGTTTACCGTCATCGGCGGGTGAGTCCATCAGTTAGTCCCATCCATTCTCTCTCTCAACTGGTGCAGTCTCTTGACCGTGGCAACTACATTTGGCTATAGCAATAGTTTTGGTGTATACCAGGATCTCTACACCCGTTCCAATACTGCCTCTGCATCCGCCATCAGCTGGATCGGCGCCACAGATTTTCTTCATTTTTGCTATGGCACTTCCCGCCGGAAAACTTCTCGATATGGGCTACTTTCGCCTCACTACTATCGTTGGAACCATAATCTATGTTTTTTCGTGAGCCCGCTCTCTTCCACTCATTCCCCTCCTTCTCACTATCCCAGAATGTTCATGTTATCTATATGTCACATGGACAAATTCTACCAACTATATCTTGCACAGGGATTGGGCATGGGAATTGGTGCCGGTCTTCTATATGCTCCCAGCATCGCCGTTCAAGCCCATCATTGGCGTTCTCGTAGAAGCCTTGCCATGGGAATTGTCGCCTCCTGTCTGTCTTCTTCATCCTTTCATTCATCTCACCGCTCACAATATCATCATCCCATGATCCAAATGCGCATGATTCTATCCATTTTCATCATGGTCAGGTACTGCCGTTGGCGGCATCATCTTCCCGATCATGCTCAATCACTTGTTCAAGAGCTCTGCTGGCTTCCACTGGGGAGTACGCTCTTCTGCCTTCTTGGTCCTTGACATGTTGTTGCTCGCCAACCTGCTGATGAAACCCAGGCCACATGCTTCAACCACTGAACGTCCCAAGGTCAATCTTAGACAAATTATGACTGACATACCCTACTTGATCACTGTCTTCTCGTGAGTTGGGTATCTAAATATTGTCTTGATTACTTCAATCATACTACGTCAGAGTCTTCATGGCAAATGGGGGTATCTATTTTCCGTGTGCGTTTTTTAATTACTTGAATATGCCTATATCTGGAAAATATCCGTTCTTCGTAGATTTTTACTTGCAACTGTTCTCTATCCTTCATGGAATAGACCCTCAGATTGCATTCTACTGTGTTAGTGTCCCTTTTCTACTTTCATTTCAATCTTATCGTCGGCTCACAGATCACGATTATGAATGCATCTGCACTTGCTGGACGAATTATTCCAAATATGTTAGCTGATCGTTTCGGCGTTTACAATGTCGGAATTCCCTGTATCTAATCTTCCGCGGTACTCATTTTCGCAATGACTGCCGTAAGAACTGTCGCTGGTATGATTATTTTTGCTATCCTCTATGGATTCATGTCGGGTGCTGGTATGTACCATGTTTCATGGTATAATTCCCCCCAAAACTTTGATGTAAACGGTAGTTTCTGCACTGACTGCCCCTGTCTTGGCCGTCCTATCCAAGGACCCAAGCGAAGTAGGGTAAGTTGGTCTCATTTCTTGTGTGTTCTTTCAGAGGTTGATGTAGCGATTGTTAGAGTTCGGTTCGGGATCGCCTTTGCAGTAGCTTCTTTTGGTGCTCTGATGGGAAACCCAGTCGATGGAGCGCTCCTTGGAGAAACTTTTCCTTGGATAAGGCCCGTGACGTTCAGTGGGGCTGGTGTCTTTCTTTTTTTCTTGGAAAATTATACGCTGATGCCAGCATAGGTAACAATCTTGATAGCCACGGTTGCATTAACCATCACTCGCCAAATGTTTGTTCATCGAAAAGGCACACAGCTTGTCTGACGATTCTATACGATCCCCTCATTCTTCTAGATACATACCTTCTCAGAATTTATTATTTGTTTGGAAAAAATAAATAATATTGATGAAGAATTTGAAAACAAGAAAAAAGCTTTGCCATCATGGTCGATAGGGGCTGCGGAACAGGGGCGCATAAATGTTACCGTCACACTGTGACAGAGCTTTGATACATGGCATAATAAGCTAGAAATTTTTGCCTCCGCTTGATCTCAAAACGTCTCTACAAATGATTCATTCGGTTTCGCGCAACATCTACGCAGGACGCAGCCTTACCCCAATCGGACCCTGGACGATGCACGACTCGAAAAACGCTGCTCGCTCGACAATGGTCAATACGTTTGTATGTCCATCTCCACCGGTTTTGCCACCAGTCAGCTCTCCGTAGAGGTTATCATCAAGATCCTGTTCCAGCCAAACATTCTTTCCCTCACTCGCTCCCGCAGTAGCAGCTGTCACGCAATGCAGCTTGTCAACTCAGTCCGCCAGTACACTGCAGTCATCGAGCACTGCCCTGACATTATCCGCACCATTGTCAGCATCCAGGTTGATGCGTTTAACTGTGTTACACTGTACAAAACGTCTCGTACGACCCAATGTTTCACTTGCAATCACTTTGGCAACTCTCTCTATCTGATAGACTGTCGCCGTGTCTGTTGCTTCTGTTTAACCGAGAGGTCAGAGTTCTTCCACATCACAAGTCACGAGGCATGCAGGTTCTTCACCTCCAACGCAGATCAGCAG